>Ga0316209_1001066_pt1 | contig 33222 bp, 33 predicted proteins | sample 6monopyrite_MG_FD_204945 | JGI IMG/M metagenome (GOLD analysis project Ga0316209, IMG submission 204945) | Microbial mat bacterial communities from mineral coupon in-situ incubated in ocean water Damariscotta River, Maine, United States -... | ecosystem: Environmental > Aquatic > Marine >...
TGCGGCCCATCCATACATTAAATTTTTCGCCGGGCTCATATTGAACAATGGCATCCAGTACACCGTATTCCCCCCACATTTTATCCGTGCCGAAATAGAATTTAAAATCTTTAGAAACCTGGCCAGAAACATAAAGGCGCATATTTTCTAAATTGAAATTGCTGGCGCGGCTTGAGCCGTCAGGGGCGGAATCACTGACGGAAGAAACCGAAGTGCGTATTCCGGCACCAAAGCTAACCCATTTGGTATCATCAATTTTAATTTTTCCTGCTGCGAAAGCCGGCGTGCCAAGCGTTGCGAGAACGGCGCTTAAGAGAAGCGACTTGCCTAAGGTTTTATATTGCAGATTCTTGATTTGCATTTTTCGTTTCCTGTTGCTGAGGTCCGTAATTGGAGCCGGTTAAAGTTCAGGGTATAAGCCAGACTAAATGTCAGTAGTCAGATTCTCTGTGTTAATTTTACGGCTGGCTTATGTTGTGTGAGTATAATCACAGCAACGTTTTTACAGAATGCGGTAAGTGGCGCAGGGGTATACGTCTAATGACGCATGGCGCGGAAGTTGCTTATGGGGTATTTAAAAGTAAATAAAGTTAACGCCTACAGTTAAGGTCTTCAGGGCATAAATAAAATCAGTATGAAAAAAGACGCACTTCTCATTCGGCGCGAATATAACAAATGGGTTGCTAATGAAACCCTCGAAGACTACTCACTGCGCTATACCGCCAAGCAGGCGCGGCGCTGGTCGGTGGCTTCGGTGGCCAATACGGCGCTGGGTATTGTGTCATTTCTGGCGTTGGAAGCCATTGGTGGAGTCATTACCCTGAGCTATGGTTTTAGTAATGCCGCCTGGGCGATTATGGTGGTGGGGCTGATTATTTTTCTGTCCGGTTTACCCCTGTCATACTATGCGGCCAAATATGGCGTGGATATTGATTTGCTCACCCGTGGCGCGGGTTTTGGCTATATTGGCTCGACTATTTCATCGCTGATTTATGCCTCGTTTACGTTTATTTTCTTTGCCATTGAGGCGGCGATTATGTCCATGGCGATTCATATGATGCTGGGCATCCCGCTATCGCTGGCCTATGTTATTAGCGCGGTGGCCATCATTCCGCTGGTAACCCACGGCATCAGCCGTATCTCCCGCTTTCAGGCCTGGACGCAGCCCGTGTGGCTGACATTGCAAATACTGCCACTGGTTTATATCGGGCTGAGTGAATCCACCGCCTTTGCAAACTGGATGGCTTTTTCCGGGGCTGAGTCAGGTACGCTTCATGGTGATGGTCAGTCATTTAATCTGTTCCTTTTTGGTGCGGCCGCCGCGGTTATTTTCCCCCTGATAGCGCAAAATGGAGAACAGGCAGATTTTTTACGCTTTTTACCGGATAAGAGTGAATGCCGCAAAAGCCACTGGTGGATGGCGGTGATTGGGGCCGGGCCAGGTTGGGTGGTGTTCGGGGTTATTAAATTATTTATCGGTTCATTTCTGGCCGTACTTGCATTACAGAACGGTTTGCCCGCCGAGCTGGCCAGTGACCCGGCCCATATGTACACGGTGGCGTTTAGCTATATCACCGTCAATCCGGATATAGCGCTGTGGCTGGCGGGTATTTTTGTGATTATCTCCCAGCTTAAAATCAATGTAACCAACGCCTATGCGGGTTCGATTGCCTGGGGTAATTTTTTCTCGCGCCTCACCCACAGCCATCCGGGACGGGTGGTATGGCTGGTCTTTAATGTGTCTATCGCATTAATGCTGATGGAGCTGGGGCTATATCAGGCCTTCGAAACTATTCTCATCACCTACGCCAGTTTAGTGGTAGCCTGGATTGGCAGTGTGGTAGCGGATCTGGTGATTAACAAACCCCTGGGGTTAAGCCCGAAGCATATTGAGTTTCGTCGCGGGCATTTATACGACATAAATCCGGTGGGTGTTGTCTCAATGGTGATTGCTTCCTGCGTGGGGATTTTCGCAAATCTGGGTCTATTTGGCGTCACCGCGCAAGCCCTGGCAGCCTTTCTTGCATTGTCTATTCCGTTTGTAACCGTGCCGTTAATTGGCTGGTTAACCGGTGGGCGTTATTATCTGGCCCGTGCAGAAGATAAACATCAGCCTGGTGCGCCACGACAACAGTGCAAAATATGTGAAAACACATTTGATCATGAAGACATGATTCATTGTCCGAGCTATGCGGGAGCGATCTGTTCACTATGCTGTGCACTGGATGCACGCTGTGGTGACCAGTGTCGTCAGGATGCTCATCTTGCTGCACAGACATCAGGTTTTTTCAGCCGTATTTTACCGGCGTCTGTTAATCAACAACTGCACTCGGTTACCGGACATTATCTGGCGATATTTTTTATTACCGCGGGTATTATTGCCGGTTTATTGAGTATTGTTTTTTATGCGCAAAGTAAAAAAACATTAGTTGACCAGGCATTAATTAGCGGCACATTATGGCAGGTGTTTTTTCTGTTTCTGATATTAACCGGCGTACTAATCTGGCTTTATGTACTGGCACAGAATAGCGCCCGCATTGCCTTAAAAGAAACCCAGTTACAGGCGGAGTTATTAACGCAGGAAGTCAGTGCCCATGAAACGACGGCGGTTGAGCTGGCCCAGGCGCGGGATGCGGCAAACTCGGCAAATCTGGCCAAGTCGAGATATTTATCTGGTGTCAGTCATGAGTTGAGAACACCGCTCAATACTATTTTTGGTTATGCCCAGTTAATGGAAACCGATTCGCAGCTTTCAGAAAAAAACCAGAAAGTCGCCACGGTCATTCGGCGCAGCAGTGAACATTTATCGGATGTGATTGAAGGTCTGCTGGAAATTTCAAAAATTGAAGCGCGTAAACTTGACCTGCGTCGTGACACGGTTGATTTGCGCGCACTGGTGCAGCAGCTAGATGATATGTTTCGGCAGCAGGCTGAAAGTAAGCATCTGGATTTTATCATGCACTGTGAAGCACAGGTGCCACAGTTTGTTTCCACCGATGAAAAACGTCTTCGACAAATTTTGCTTAACCTGATTTCCAATGCCATTAAATTTACCACGCAGGGTAATGTTGAGCTGAATATCAGTTACCGAAATCAGGTTGCCATTATGCAAGTAAAAGATACCGGCATTGGCATTGCGCAAACCGACCAGCAGAGAATTTTTGAGCCCTTTGAGCGGGTGCAGAGTCAGCAGTCATCACTGGTGAGTGGTACCGGTCTGGGTTTATCCATTAGTCGTTTACTTGTGGAAATGATGGGCGGGGATTTGCAGCTGAACAGTGAGCCGGGAGAAGGCACGGCGTTTTGTTTAAAACTGTTTTTGCCCTGTGTTAATGAAGTGCTGGCAGTAAGCCAGAAGCAGGCGGATATTAAAGGGTATTTAGAGCGACCACAACAGATTATGGTAGTGGATGATGAAAGCAGTCATCGAAATTTAATTTATGACTTACTGCAGCCACTGGGTTTTATTATTCATCAGGCTGCGTCCGCAGAGTTGGCTTTGCAGTTATTAGATGAGCAGTCAATTGATTTATTTATGCTGGATATTTCCATGCCGGGTATGGATGGCTGGCAGCTGCTTGCAGCGCTACGTGAACGCAGTATTAATGTGCCGGTGATTATTCTGTCTGCCGACTCATATGTTGATGCACAGCAGACACAGAAAAATGCAGACTATCAGGCCTACATCAGCAAACCGGTAAGGCTGGATAAATTACTGGAACAGTTGCAGCGTTGTTTAGATTTGCACTGGTTTAATGCGGAGCCGTTAGAAAACATTAATGACAGTGAGATAGAAGAACACGATTGTGAAGATAATCGCCCGGATGCAAAACTGATTACCTCATTAAGAGAGTTTGCAAAAATTGGATATTTAAAAGGTGTGCTCGAATGCACACAGCAACTTGAACAGAAAACCCCTCGCGCACAGTGGATAAAACCGTTACGAAATTTAGCAGATAAGTGTGATCTGGATGGAATTGTGCAGGCTATCGACAAATTACTTATGCAGGAAGGCAATGCAAAATAATGCAAAAATTTAATGATAAAACCACCGTGCTGGTGGTAGATGATTCACCGGAATCACTGGGCATGATTAACATGGCATTAGATAAAGCCGGTATTGCGGTGTTAATTGCGCTGAACGGTCAGCAGGCAATGAATGTGCTGGAGCAAATTACACCGTCAGTTATTTTACTGGATGCGATAATGCCGGTAATGGACGGTTTTGAATGTGCGCGGGCAATTCGTAAAAAATTACCGCTGGTCCCCATTATTTTTATGACCGGCCTGAGCGAAGTTGAACACATCGTAAAAGCCTTTGATGCCGGGGGTAATGACTACATTATCAAACCCATCCATCCGGATGAATTACTGGTACGCATTCGTCAGCACAGCAGCAGCTCGCGTATGTTAATTGAGGCGCAAAAAACGCTGGATGCAATGCGCCAGCATGTGTTTTGTATTGATAAAAGTGGCAGAATTTTGTGGGCAACACCGGAAGCGCAAACCTTGTTAAATCAATATCAAAATGAAAACAGTGAGTCAGTTGAGTTAAGTGAGCGCTTAAGCCGCTGGCTGTCAAATGGGCAGAGTGGGCACGATCTGGCACTGCCAATACAACAACAGAATATTGTGTTGACAGTGCACTATTTTAAGCAGTCAGAAGAGGATGAGTATTTATTAAAAATACATTCACCTAATGTTGAAATAGATCCGGCGGTTTTAGAGGAAAGTTTATCCATTACTTCACGTGAAGCGCAAGTGCTGTTATGGTTGGCACATGGAAAAACCAACCGAGAAATTGCAGAAATTTTACAGATGAGTCCGCGTACTGTGAATAAGCATTTAGAGCAAATGTATCCAAAAATCGGCGCGGATAATCGCACCATTGCCGCTTCGGTGGCGATACAGACCATATTGGGTGTGAGTATTTAAAGTTCAATTTGATCAGGGCCTTAATTGCGCATCGTATATTTTAATGTACGAAAGTGAAGAAAGATAATAAAACCATTATGCCATCATTACACATCACAAAAATTCATATTACATTGCAGGTAAAAGTCCCCCATGAATTTTTAGAGAGATACCTGCCATCATCTGCGGAAGTGGTCGGTGAAGCTTTAACCGAGCAGGTGATTAGCGCTGTAAAAAAACATAGCCTGAGCTATTTTCCCGCACTGGATTATTTAGAAAAACAGGGTGACATAGACGAAGACTTACTGGATGCTACTGAAACTATTTCCTGGTTTTCCTGTAAGTTTGTGCGTGAAGAAGTGAATAAAAAACTACGTGAATTTTTTTCTGAATTAAGTTTTCAGTCGGTTAAGTGCACCTCTTATTCCATGCCCGGTGTACGCGCCAATCAGTTAAATGCCTGGCAGGCTTTAGTTGAGCATTACACGCCAAACACGGTTAAGTTAGATGTGGTTGCCAGTGTGCTAAAAAAAGAAGCTGAACCCAAAGGGCTGGAAAACTGGTCGAAGCAATTGTTCAGGCGCAATCTGGAGAAATCCTTTGATGAGTTTGAAGTGGTGCAGACCGCTGTGTTGAAGAAGTAAAACTATTTTTGCTTGTTTATGATTTTTAGTTTGAACTGCATCATATTCGCTGGATTACAAATCAGTTACAATCTGCAGGGTATAAATAGAGAAATACAGGGAAATAATCATGGAGATAAAAATGAAAAAAATCATTCTAGCTATTGTTCTTATAATGCAGCCCATTCTGGCTTTTGCGGGCCAGCCCTTAAGTCGGGAAGTAGTCACATCGTTTTATGCCGCATCCGATAAACTCGATACCCTTGAAGCTAAATACCCCCAGGAGTTCAAGCGCCTGGATGAATTTAGCCTGTCTGATAAAGATAAAATAATTGATTACATCGATTCTTCCAGAGCAAGTTCTGATATTCGCTCGGTTTTATCGGCGAATGGTTTTTCCAGTTTTGAGGATTTTTTTGATGTTTCCATTCGTCTTATGGGGAGTATGTATGCTGTGCAAATCGAGAAAATGCCCGCAGAATCAAAGGGACAACTTCAAAATATAGAAAAGTCATTTGATGAAAATATTAAGATGATGAAACAAAATGGCATGCCGGAGAGTATGATTGCAGGCATGAAAGCTCAGTTGCAGGAAATGAAAGTGCAACAGCTTGAAATGAAGAAAGCAGCGAAAACGGTGACTAAAGCAGATAAAAAATTCGCCAGTGATAACTTCGACTGGCTAATGAAAATTATGCCAGATGACGAAATGCAAAATGATGAGCATGGAGATGGCGGTGGAGCGCCGTACTAAAATTTAATTTAAATTGATAACAGGGAGCGCAGGGTGAATCCGCTACAACACCGGCAACTCTGTTTTATCAATAATTTTACGCAACACAAAGCTGGAGTGAACGCCGCGGACCCCTTCAAGGCGGGTGAGTTTATCCAGCAAAAAAGTTTCATAGTGACGCATATCCCGCACCACAACTTTTAGTAAATAATCCGCCGCCTGACCGGTGACAATGCTGCACTCCAGAATTTCCGGCATGTCCGCAATGGCGGCCTCAAAACCTTCGAATCGGTCCGGTGTGTGTCGGTCCATTTCAATGCCAATCAGGGCGGTTAAATCCAGGTTAAGCACCCGTGGATTGAGCAGGGTGACATGCCGATCGATAATTCCCGATTCTTCCAGGCGTTTAACGCGGCGTGAGCAGGGAGTGGGTGAAAGCCCCACCTGATCAGCTAATTCAAGGTTACTGATACGGCCATTGCGCTGCATTAACTGCAAAATATGCTTGTCTGTTCTGTCCAGCTTGAGCAAAGCTATTCCTTTTTAAAATAGTTTAATAAACTATAAAGTAGCATATATTTGAAGTTAGTCACTACTTTTATACTAAAAATAGGGCGCATTTGCATTAATTATCCCCATATTTTTAGTTATAATTGCTTTAAATTAACCTTCTTAATAACGGCATATGCAATGAGGATAACCATGTCAACTTTCGATCACCGCAAATATCCGGCTTACCCCCGCATGCAAAAAAATGACCGTCGATGGCCTAATCAGGTTATCAGTCACGCACCCCACTGGTGTAGTGTTGATCTTCGTGATGGTAATCAGGCGCTGATTGAACCGATGACGCCGGCGCAAAAACTGCAGATGTTTTTTATGTTGGTGGACGTGGGGTTTAAGGAAATTGAAGTGGGCTTTCCCGCCGCATCGCAAATGGATTTTGATTTTGTACGCCAGTTGGTTGAAGAAAATTTAATTCCGGATGACGTAACCATTCAGGTGCTAACCCAGGCACGTGAAGATTTAATTGCACGTAGTTTTGACTCCTTAAAAGGCGCAAGGCGTGCCATTATGCATTTGTATAATTCAACCTCAACCGTGCAGCGCCAGCATGTTTTCGGAAAATCAAAAGACGAAATAAAAGCAATGGCGGTGCAGGGGGCAAACTGGGTAAAGCAATATGCACAGCAACAAACTAAAACCCACTGGCAGTTTCAGTATTCACCGGAAAGTTTCACCGGCACCGAAATGGAATATGCGGTGGAGGTGTGTAATGCGGTAAATAATGTCTGGCAGCCGACGCTGGAAAATCCGGTGATTATTAATTTACCCGCCACTGTAGAAATGACAACAGCCAATGTTTTTGCGGATCAGGTTGAGTGGATGTGCGATCACATTGAAAACCGTGAGAGCATTATTATTAGTTTGCATACACACAATGACAGGGGTTGTGGCATTGCCGCCGCCGAGCTGGGGGTGATGGCGGGTGCGGACAGAATAGAAGGCACACTGTTGGGTAATGGTGAGCGTACTGGTAATATGGATATCGTCACCATGGGAATGAACTTGTATAGTCGTGGTGTTGATCCGCAATTAAACTTTTCAAATATGGACCGTATTATTCACACGGTTGAAACCTGTACCCAGTTGAAGGTGCATCCTCGCCATCCCTATGCAGGGGAGCTGGTGTTTGCCGCATTTTCCGGCAGTCATCAGGATGCAATTAACAAGTGCTTAAATAATTATGCGCCGGGGGATACCTGGGATATTGCTTATCTGCCAATTGACCCGCGAGATATCGGGCGTAGTTATCAGGAAGTGATTCGTATTAATAGTCAGTCGGGAAAAGGTGGTGTTGCGTATGTGATGAAACAGCAAACCCAGATGCAAATTCCCCGTTGGTTGCAGGTGGATTTTAGCCCGTATGTGCAGGCACAGGCTGAAATTCAGAAAACGGAAATGTCTGCTGACAGTATTGCTGAATTGTTTAATACTACCTATATAGGCGTAAATGATGCAATGCAGCTAGAGAGCTACACTGCATCACATAAAAAAAACTGTGATCAGTTAAAAGCAACATTAATATTTAAGAGTGCAACATTAAATATTAATGGCCAGGGCAATGGCATGCTAGATGCGTTTGTAGGCGCCTTGAGTGAGACACTTAAACAGTCACTGGTCTTAATTGAATATAATGAACATAGCCTTGGCAAAGACGAACATGCACAGGCGGTTGCTTATGTTCAGGTTAATGTAAATGGAAAGAGAGTGTGTGCAGTTGCAAAAAGTGGTGATATTGTTAAGGCGTCTTTTCAGGCGGTTTTAAATGCCTGTGGCAGAGCAGAGGTGTTTAATAGTGCAACATTAATGCAGCTTGAAAAAGCGTCTTAGTATATGGACCTTTGTTGTAAATTCTTCGCAAAGATAAATTAAAGATTACGTTATATACAAAATTTAAATGATATAATCTATACCCGATTAAATTCTCCTACCCCTTTTTTCCAGGGCAGGGTATAAAACCAATAATTGAGAAAATCGCGATGGAATACAGAAAATTAGGTCGTACAGATTTAAATATCAGCGTTATCGGTTTAGGCACCATGACCTGGGGTCTGCAAAACAATCAGGCACAGGGATTTGAGCAAATGGATTATGCCATTGAGCAGGAGCTAAACTTTTTCGACACGGCTGAAATGTACGCCATTCCCCCGAGTGAAAAAACCTTTGGCACAACCGAAAGTATTATTGGTAACTGGTTTGCCTCAAGAAAAAATCGTGACAAAGTTATACTGGCATCAAAAATAGCTGGACCGGGATTGCCCTGGGTGCGGGGTGGTAATAGTGTTATCGATAAAAAAAATATTTTGCTAGCAGTAGAAGACAGCCTGCAAAGATTGCAAACGGATTACATCGATCTTTATCAATTGCACTGGCCCAACAGGGGTTCTTATCACTTTGGTAAAATCTGGGATTTTGCACCAAAGTTTGATGTGCAGGAGGAAGAAGATAATTTTCTTGAAGTGTTGAATACAATGCAGGATTTAATAAAAGCGGGAAAAATTCGACACATTGGTTTATCGAATGAAACCGCCTGGGGTATGACAAAATGGCTGCAGTTGGCGGAAAAAAATAATCTGCCGCGCATGGCGGCTATTCAAAATGAGTACTCATTACTCTGTCGTCATTTTGAGCCGGATTTAGGTGAGATAGCTCTTCATGAAGACTGTGGATTACTCGCCTGGTCACCACTATCCAGAGGCATGTTAAGTGGCAAGTATTTAAATGGTGCGCGCCCCGAAGGTGCACGCATTACAATTGAAACTCGGCCGGAGCACCGGGTGCATCCCCGAACCGATGCGGCGATACAGCATTATGTCGATCTGGCTAAACGGCATAACCTTGACCCCTGCCAGATGGCACTGGCATTTGTAAATGATCAGCCCTTTGTTACATCAACATTAATTGGTGCCACAAATATGCAACAGTTAAAAACTAATATTGAATCGATTTCCCTTAAACTGTCGAAAGAGGTTTATGAAGCAATCGATAAAATACGCCGTGAATTTCCGATGCTTTATTAGCGAAAAATTTCTGTTGATAAAAAATTCAATTAAAACTAATAACGGGATGACAGAATGAAGAAACCTTATCAAGTAAAAATGCTTAAAGAAAAAATGGACCAGGAAAAAGTGGACCAGGAAAAAGTGGTTCAGGAAAAAGTGGTTCAGGAAAAAATATCGTTTAAAAGAATATTTTCAGTGAGCTTTATTTTGTTTTCACTGTCATTAATTCCAATGCAGCTTAATGCCGGAGCGTTTGATAAAGAAACGGTCACCGGGACACTGGCAATTGGTAGCGGACAGCTTTATACAGAAGACTATCTGGTGATCGGTTTAGGGGCAGGGTATTTTATTACAGACGGTTTTCAGGTGGGGCTGGATGTTAACTTCTGGACGGGAGGAGAGCCTTCAATTTATGAAATGACACCAAAGTTAACTTACGTGTTTGATAATCGCTCATCAGTGAAGCCATACTTAGGTATGTTTTATAACCGGACATTTATTGATGGTCTTGATGACACAAATTCACTTGGTTATCGCGCAGGTTTTTATTCACCCGTAGGTGAAAAAGCCTACGTTGGAATTGGCGCGGTTTATACTGAGCTGCAGGACTGTACAGAGACTTCATTTATCAGCTGTTCGAGTACCTATACTGAACTGAGCTTTGTATTTACCTTATAAAAATTAGCCCAGTATTGCCATCTTGAGAGGGTGCTGTTGCTAATCCTTAATTGTTTGATGTTTTTTTTGCATAGACTCAACTTCCATGACTTCATCATCTGTTAAAGCCTTATATCCCCTTAAATACGGCCAGCCATATGCCCATCGAAAAGAGGTAGGAAGATAAGGTGTGCCGCCAACACGCACCCCGGCAAGCATTAGTTTGGCTATTTCAGGTTCGCCCTGTTTTTCGACACATGCTCTTAAAGCTTCATCCGCAATAATTCTTTGCTGGTATGTGCCACCTTTCCAGTAGGTTTTGTCATGCTCAGTACAGCACGTTAACCATAATTTATTTTCATTTAATGTGCCATCGGGAAACGAACTGCAACCGTCCGATTGAAACGGTTTTAAATCGCCTGCACAGATGAAACTGGAGAATGTCAGAGTCATCAAACCCGTGAAAAGTGTTAAAAATGTGTTCATGTTTTATGCCAATGATTTATTTATACATGTCTTTAAAACATCTGACATTGAACCCTGTCATGTGCTTTTTCCCATAATAATAAGTTGAACTTTTGCTCCCCCCATTTTTTATAGCGGGCTTTTGCTGCTTTGCTCTTTTTTATATCGTATTCAGTAAATGCAATGCTGTCATCTTTTCAGAGATGTTCTTGCCAGGCTGATCTTCTCTCAGGCTGATCTTCTCAGGTTGATCTTCTCAGGCTATTCTTCTCAGGCTGTTCTTCTCAGGCTGTTCTTATCAGGGTTACGCCAATTAAGTAGGTCTAGATCAGTTCATCGATTTGAGGTTTTCCCTAAAAGGTCTGAATCACAAAATTTGATTATAAAATATTTGATATAGAAAAATCGATAACACTCACTAGTTCTTTCAGGCTCGCACCATTTCTTCCCATTACCGCCAGGCCATACTGTAGAGTCATAAGGTAGTTTGCCATCATAGCGGGCGTATTTTTAGATGTAATATTGCCCGCCGCTTTTTCAGCTTTAAAAAATTTTATAAAAGAAGATTTTGTTACCTCATTAATTTTATTAACTGCGTGCAGGGCAGTAGAAGGAAGGCAGGTTCCGGCTGCTTCGCAGGTGCTGATACACATTAGACAACCACTGGGTAAATTCTTGTCGGTTACCATTTTTGCAATAGACGTTAAATAATTTTCAATTCGTTTAGGTAAACGCCTGTTTTCTATAAAAAGTTGCTCACTATGAAGTAGTCCGTATTTCTCAACATACCTGTCAAGCGCACTTTTAAATAACGCCTCCTTGTTTCCAAATGCCGTATACATACTGGATTTGTTGATTCCCATCGCACGGGTTAAATCTGCTAGTGAGGTTCCTGGATAACCATTTGTCCAGAAAACTTGCATCGCATTATCAAGTGCAACCTCCATATCGAAGGAACGATGACGGCCTGCATTCATAAATTTACCTTAACGCTTGTGATATTCTCTTGCAATTGTGAACCGATCAGTTTAGATTGTCAATTATGTACCAATTGGTACACAATTGACTTTTTCTAATTGGATAATAAAAGGTAGAGATATGAGTAACTTAAACGGAAAAATAGCAGTAATTACAGGTGGTAATAGTGGTATAGGATATGCGACGGCTAAAAAATTTAAGGAAGAAGGAGCCAGTGTCATTATTACAGGAAGATCTGTTGAAAGGGTAAATGCAGCAGCCAGTGAGTTAGGGGTCGCCGGACTTGTTGCGGATGTGAGTGATCTGTCGGCTATTGATAATTTAGTTGACCAGGTTGAGCAGGATTTTGGAAATGTCGATGTATTATTTGTAAACGCCGGTATATTTTCACCTGCACCCGTTGGGCAGAATTCAGAAGAAATATTTGATGCTCAAATGGGAATAAACTTTAAGGGCGCCGTGTTCACCATTGAAAAATTCCTGCCGATTATAAATGATGGGGCTTCAATTATTAATTTATCATCGGTAAATGCTTATACCGGCATGCCAAATACTTCAATTTATGCAGCATCAAAAGCAGCATTAAATTCCTACACTCGAACGGCTTCAACGGAGTTAGCACCGAGAAAAATTCGAGTTAATGCGGTAAACCCAGGACCCGTTACAACCCCTATTTTTGGTAAAACAGGTATGCCTGAAGCACAGTTAAATGAGTTTGCAGGTGCAGTTCAAAATAGGGTGCCACTTAAGCGTTTTGGAGAGCCAGCAGAAGTTGCTAATCTGGTTGCATTCCTGGCATCTGATGATGCATCATTCATAACAGGAGGAGAATACAATATTGACGGAGGAATTAATGTGAATCCGCTTATATCATGATTTTATATTTACCTGTTAGTTAAATAATTTGTACAGTAGAGTGTCGAGAAAAGCTCATGGATGAGCATTATGAGTTGAAAAATCGATGTCAGAATAGAGTCTGATTTATTGTATTTATATTTGAAACATAAGGATGAGTTATTAGGGGTATTCTTCAATATGTGAATGACAAATATTGTGATCTGTTTCAATTATTGAAAATTCATATTAACCTTCATAAAATTTATACGTTATCATTAATAAATAATAATATAGGGGAGAAATAATGAAGGATACAATGATAGATATTATGGTAGTTATGATGCCGGCAATGAAGCCATTTATGTGGTTTAGTGTAGTGATTTCCGTACTGGGTTTTGTTTTTATAATTTCAAATATTGCTTTTAAGCATAAGAATAAAAAAATGATTTCCTGGTCAGGAAAAATTGTTTTAATGGCATCAGGGTTTTTTCTGGCCGCACAGCTTGCCGGGTACTTTTTAAGTATGCCGCCAACCATTAATTTTGGTGATTCAAGTAAGTTTGAATTTATTCTGGTTGGTTTCTGGCAGGTAGGTTTGGTGTTTCTGGTTATAGGTTTTATATTAAAATATGTTGGTGGTCTTAATGAACCTGCTAAGTCATAGTAGTTGAGGGTTTAGCTTATTAATTAATGCAGGGAAAGTTTAGTATAAAACATGGAAGCGCTTAAAAAAAATCCCGAATATTATATTCGGGATTTTTTTGTGCGCATACTAATAATTAATTTGGCTAATTATTTAATTCGGGTAAAATCACCGCTAGCACAAACGTTGTTATTAGTGCAGCCATCGATGTGCCAGGTGTTAATATCGGCCATACTTAGTTTGGAATTGTAAGTGTCACCGGTTTGAGGGTGGGCAATTTTACCCATAAAACTATCACCTGATAATGCAAGTTTAGACTTTATCATTTGTAAACCAACATTCTTAGGTCCGGTAAGAACTTCAGCGCAGACATCTGTTGCATCGCACTTATTTACCTTAATAGTGAAACCTTCCCATTTCCAGGTGCCTACCATATTGTAAATATCATTGTTAGCAAAAACCTGACTAGTACCAGCTAAAGAAGTTACAATAACACACGCTTTAATAATGTTTTTCATATTAATTTCCTGTAGTTAAAATAGATAGTTATATTCCATTATTTGTAAATATTGTTGCCAGGGAACCTCTGATTAAGTCTGGTTAGAATTAGGCTGAGATAAAAGTGTTCCTGTTTTTCACGAAGTGAGGCACCATAATATAATGCTATGGCTCATTCTATTGCACCGAGCTTCGAGGAAAATGGGGACACTTTTAGCCAGCACCCTATCTATAAAAGACAGGGTAATCACGACTTAATCATAGGTTCCTTAGATACTTAATGATGGAATGTTTCAATTATAAGTAGTTGTAAAAATAAATTGATCGAATTGTTTCACAAAAATAGTATTTTATTAAATAATGATAGTCTGTTTATGGTTTAATAAATGAAGCATGGATTCATTCCTAAAAACTTGCGTAACTTCACTTTTTAGATAAATTGTTTTATAAAGTTATTTGGCGATAAAGTGCATTCATAAACAAGGCCATCTGGTTTTTAAAACTTCCAGTTATTAAATTTGGCGAGGCACAGGTGAAGCCTGTTAGTATGAAACAAACAATGTTTAATCAAGCTGCTCAATAAATATATCTCTGGATGAACATCAATTATAAAAAGCAAAAATAAGTTCGTAAAAAATATTTTATTTTCAAAATATTCGGCAGATCTGACGACTATTACCAGTATATAATATTAGACTTTATTTCTATTTTTTAATATTCAACAAGTTATCTTTTTGTTTTAACAATGTTTCTTATTTCAATAGGGAGTTTCCTTATTAAGTTTAAGATTAGTCCCTATTGTTGAAACAGGATGTCCCTCTTTACACTCCTCTCTGATTCGTGCATTTACAATCGGCAGTCTTTTTGATGAGCCGTTGTAAAAGGTCTTTGATTGTTCATTTCATGTGCATATAAAGAAGGTTTCAGTCTGAGAGCATCAGCTTTTCTCCCGGAACCTCCCTTCTTCTTAACGAATTGTCTTTATTAGTTTAGCGTCAAAATATCACTAATTTATTACATAGAATATTTCTTGTAATAAAGCGGCTGTTATGTGCGTCTCATAGAAAGGTATTTTAATTTCTATAAGCTTTAACTTTTCTTTGAGTGTTTCTATTCTATGATTTTAAGGGGAAAAAAATGAGTAAAAAATCTAATAAACTTTATATTGCATTGGCGGGCAGTCTGCTCTCGCTGTCAGTGGCAAGTATTGATGCTCTGGCTAAGGGCAGGGGTCAATCGGACTCTACCACTATAACACTGATGCAGCTTACAGATTTGCATGGCAAGATGGTTCCGCATCAGGAAATTTTTGAAGACGGTCGTTTGCATAATAATAGCGGTGGCGTTACAAAAATGGCCACAGCAATTAAAGCCGTAAGGCAGGATAACCCAGATGCACTACTGTTAATGCTGGGGGATACAACCCACGGGTCTGCGGAAGCATTGTTTACCATGGGCGACGCGATGATGAGATCTATTAATGCATTGGGGGTTGATGTCTTTACGCCGGGTAACTGGGATTTTGGTCACGGTCCCCGTGCTTTTCGTAATCGTTTCGCAGGTGGAAATCCGGCGGGGCAGTTATTGCCTTTACCGCCCAATAATCGAACAACATTAACTCAATTTAAACCTGCCAGTGATTGTCCGGGTTTGCCGGGCACCGGGCCAGGAACCGGACACTTCACCTGTAATGTAACCGCGGCGACTTTCGATAGCGTTGCCAATAATCTTTACAATTATAATGAAGCCACTCGTAAAATGGGCGGCCTGGTTTTGCCCGCTTTTAAAATGTTTACCGTTGATGATGTTAAAATTGCAGTTATAGGTATCACCACCGATGTTGTTCCGCAGCAGGCAAACGCATTTAATATTGGTTTGCGTTTTTCAATGGGTTTCAATGAACTGCCTGGCAATATTGCAGATGCAAAAGCCCAGGGCGCTGATATTATAGTTGTACAGTCAGAACTTGGAACGGCTAAAAACCTGCAACTTGCTAAAGAAATAAAAGGCATAGATGTTATGTTTAGCGGCCACACCCATGAAACAACACCGACCGCTATTATTGTTAAAAATAATCACGGCGGTAAAACCATTGTTACTGAAGCCGGTGAGGATACTTATCTTGGACGTCTGGATCTTGAAATTGAAGATGGTGAAGTTGATGACTTTACCTGGCAGTTAATCGAAGTCAATGATTACGTTGCTGAAGATGTGGCAATGAAAGCCATAGTTGATGAAGATAGAGCCAAATTTGTTGGTGATGATCTTAGTTGTCATACTTTTGGCCCCGGTGGTTTTCCGTATGGCAAAGGGCACACCTTATGTCGTGACCTTGATGATATTGTTGGCACAACGTTAATTAATTTGCAGCGTCGTAATGTGCTTGAAGATGCGGCTAATAATTTTATGGTTGATGCTTTTGTGGAAGCTGGGCGCGAAGCAGATTCTTCACTTAATGTCGATAACTCGGCGTCATCAACCAATGGCTTTCGTTATGACAATGTTATGCTGGGTGAAGGTAACAAGTTAGAGGCAGGGGGAACGGCATCGGGAGATATCACGGTTGGTGATTTGTATGCTTACTATCCGATTGGTGCAGGGCTTGCGCTTGCAACTTATACTGGGGGGCGTTTGTTTGATCACTGGGAAAGTATTCTGAGTCATGTGTTCGATCCCAACCCTTATCGTCAACGCGGTGGCTGGAACCTGGGTTATACAGAGAATTTAAGGTTTGAAATTGATCTCGTGGATGCACCCATCTCTATCAGTTATCCCGGGCGTATTACCAAATTGCAAATGAATGGCAAGCTGTTTGATCGAAGTAAACAGATTACCCTTGTATCATGCTATCCGCATGGCAATCCAATTGATGAAGCTTGTCGTACTTCAGGCGCATTTAATTTCCGTTTCATGATCGGAATACCTGATGCAGATGGTGTTGTACATGCGCCATGGGCCCATTCACCACCGGTAATTACGGATGCGCAATTACCGGTACTCGATCCAAACCGTACCCCGGTAGTACGCCAGGTCGCACCGGATAATTTTGTGCATCCGGTGGATATATTAATCGCTTATCTAGAAGCTGGAAATGTTGTTGATGGTATAACCAATGCAACGTTGGGGCGTGTAAATGAAATACACGGTGGCGCACCGGTATCGGAATGTGAGCCTACCCTGGTTCAGCCTGTTCAGGGTGCAGGTCCTGACTGGTTGGCACGTGATGAGGAGGGGCCATGTCCTGTTAAAAATTAAAGCCTGAAGGTACTCTGATCAAGTCTGATTATTTTAGTCAGTCTAAAATATTCGGGTTTGGTCAGTGTTCTTAGCAAGATGAACTACATTCCACCTCAATATATTCTTCGACTTTACCCGTATATGTATTAATTGTTTCCTTATAGCAAGTATCTCCAGTGCTAATTATACGAATTATTTTTCCATTTTTTAAAAACTTCTGACACATGATTTTACCATCTGAACTGGCTAATTGTATTTTTGACGGTATTAACTGTTCTGCTACTGCGGCGTCTACCCCAAAGCCTTTAAAAATATCATTGTTTAATGAGCCTGTTTTCTTTAGCTCATCAAAACCAAACCAGCGGACAATTCTTGAATTATCGGGAAACGTAATATTAATCTGAATGTCACCAGTGGGGCATGCGCCTACCGATACATGGCTATTTGCGTTTGTGGTTACTGTGCTTAATGTAGGGTTACAGTTTTGATTTTTCACCCAGAGATTATTCTGAATTTCAGCATAGCTAACCTGGCTTGCATCAACGCCCATTGAAAACCCTTTTATGACATTAATATATTGAGGGATCGCACCAAGTGCCGCGATTGCAAATGATGGATAAATTAAAAACCACATTTTCCACGTTTTTAATGATGGTCTGGTAACTATATCAGTTTTCTCAGTATTATCTGTCATGATTAATATATCCCGAATTGTAACTTTTTAATTAAGGCTAAACGGTCATCAGTAACTTCGATAGAGTTTCGGTTAAGATATCACATTAAATAAAAAAATATCTATAAATTTGGTTATTGTTTTTTATAATACATTGCAATTATATTTTATGTTTTTTAATTTTAAAAAATGTTCATAAGAAAGAACATGGACAGCGTCTGTAGATAAAGCGACTGTAGTGTAACATCCAGTCAAGAGGATAATGCCTTAATACCAAAGACAGCGAGTCGAGAATAAATGCCTGTGACGAATTAAAATTTAAATCAATATTATAAAAATATAATATTGTCAGTGATAATTGAAGTTAGGTTTGCATATTTATGCCCCAAACTTTCTGACCTGACCAGGCTCTAATCATCGCCCAAACTGCAACGATAATAAATCCTGTGTGTACCATGGTGAAGTAAGTAATTACATAAACCCATGTCCAGGCGGAGTCAAAGCCGCCTAAAATAATCATCAGGGCGCTAACGATAATGAGTGACAGGGCAGCAGTCAGGTTGAGAATAATGGCAAAACGTGTATGGTAATGGTCTATAGTGTTTTTATCGCATTGAATTAGTTTAATAAGCAAATAAATAAACGCCAGTATCGGTAAAAATGTCATGTTTAAAATGGATGCCATGGCGTTGATGGAGGCCTGCTGAACTTGTTGCTCGGTTGGTGTTTGCATTTTACATCCTGGTTATTTTATTTCTTAAGGGTGTTATTTTCGCTACATCAATAAATGATAAATGTAACATTTCTCAAATAGATCCTACTATCACAATACCATAAAAATATTATAGCCAATAATGCAGGCGCTAATGAGTAGTAGTGTATTCCATATGCCCAGCCATTTAACGGTAGCTGTTTTTGGGGTGGATTTAATATAAGCGACTATACCCAGACCGGAAATGACCATGATAATTTCCGTAAAGAACAATGCCAGTAACAGGGGAATGGGAACCTTAATTTCGACACCCCATAAAAATACATTAGCGATATAAACCAGTATTATGCCTATAAATGTCATTAAACTGGGTAGGATAGAAATATAAAACCAGATTTTTTTCATGTTCTATTACACTGTTTTTTACAAACTTTTTAATTTCATAAAAAAATTAATGACGGGTTAACTGCGCATACAATAACGGCAGTCGTCGGGGGAGTTCAATTGGGTTTTTAATGACCACATAGCTATTGCTGCCAAATAAATAGGGCAGGTATTCATTACCTTTTGTGTCGATGGTTACGCAAAAGGGTTGCAGGCCCTGACGTCTGGCTTCAAGGATGGCGTGGCGGGTATCTTCAACACCATAGCGTCCTTCGTACTGGTCCAGATCGTTGGGTTTTCCATCGGTTAAGATTAATAACAGGCGATTGCTTTGGCATTGTCTGACGAGTTGTTGTGTGGTGTAGCGTATGGCTGCACCGAGGCGTGTGTAGTAACCGGGTTTAATGGCGTTAATTCTGCCCCGGGTTATACCGTTGTATTTTTCATTAAACTTTTTCAGTTGATGAATGCGTATCGGGTCGCATTTGCGTGATGAAAAGCCGCACATGGAAAATGTATCACCGGTGGCCTGCAGACTTTCTCCGAAAAGTAGCAGGGTGTCTCTTATAACATCGATAACCCGAAAGTCATTGTTCAGCCAGCTATCGGTTGACAGGGATAAATCTGCGAGCAGGGTACAACACATGTCGCGGTTGCCGCTGCGCATTTCTTTATATAACTGATCGGCGGAAGCAGCACCGGCTTTTTTGTCGCTGGCAAAACGCAACCAGCGCTCCACATCTATTTCCTGGCCATCCTGTTGAGCATTGCGCCAGTGTCGGGCGGGGGCCAGTGCCTGAAATTGATTTTTAAGTTTTTTTGCGGTTTGTTTTAAATGCGCAGCCAGCTCGTTACTGCCCGGATTTTTTATTTGTAGTTCGATCACTCGACAGTGATTTTTAATAAGTTCGGATTTTTTATAATCCCATTCGGGCAATAATATTCCATCACTGATAACGATGTCATCTTCAGCGGCGGAGGGCAGATCTAAATCAAATTTTAAATGTGAAGAGGCGGCGCGTTGATTATTGGTTATGGCTATTTCGTCCATTTCCCGAGCAGCATCTTCGGCGTTGTTCAGATCATCTTCATCATCCAGTGAGCGATCAACCGCGGCATGTTCACCCCAGGAAAAAATATTTTCCATTCTTACGGTAATCAAGCCGGTGGTTTCTTCACTGGATTGAACTTCGCGGGCTTTTTTTCGCGCCATGTTTTTTATTTCTTTCTGGTTTTTGCTGTGCTGATTATTATTCGACTGATTACGGTTAATTGATTTTTTGTTCTGTTGTGGGGGCTGATAAAGCCAGAGGGGGATATGTGCGGGTTCAAATTTAGTTTGTGGCAGTTGTTGTTTTATTTGCGGGTTGAGCAGGGCTTCACGAATGATTGTTTCCGTAAGTCGATCGTTACCCTGTAATGTTTCCAGTTGTGGCCGGGTTTCAATATGTGCTTTAACCAGACGCTGATATTTAGCTTTTAATCCGGGGTGCTGTTGCAAAGTTTGGCAAGTTAAAATCTGATTGTAACTGATCCAGCTATCAACTTTCATAACTTGTTCTTCAGGAATTTGTGAGCTTAAACCTGCCAGCCAGAAATATAGGTCTTTATTCAGTTGCGGATTATCATATATGGCAATGTCTGCGGGCAGATAGAGTGTGTCCGCATCACGCCAGCAAGCGGTAATGTAGCGGTGGTTGCCCGCCATTTTCTGAACCCAGTTACGTTGTCGGGCATGTTTGCGTTTATCCGCTAGCGCTATTGAAAGGCCATTGTCCTTATTTAAGGCTCTTAAATAAATCAGTAAGCGACCTTTAATTTCGCTTAACATTACTTTTGCTTGCGGGTGGCTCTGCTCGGTGACTTTATAGAGCAGTTTGTGCCAGAGTTCGCCTACCTGTTCTTCCATTAGTTATGCCTGTTTATGTTAAGTGGAACAATCACCGGCGTGGTGCTGCGTGCATTTGCATCGAGTTTTTTCCAGCTTAGTAATGAATCGCCATTTTGCACCTGCTCGCACGCGGATACACAGGCAAGACAGGTAGTACAGGTAAATTTTTTGCGCTTACTGGTGCGACTTTTCAGGCGCATGGGGCAAACATTATCACAGGCTTCATTACAGTTTTTGCACTCGGAGGCTCTTGAGGTATCAAACTGAATACTCCGCGCATGGTGGTTACTCATCCAGGATAAGCTTTGAAACATACCCACGGCACAGGCAAAACGACAGAAAAAATGCCGTGCAAGACTAAACTCAATGGTCAATAAAACGGTGGCTACGCCAATAAATAGTGATTGATTAAAGCTCAGCTGCAGGGTAAATAAATTATGATAAATCATTTTCGGTGGCAGTAAATAAGTTAAAAAACTCACGGCCCATAAAAAGGCAAATCCGACAATAGCTAAAGCGGTGATTACTTTATAAATTTTTTCGGGTTTCTGTATGGAGCCATCCGCCTGCAGTTTGGGAAGTTCTTTCTTTTCCCACAGAGAAGGTTTACCAATGGCGCGGGTCATTAAGCTGTTAATGGTTTCCACTACGGTGTAATGGGGGCATAACCAGCCGCAGTACAGACGCCCCCAGTAATAACTGCTGATTATAAATGCACCGGCAAGTGCAAGCAGGGGTAGAAAAACCCGCAGTAATATATTGAGTGAAGCCTGTACCGCAGTGGCGTTACCCTGTTGCCATTCATTCAAACCCAGTGTCCAGTTAAAGCCAAGTAAAATAAAATGCCCCTGAATTAAATCTAATCGAAAAATATCCAGCGCAGGGGTTATCACAAACAGGGTGAAGAACGCTATTTGTCCCAGGTTTCGAATACGTTGAGTCTTAGTATTTGGCGCTAGCATATTCTGTGTTTTTTAATTTAAGGTGTTTCCTGTTTTTGTTTACCATAATTGCTTTTTAAGGTTAATGGCTCAGCTGACGGGTATTTTTAAAATAACCGAACTTAACTTCAAATCGATTAATTGTCCTGTTCAACAAAGGCATCAACAATATCGTGCAATGCCTGCAGTGTATCTTCATCATCGGTTAACGGTTCTATTATTGCGGCAGTACAGGCATCTCTAAACCCAAAGCCATCTTTCACCAGCGTGGCGCAATAAATCAGCAGGCGGGTTGATGCGGCTTCGTCTAAATCGTGATCTTTTAATGCGCGCAGAGCGCCAGCAATGTCGACGAGTTTTTCTGCCTGTTCTCTTTCTATGCCGGTTTCATTAATAATGATTTGTGTTTCCAGACTGGCATTGGGGTAGTTGAAACTGATGGCGACAAAACGTTGTCGGGTGGAGGGCTTCATGCCTTTTAATAAATTTTGATAGCCCGGGTTGTAAGAAACAATTAGCATAAAGCTATCCGGCGCATGTAATATTTCACCGGTTCTATCCAGGGGTAAAATGCGCCTGTCATCGGTGAGGGGGTGCAGAACAACCGTGGTATCCTTGCGCGCTTCTACCACTTCGTCCAGATAACAGATTGCACCTTCACGCACCGCGCGTGTCAGTGGTCCATCATTCCAGTAGGTGCCGGTTTCACTGATTAAATGCCTGCCGGTTAAATCTGCACTGGTTAAATCGTCATGGCAGGCAACGGTGTAAAGCGGCTGTTTTAATTTTGCCGCCATGTGCCGAATAAAGCGGGTTTTTCCACACCCGGTGGGGCCTTTTATTAACAGGGGTAATTTGTTTTTCCAGGCATATTCAAATAGCTCCATCTCATTGCCCGTGGGCTGATAAAAAGGTATTTCATCAGGTGCATTGATAGATGCGGCGGCTTTTGTCATTACTGTGTCCTCTTAAAATATGAATGCGATACTGATTAAAGCCTGTGATTTTTGTTGCTGCTGGTTTTTATTTCCCATGTTTTTATTTTTCGTGCTTTTATTTCTCGTGTTTTATTTTTCAGACTTTTAGCGGTTTTGAATTCATCTCATGTTGTAAATACATAAAAACGCTGACGGGGGAAAAGCAACAAATGTTGAGCCGTTTATAAAAATGCCGGGGTGTGAATGAATATTCAAACCCTGACATTTTTCCATTGACGATCATCTGTTCGCGTCGATTACCAATTCTTTGACTAGATTTTCTGTTCTACCGTCTTTTCTTCCCCTCCTATAAAGAAGCTATAAATATAAAGCAGCAAGCCGATCAGGAAGACCAGCCCGGCAAATTCACGCATCCAGTAGAAAACTTCTACTTTTTCCTGAACCACCATGAACGGCATTGGGTCATCCGAGTAACGTTGCAGGTATACCTGCAAAATACCCGCGCCGGTGAGGAACAGGGTAATGAATACCATGGATACAGTCATTAACCAGAACGACCACATCTCTACCACCTGTGAGGCGGCACTGTTGCAGGCCTTGCGTCCGCGCAGCATTGGCATGGCATAGGATATTATCGCCATTACAATCATGGCATAAGCACCATAGAAGGCCATGTGTCCGTGTGCAGCGGTAATTTGCGTGCCATGAGTGTAGTAGTTAATCGGTGCCAGGGTGTGCATAAAGCCCCATACACCTGCACCAAGAAACGCCATAACGGCGGTGCCCAGTGCCCATAAAACCGCCGGCTGGTTGGGGTGGTTAATGCGCCGTTTGTTAACCATATTAAAGGCAAACACAGTCATCATAAAGAAGGGGATAGGTTCCAGTGCGGAGAAAATTGAACCCCACCATAGCCAGTATTCCGGGGCACCAATCCAGAAATAATGGTGACCGGTTCCTATGATGCCGGTGATTAATGTCATTGCAATAATCACGTACAGCCATTTTTCAATAATCTCGCGGTCAACGCCGGTGGTTTTAATTAATACGAAGGCGAGTATTGAACCCAGAATTAATTCCCAGACACCCTCTACCCAAAGGTGAATAACCCACCACCAGTAAAATTTATCTTTAACCAGATTGTCCGGATTATAAAATGAGAAAAGGAAGAATAGCGCGAGCCCCGCAAGGCCAAGTAACAGCACCATGGTGATAACAGTTTTGCGACCCTTAAGGACGGTGAAACCAATGTTGTATAAGAACGAAAGAGCGACAATGACAATGCCGATCTTAATAATCGTCGGCTGTTCTAAAAACTCACGACCCATGGTGGGCAGTAGCTCATTGCCGGTTATTTCTGCGAGGGTGGCATAGGGTACCGCCAGATAACCGACAATGGTTAATACACCCGCGGCTAAAAATACCCAGAACATCAGTTTTGCAAGAAACGGACTGTGCAGCTCAGTTTCGGCTTCTTCCGGCACCAGAAAATAGGCGGCACCCATAAAGCCGAATAGCAGCCACACAATTAACAGATTGGTGTGCACCATACGGGCAACGTTAAATGGAATTTCAGGGAACAGAAAATCCCCCATAACATATTGCAGACCCAGAATCAGGCCAAATACAATTTGCCCGACAAATAAGCCGATGGCTGCCATAAAATACAGTTTTGCAACGGATTGTGATTCATACTTCATGTGAGTACCCCTCAACCTTGAATATTCGGTGGCCAGTTATTAGTGTCAATTTCTGATGCATATTTCAAAAATTGCGCGACGGCTTCCAGTTCTTCTTCATTAAAATTAAACTGGGGCATGCTGCGTCGACCCGCTACACCTTCTTTGGGTCGACTGCTAATAAAGGCTTTAATGGCCTCGGTGCTGTTGCCAAAACGCTGGTAAACATTACCCAGTTCCGGGGCAAAGTAAGCACCTTCACCTAATAATGTGTGGCAGCCTATACAGTTATTGACTTCCCATAGTAGTTTGCCGTGACGCACCTGGTCTGTTAAATTTTCATGGTTATCCCTTTCCGGCCAACCCTCGTGGGTCTGGAAAGTCAGGGCGAGAAAGAGCAAAAAGAAGAACACGCTGCCACCATAAAAGATGTTACGTGCCATTGATTTAGTAAATACTTCGGACATAGCGTAGTATCCTCTGGTTTGTCGGCATTTAGTATTAGAGCTTGCAATAGTCTTTCTAGCATTGATAATTGTCAAGCGTAAAAAATCTAACACCATAGAATGACCGGGAGAGAGAGTTGACCGCCTTATATAAAGAGTTTGTAGAGAAAACGCATTTGTTTAAAGACCTGAACCGGCAGCAGTTAGATAATATTCTTGTGCATTCCAGTTTACATAAGTTAAAAAAGGAGCAGGTGTTATTTTCCCAGGGGGATTCGGTGGGCAGTTTTTATCTGGTATTAAGCGGCATGGTGAAATTATTTCGCCTGTCTGCGGATGGTCAGGAAAAAGTGATTGAGGTGGTCAACAGCGGCGAAACCTTTGCCGAGGCTTTAATGTTTTTAGAAAATCCTAATTTCCCTGTATCGGCGTCGGCGCTCAGCGAGGCACAGGTGGTTAGTTTTAATGCGCCGGAATTTTTAAAAATGCTGAAACACGATGCGCAAACCTGTCTTATCCTGTTAGGCTCAATGAGCCAGCGCATGCGCGGGCTGGTACAGGAAATTGACCATCTAAGTTTGCAAACCGGGCGCCAGAGACTGTGCGCTTATTTAATGGAACTTGCGGGAGAAGATGGCTGTTTACACCTGCCAGTGGCCAAATCGATTCTGGCATCGCGGTTGTCTATTAAGCCGGAAACTTTTTCACGCATTATAAAACAACTGAGAAACAGCGAAACCATTACGGTGAACGGGGCCGATATTAAAATCATTGACAGTGATCAGTTGGCCGACTTTGCAACGGTCTAAGAAAAGCTGTTCTCCAGCTTGTAGCTCAAAAAACGTGTTGAGTAAAATTAATTAGCAAAAAATTGATAAAAGTTAAGGTCAGGCAATTTACCTTTACATAAAATATCCTCATTCTGGAGAATGTATGATTTTTATTCATAATGTAAAAAGAGCATACCTTAAACACGATCAGGTTCTTTCTGACAGAGATGTTAAGCGTAAATTTTTTAGTCAGAGATGTCTGGCCGGCCTGACACATGTGTAAAGAAATTGTTTTAGATGTACATGCTTTAACGCCACCCGCGCCCTTTGAAATTGCGATAGAACAGGTGACTCAATTACAGAGCGGTGAATATATAAAAATGCTGCACCGCCTGCAGCCGTTTCCACTTTATGATATTTTGCTTGAAAGTGGTTTTAGATATAAAGTGCTGCAAGGTGAATTTGGCTTTGATATTTATATCTGGCTGGCAAAAGACAAGCTAGCTGGTGAGCGAATCAGGCGCTTTGTTTAACGACTTTGCCAGTTATCAAAAACGCCGTGACATCCAGTAGGCATCGGCCCAGTAAGGATTGTTTAATTTAGATTTAGTAACCCCGCGGCTGCTTGAGGCATGAATAAATTCTCCTTTGCCTACGTAAATTCCCACGTGCCTGACCTTCCAGCCGGTTTTAAAAAACACAACATCACCGGCGCGCAAATTTTTTCTATTAATGACTTTACCACCCGCCGACATCAGCTCGGTTGTGCGGGGTATATTTTTATGTAATTTTTGTTTGTAGGCAATATGTACAAAGCCTGAGCAATCCACGCCTTTTTTTGACATCCCCCCTTCACGATATTTTACGCCGCGCCACTCATTAAAATGCGTGTAAAGTTTTTTTACCGTGGGTGAATCTTTTTTTGATATAGGCGCAGGGGGCGAAACACTTTTATGATTAGCGCAGGCGGTTAGTGTTAATAAAATAAAAATAACAATGATTCTGTGCATTAACTTAACCGATAATTGTAATGTATTGTAGAGTTTACTTTAGCTGACGATGTTTATCTGGGTCTCGGTGCGCAGTAAATATTTTAACATTAACGAGTGCCAGCCATACTAACCTGTTTCAAAATTTCAGCCAGTTGTTTTGTTGCCGGTCCCACTCGATTCAGATCCGCATAAACCAGGTAAAGCACCGCAGTGTGTCGGCCACCTTCATTCAGGGGTAGAGCTTTTAGCTCGTTATTCTTTAACTGTAGTTCAATTTCATTTTCTGGCAACCAGCCAAACCCCAGACCATTGGAAATAATTTTTCGGGCAGATTCAAGGCTATTCACCGCCCAGCGTTGTGAGTCACTTAACCAGCCCGCATCAATCCCTTTGCTGCCCGAGTCACTTACCATAACATGAATTTCACGGTTTAAATCATGGTTGGTTAACGGTCGGTCTATATGGTGTAGTGGATGATCCGGGTGGGCCACCGCCACAAAATTTACCTGAATCAGTTCATCCCCTAAAAACCCCTGGGGAATATAGGGCGTAATAACCAGATCCGCAGAACCATCCAGCAGGGCTTCTTCCGCACCGGATAAAACCACCTCCTGTAATCGAATACGGGTTTTATGGGTGAGTGCTTCAAACTGTTTTAACGCCATCATTAAGGTCTGGGTTGGAAATGCGGCCTCGGTTGCCAGACGAATTTCCGCTTCCCAGCCCTGTTGCAAATATTGGGCCTGCTGTTCGATGGCGCTGGCATCCGCCACCAGTTGACGTGAGCGCTGCAGTAAAACTTGCCCCGCTTCACTCAAAACGGCCTTGCGTCCTTCGATATGCAGTAATTTCAGGCCAAGTTGTTGCTGCAGGCGATTGACAGCATAGCTGACCGATGACTGGCTGCGATGCAGCTGGATTGCAGCCTGTGCATATCCGCCGTAATCGATAACGGCCTGTAGGGCTCTCCACTGATCCAGGGTTACTTTTGGTGATTTCATGTATCGATTTTATATCTATTTATTAGATATATAAAGCCTAATTTATGCGCTTTTTTATCTAATAATTTGTTTCATAATAGTTTCATCATTAATTAGAAATCTGGAGAAAAGCCATGAAAAATGTAATTGAGTTAGCTGCACGTGTGTTATTAGGTCATATCTTTTTACTTGCCGGTATCAGCAAACTGGGTGAGGGTTATGCGGGAACCGCGGGTTATATGGAAAGTGTCGGCCTGCCGGGTGGTTTATTGCCCGTGGTGATTGCGCTGGAACTGGTTGGCGGCCTGATGGTGATTGTTGGCTTTAAAGTGCAGTGGGCCGCTTACGCATTGGCGGGTTTTACACTGCTGGCGGGGATAATCTTTCATTCAAATTTCGCAGATCAGATGCAGATGATTCTGTTTATGAAGAATGTCAGCATAGCGGGTGGTTTGTTATTGTTGTCCGTGCACGGTGCGGGTGTGTTTAGTCTGGATAAAAAAATGAAATAATATGTTCTGGCAATGAATGAAGAAAAACCTGTAGGAAATGTATAATTTTTGCGAGGTATTAATTGTCATTTCAGGGTGTTAAATCCCCCTTAATCCCCCTTTTTCAAAGGGGGAGACTTTGCTTTTTCTTCCCACTTTAGCAAAGAGGGAAGCTTTGTTTTTGCTTTCCACTTTAGCAAGGAAGGAGGTTTTGCTTTTGCTCCCCTCTTTAGCAAAGAGGGGTTGGGGGAGATTTGAAAACTTCATTACTTTATTTCAGCCAGAAATATTTCAAACAGAATTGAAATAAGCACTTAATAAAAAACACGTTAACAGGAGAAAAAAATGGGTATGTTAGTAAAAGGAAAGCTGGTCGATGACTGGCTGGAAAAAGAAATAGATGAAGGTGAATTCAAACGTATGGAATCCACTTTTCGCAGCTGGGTTAGCACCGATGGTAGCTCAGAATTTAAAGCCGAAGCGGATCGCTATCATTTATATGTTTCCGATGCCTGTCCCTGGGCGCATCGAACTGTTATTTTTAGAAAACTCAAAAAGCTCGAAAATATTATTGGCCTGTCAGTTGTTGAAGCAGAAATGCTGGACGATGGTTGGACATTTTCTGAACAGGATGAGTATGTGGATCATCTGCATGGTTTTAAGTTTGCCCATGAAATTTATACCCGCGCAGATAAGGAGTTTACCGGACAAATTACAGTGCCGATTCTATGGGATAAAAAACTCAACACCATTGTGAACAATGAATCATCGGAAATTATTCGGATGCTGAATTCAGAATTTAATGCATTCACCGATGTGAAAACCGATTTTTATCCAGCGCATTTACGTGCCGCAATAGATGAAGTGAATCAGCCTATTTATGACAATATCAATAACGGCGTGTATCGCTGCGGGTTTGCAACATCCCAGGCTGCCTATGAAAAGGCATTTGATCGGTTGTTTAATCAGCTGGAGAGTGTTGAAAAAATATTATCACAGAGCCGTTATCTTGTGGGTGATACATTAACCGAAGCAGACTGGCGTTTATTTACGACATTAATTCGCTTTGATGCGGTGTATGTTGGGCACTTTAAATGTAATTTAAAGCGCATTGAAGATTACCCGAATCTTTCTAATTATTTACGCGAGTTATATCAGATTGCGGGCATCGCCGAAACCGTCGATATAAATTATATCAAACGTCATTACTATTTTAGTCACACCAGTGTTAACCCGACGCAGTTAATACCGAAGGGACCCGCATTAAATTTTAATGCGGCACATAACAGAGCAACAAAATTTTCGAAATGAAATTTAACTAATTTCTAGAAAACGATTTTTAAAACTGATGCACAGGAGGCTATTATGAAAGCACAAATACGTAATGTGTCCGTTGTTCCCGAAGGTGATGGGGTTGAAGTGAAGCGCCTGTTTCCAGTTCATGGGTTTATGAATGTTGACCCGTTTGTGTTATGGGATCATTTTGATATTGGTTCAGGTCATGGTTTTCCCGATCATCCGCATCGCGGCTTTGAGGCCATTACCTATATGTTTGATGGCGGCATGAATCATAAAGATAACCTGGGTAATGAATCATTTGTCAGTGCCGGTGGTGCCCAGCGGTTTACCGCGGGTAGTGGTCTGGTGCATTCAGAAATGCCAGCGCAACAGGGCAGCAGTAATGGTATTCAGCTGTGGATTAATCTGCCGAAAAAATTGAAAACAATAAACCCGTCGTATCAGCAGGTAAATGCAGATGAATTTCCGGTTAATAAGTTTGACGGGGGGCAGGCTAAAATAATTGTGGGTGAAGGTTCACCGCTAAAATTAAATACCGATGTAATTTATCAGCATGTTAATTTGCAGGATGCGGCAAGTTATAAATTAGAGGTTAAGCCGCAAATGCGCGGCCTGGTTTATGTTATGCAGGGAAGTTTAAGTATCAATAACCAGCCGGTAAAGAGTGATCAGGCCTGTTTTATTGAAGCTGTGCAATCATTAGCATTTATTGCCAATGGGCAGACAGAATTTATGATTTGCTTTGGGCAGCCCAGTGGTGAAGACATTTATCAGCATGGTCCGTTTGTGGACTAAGGTAGAGAATATCAGGTCCGGCGATTTGTGTTTCAGGATAAAACCGTCTATTAAAAGGAAGGCATTTTAATTGCCTGGTTAATATACTGGAGAGACAAATGAAAATGATAAAAAAACATGCGCTGAAAATCAGCCTGTCTGCAATGGTGGTGGTTTTTTCAAGCTCGGCTGTTGCTGGGTTGGGGCACTCACAAACTGAACCGGTTGAGTATTTAATTGATTTTAAAATTTCCGGGCAGATCACCGGAACGACGCCGCAGGGTTTGCCGGTTTACACCATTAATGGCCCGGGCTTCGCACCGCTGTGGATCGCCGGTAGCGGTGAGATCACAGATTACACCCCGGCATGGCGAAAAACCGCAGATTTAAGTAATGGGCAAATTACCTTTTCCGGAACACCCGCCGACCCGGTTGTTCGCTTTACCTGTTTAACCGGCAGTTGTAATATAAATTTAAAAGACGGTGCGGTGCTTACCTCGGATGCGGGTGTGCCCCTGGAAGGTCGCGCCATTAATATGTGGGGGCCAGTGATAATGAGTCCGGATTTTGACCCCAATGTTGATTCCATGGGAGCGGGCATTATTCCAATTCGAATTATGGGCTGTGGTGGATTAAAAGAAATAGCCGGCAAGGGAAAGGTGGCTGGAATGGTGGGGTCTATCTGTTTTAACGGCGCACTTAATTTTAATCAGTCGGATCCAACGCAGTTAACCGGCTCTTCAAAGTGTACTATTACTCTGCACACACCGGCTGATCCTTCCAGTATTCCTTAGTGCTATAACATATCGGCCTATGCAAAGCGCGTAGGTCGGTAATTATTTTTTATAGATACGCTTAATATTAAACATCTTCTGAGACAGCCATGTTAAGTCGCCCATGTTAAGTCATCTTAGGAACACTTTTAGCCAGCATAAAATAATCACGACTTGATCAGAGGTTCCCTGGCACAAGCATTTAAGGCCGCCTTTTCACATACCTCCACCCTTGCCACCTCCTGCACCTGCTCCCATGCCCTGGCCAGTACCCTTATTTTGATAACCTCGCATTGGTGGCTTATCGGGTAATTCAACACCCTGTTCCTTGGCGCGAACTTTCATACGTTCATGATGCTGTTTACGAAGTTTCTCACGCTCCTGATCGTTCTTAGCATTCTGCATGCGCTGTCGATGTTCATTACGTTCTTGCTCAGTCATTAACTGGCTGCCGTAAACAATGGGTTTATCCGCTGAATATGCAGGTGTGAAGAATGCAGCTGAACCTGACAGTAGCAATAAAGTGATTAAGCCTTGTTTAGTCATTTTCCTGCCCTCTTATAATAGTGATTCATAAAAAGTTAGCTTGTTGATTATACGCTTATTGTAATGACGTCAATATTAGAGCAGATATAATAGTGATTAAAGTTGAGACATATCAAAAGTAATGCTTCTCAATGCTTCTCAAAACACTCATGTTAAGTCCCACCACAAAACCGATGTATTCCAGCCATTCAGTGCGGGTGCGTTTAGTAGGGAAGGAGAGGGGATTGTAAAGTTTCCCAGGAAAGATTTTTAGGATGCCCATGCTAAGTAGCCCGTAAAAACAAAGGCTTAGAATGAATCCAGGTTTTTTGTTACAGTGGCTGGTGTTACAGTGGGTGTCCGGCTTAGTGACGGTTTAGTGATGTTAATCGATCTGTGTACTGATCTCATTTTATTCGAAACGTGAGATCAGGGAGGGTTAAAAAATGTATGTCGATGTGAAATTTTTAATAAATAATATTTTCGTCACCTTTTTCTTTAAATTTTCGATAGTGTCTGTACGTGTATTCACTTTTCTATTGTTTTTATATATAACGCCATCATGGGCGAATAATTTAAATGATGGTCATATACATTATAACAAGGATGTCTGGAATGATTTGTCGCCGAAACAAGTGTTCAGCTATTTAACTGAAAATGGAATAAATCGGGCAATTATTTTTAGCACACCAACAGCAGGAACTGAAAAACTTTATAAAATTTCTCCACAGCGAGTTATTCCTTTTTTAATGCCTTATCGTGTTGTCCGCGATCGATTTACCTGGCATTCGGATCAGACAATGGTTGATTATGTAAAACAACAGTTATCGACTGGAATATATAAAGGCTTCGGCGAATTTCATTTATTTAAAGCACATAAAGATACAACTGTGATTCGTCAATTGATGCAACTTGTTGCTGATCATAAAATTATGCTCAGCGCACATGCGGATGGGGAAACTATCGAGGCATTAATTGAAATGCAACCTGAGGTCAGCATAATCTGGGCACATTGTGGAATGGATCATCCCGTTGAAGATGTGCGTCGTATGCTTGCACAGTACCCCAATTTATTTTGTGAATTATCTTTTCGATATAATATGTTTGATGAGCAGGACAAGCTAGTGCCGCAGTGGAAAACATTACTGGAACAATACTCAAAACGGTTTATTCTGGGTATGGATACTTACATACCACGTCGTTGGGCCGGATTACCCGAGAATGTAGATTTTGCACGCCAGTGGTTAAGTCAACTGCAGCCAGACACTAAAAAATTAATTGGCAGTGGAAATATTGAACGAATGTTTCCTATAAGAAATTAATAGCAGTGAAAATTATTTCTTATCATGAGCTTCTTGAGGGGGCTTCTTGAGACACCCATGCTAAGTAGTCAGTAAAAAAACACATAGGTTGAATCCAGATCTTTTGTTACAGTGGTGTCCGGATTGGTGACTTGGTGATGACAAGTTACAAGCTTAATTATATAATTACTATTGGATAATTTAACCATACAAGCGGGTCAAGTTCGCTTCGCCTGGACGCGCAGAAAGGGCGTGCTACTTACCCTAATCGTTATGTGAAATATAAGAATCAGTTCAGAGGATATATCAATGCCTGGTACTATTAGTGGAAAAGGAAGTTGCCTTTGTGGTGAAGTTAGTTTCATCGCAAATAATGCGAGTAAAAGCGTTGGCGCTTGTCACTGTAATATGTGTAGAAAATGGGGCGGTGGGCCTTTAATGGCAGTTGACTGCGGCACAAATGTTACATTTAAGGGTGAAGAAAATATATCAGTTTTTAACT
>Ga0316209_1001067_pt1 | contig 33193 bp, 28 predicted proteins | sample 6monopyrite_MG_FD_204945 | JGI IMG/M metagenome (GOLD analysis project Ga0316209, IMG submission 204945) | Microbial mat bacterial communities from mineral coupon in-situ incubated in ocean water Damariscotta River, Maine, United States -... | ecosystem: Environmental > Aquatic > Marine >...
GAGATAACGCTTTTCTGCTCTTTCTCAGAGGCTAACCACTGCACAAAAAAGCGCATGAAGAAAACGCCTTGTCCGACGAACCCAACAATCACAATTGGATTCATCGAGCGTTCGAGAATCTCTTCCCACCAACTCATGCGTCGACCTCGTGAATGTCAGGAACAGCATTGCGTTTGACCAGCCATTTCACGCCCATCAAATCCCAGATGCCCACCCAAGCCCGGTCCCACACTCCATACTTTGAGTCGCCTTCGCCGCGTTCCCGGTGACGCACTGGAACCGAAATCGATGTGCCGCCGGCGCGTCGGATGAGGGCGGGGAAATAGCGGTGCATGTGATTGAACCATGGCAGGGCTAAAAATGTATGGCGTGAAAATAGTTTGATGCCACAGCCAGTGTCGGGGGTGTCATCGCGCAGCACGCGGGCGCGCAGGCGATTGGCAAATCTCGATGCCCAGCGCTTGGAGTTGGTGTCCTGCCGGTCCACCCGATGCCCAATCGCCAGCCACGGTTGCTCTGGAACGATTTCGGCGGGGCGCGCATCCCAGAGTGCCGGAATATCACCCGGGTGGTTCTGGCCGTCGCCGTCGAGGGTGGCAATCCACGGAAACCGCGCGGCACGGACGCCACTACGCACTCCAGAACTCTGACCGCATGGCTTTGCATGGCGCAGAATGCGCAAACGCGGGTCTCGAGCTTTGCGTTGTGCAAGTTCCGCTGGAGTTTGATCCGAGCTGCCATCGTCGATGTAGATGATCTCGTATTCTTCAAACCTCGGTGACAGGGCGGCATGGATCTCGTCAATCAAGGGATTGATGTTGCCAGCTTCATTCAGCACAGGGACTATGACGGAAATCATGCGTTTGGGGTGCTCGCCTTACGTAGGCGGTTGGCGTGGACGCGAATCTTCTCGCGTAGGGTTTCGCGCAGGGCGTCGCGTTTATCGTAAAGCCGGAATCCTTCAGTCGGCCGTAAATAGCCAGCGGCTTCCGGATGACGTTGCAGTAAAGTTTCCGAGCCAAGTTCCTGCTCGAGGCGTTCCAGTCGTGCACGTTTTTCAAGGAGTGCTTTGGCGAGTAAGGGCATAACAATGGAGTAATCACATTGAAAACTCTCGGTAGTGTTGCGGTAGTGATCCTTATCGACCTTGCCCCAGGTGACGGCCTCGGCGGGGGGGCAACTACTTAAGGAACCATCGGTGACTGGAGCCGTAGTGATTTGAATGTCGTACAAATAACCGCGGATGCCCTCAAACCCAAATATCTGACTGAGCGCTGGCTCCGGCTGCAGGTTGAAATTTTTGGGGACACCGCCGCCCAGAATGAGGGTGCCAAGGTCTTTCGCTTCGGATTCAAACAGTCCCCAGTGGTGGTAAGCGCAGGATTCAAGCACTTCTCCATGGAGGTCGAGGTCGAAGGCGTAGTCATCGCCGCAGGCATCTTTGAGTGCCCACAGCAAAGTGGAATTCAGAAAAACCGAGCCATCAGAGGGTGCGCCGACGAAAACCGGAATCGATTTTCGATGACATAATGCGAGCAAACCTTCTTGCGCATCGTTCTTTTGCTCGCACTCAGAAAAATGTTTGCCGAGTAAGTTGCGGAACTCCGGGCCGGTCATGCGACGTTGAAAGTCGGGCAAGCGTAGCAACCGGCAAAGGTAGGTATCGGTATCGAGCAGAACGGATTCTGGAAAACCAATATCGGTAATCCGAATGATTTCTTCTTCGCGCAGTTGGCCGTCATCGCCAAAAATCGGTACCTCAGTAAAGTCATCCTCGGACACACTGGCAAGAGCGCGGTGGGCATCGTGGTAGCAGACGGCGTCGGTTACCGAGAGGTAGGCGAACCAACCACTCTCTAACAATGGATTTAGCCATGCATAGTGTTGGCCGGAAGCGGTGACCGGTCCAGAGATGGCGAGGGTCATAGGTATCCCGTGGCCGATGGCTTCATCGAGCAAGGTCCAAATGCGTCGCAGGAAGGCACCGCCGAACGAAGGGAAGCTGCGCTCGAACATGTGGTCGAGGTGCTTTGATTCCATCACCGAGCGGTGACGCAGGCCGTCTGACGAAGCGGCCGGGCAAGAGGTCGCTTTTGCGGGGTCCAGGGGTTCCGCCATGCGCAGATTGTAAGCAAAGGCCGGCCCCTTCGGTAGGGGCCGGCCTTTATCGATATTCAGGCTCTATTTACTTGGGCTAGTTGAAATCCTCGAAGACTTCCAGTACATCGGTGTAACCACCGACCGAGCCAAAGTTAATCACGCTTGGCCGCCCTTCTGCTGCAGGAGCATAGTAAGTAATCTCACAACTGTTCAGGTTCTGACAGTCGTTCAAAATCACCAGTTGGCCGATGATGTCGGAAAACTTCATGTTGCCCACTTCATTGACGAAGTGAAAGCCGCACATCCAAGTTCCGTTGCCATCGTTCTTAATTTTTCCGCCCGGTGCAATGAGACCGATGTTCGGCTCGACACCTCCGTCACCACCACCAATGCAAGTGTCCTGCTTCAACTTAATCAAGTTGCGGTAACCTTGGCGAAGGTCGTAATCCTTCGGGCAATAAACCACTAATCCGCCAGCGAAGGTGCAACCTCTCAAGGTGAGGGTCTCGCCTTCATCCAAAATGAAGATGGCGGTTTCGTCGTAGTATTCCCAAGACATGGAGGTGACGCCATCAAAGATGACCTTCCCTTCTCCTGGCTCAATCCAATCGTCCAAGTCCCAGGATGGGGCCTGACTGTTGTCGGTGATGACTACTTCTTGCCCCAGCCATTGATAATCTTCTGCGTCAGGGTCGTACTTGTAAAGAGTGCCGTCGATTCCGGTGCAGATGAATTTGGTATCGCCATCGGCTGCCGCTCCGCCAGCTTGATAACTACCGTTCCCCTCAGCATCGAAAACCCAGTCGTTCACCATATTGGCTTTGTCGGTAACCAGGGCATCGCCATAAATCATGCCGTGAGTTTGCTTGAAGTCTTCGCCGAGGAAGATCAGAGCTAGTTCCGAATCACCCGCCTCGCCGGCATGCACTTGCACTGCGCCACCGAGCTGCGCCTTGCTCTCGTCATACTCGCCTTCAACTTCCAAAACGTGAACATTGGCTCCGTAGGCGCTACCGGGATCTGCGGCTGCGGAAATCATGAAATAGGTCTTGCCGTCGCTTAAGGTGAGGCCGTTGGGGCCCGTCCCTGACCAGCTTGAATCGAGCAGTAGGCGCCTTTGCGCATATTCTAGGCCCGATTCGGCAGCGAACTCCGCGCGTAAGGCGGCAGATTCATCGCGTTGGACATCCATGCGGTCGTCAACGCTTCCCGAGAAGCTTGCGGTAACCGTAGCGATAAGGCCGGTAATCAGGATGACCAGGAGCAGGACCGTGCCACGCTGCTTCCCGTGGATGTGGGGTGAGGGGAGTTGCATAGGTTTGGGTTAAGAAACAAAGGTTTCCTAACTCACCCTCAACGGATGCCTTTGCTTCGGCATGACCTCGAATAGTTATGAAAAAAGGGCCGACGACCCAAGCCGCCGACCCAAAAGGGAAGGAAACTTTTACAAAATGGGGAGTGCGTCGAAGGATTCGACGACCATTTCCACACGAACGCCTGGAAGATCACCGAAGAAAAGCAAAGTTTCTGGTGGGTCCGATGAAATGACTTCATGGAAGGTGAAAACCGAATCAATCACTGCAGTGGCTTGGTTCAAGATAATCAAAACGCCCTTGTGTTGGAAACGCCGGACATCGTCCATGGAATGTAGAACGCTATAGCCAGTCACTTTGGTTGCTTCTGCACCGCCTTTCTTGACCTGAACTTGACCACCAGGGGCCAAAATGCCAATGTTCTTTAAACCCGCAGTCCCGCCACCAAAAGTGTTTTTTCCGGAAAGCTCAAGCTCGTTGTGTGGATCGCCGGTGTAGTCGTAGCCATTATCTACGTAAACGACCAATCCACCTTCAAAGTGGACGTTCTTCAACTTAAGTTTGTCGCCTTCCTTCAGCAAGAAGACCGCCGTTTCAGGAATAGTTAAGTCTTTGACATCGGTGATGTCATCAAAAATGCGAATCCTTGAGGAAGGGGCAAGTAAGCTATTGAAATCCCAACCTGGAGCATGGATGGGTTGTTCCTCCTTGACCTGGTTCTGTGCCCAAGCGTAAAGAGTTTCACTGAAATGGTGCAGGGAACCCTGAGCTTCGATCCGGTCTAAACTAACAAAGGTTTCTTTGTCATTAAGGCCTCGCGCCCAAACACCTTCTACTTGATAGTCCGCTTTACGGACGTGCAGAAGTAAATCTTCAATGCTTGCAGTCAGAGAGCTCTTCGTTTCGGTTCCTGACTCATTCTTCGCGTTACTCAACCGGGATTGATTGCCCGGTTTGGCTTTGACTTTCTGCAGCGTCTTTAACTTTTCAGTTAGCGCGCCGTCGTCATCGTATCCCAACTGCTTGTCCGTAGCTTTACTCGCATCCGAACGAGTGTCCAATTTGACTTGGTATTCTCGTTTGTCAGTGCCGTTCAAGCGGGAATCCTTTTGCACTTCAGCAACCAGATCAAGGCGAAAATCCCACATCCAGCCGCGGGAATCGAGGAGTAAATAATCGCCTTCGACCTTAATGTTTTTTCCGCTTACGTCGCCAAGCACAGAAATAGCTTTGTCTAAAAGCGGATCTCCAGGGTTGACTAAGAGCAAAGTTTCAAATCGTGCCTTGGAGGCTGATTGAATTCCTTCTACGATCAGGGAAACCTCGGAAGGCATGATCGCGGATGCCTTGCCTTCTCGGCGTACTACTGAAAAGGTCGTTCCATCAGCGTAGAGCAGAGGTGCTCCCATGGTCCCGTCCCACAATGGATCAATAAATAGACGTCGTTGCGCGTACTCTAGGCCCGATTGGGCTGCAAGGTCTGCGTGCAAAGTTGCCGCTTGGTCGCGTGCAACCTGGATTTTGGTGCCCATGGAAGATGCGAAGGATAGCGCCAAGGTTGCAATCAAACCGGTGACCAGTAAGGACAACAGCAAAACCGATCCATCTTGGCCACGGCGGTAGGGGGGCATCCTATGCATCATTTCTCCTCACCCAGGTGGCGCCGGCTAATTCAAAGGTACGTTCCGCATCCATGCTGGGTGCGCCAGCTTCTGAACCAGCAGTAAGGCCCAGGACCCACTCAAGCTTGATGCGAGTGATGACCGTGACCCCATTGATATCGGCAGTGTCTGCGACTACGTTAAACACACGCAGGTCGTCGAGGACCGTTTCGGTTTCGCTACCTTTAGTCACGACCAGAGCGTTGTCGCTTGGGTTCCAGGTATAGGTCAGTTCGCCGGGGTCCAAGGTTCCCGTGGTGGTGGTAATGATGCTCCATCCGTTTAGGGAATCGCCACTCACGCTGAGCTCTGAAGAGTAACGGAAGTCCTTAAGAATTCGATCGAGTGCGCGGCGTGCGTGCACATTGGTGTGAATCAGCATGTCCCCTTCGCGCACCACGGTTAGAGTTTCACTGGTGCTGTAGAGCGCACCAAACAAAAGAACCATCGCAATAGTGGTTGCGATCATGATTTCGAGAAGCGTGAATCCGGCTTTGCAATGACTGTTTGATTTGTGCAGGTTCTTCATGGAATTCTTTAGCTTTAAGTTAGCCGTCTAATGGGAATGCGGAGACCCGTGCACTCAACTTGTCTACGTGAATCTCCCATTCTGCGCTGCCGGCTACGATGCGTGCGGAGGTGCTCTCTGCCGCACGGCCGTTAGGCATAAAAGTTAGGTCCGTTGGTTGGCCTTCGATTTGACGAAAGTCAATGCCGGGAGGTGCATCGTGCCAGCCATTGTCGTCAGCACCTGCGCTCAAGAGGTAGGTTCCATCTTGTTTGACCGTGCGCCACCGTTCATTGGAGACATCAATTTGCATGGTGACGGTTTCCCAGGAACGACGCGAATGCGAGCGTGCACGCACCGCATCCGAAACGATGTTTCTAGCCACCGATCCGGCAACATCGTCGTTTTGCGCGGCAGGTACTGCCATTGCAAAAAGGGTGAGGCCGATGGCAGCCACCACGACGACTTCAGCCAAGGAGATGCCGCGTTCTAATGCTCTGCGACCAGCCATAGCGCCTCCATAAGTTCTTTTTCATTGCTCATTGCAACAACCGTCACAATACGAGTCCGCGAATCTGAAATGTTCACCGAAAGGGTGGGGTCAATGTCATCTACGGCTTGAACATCAATCGTCAAAGTCATGCCTTCTACTCCCGGCATGGCACTTCCGTCGCCAAGTACCGGGGAGACCACGCTTCCATCGCGTAGATCCATGGATTCGATGGTGTCCTGGAAGGTGAACTCGCGAAACTCTCGAATCGCCGAGGCCGCGACTGCCGCCGATTGAGTTCCATTCATGGTGCGCATGCCAACGCGCAAAGATGCAATCGCAGAGGTTCCTACCAGAACAATCAGCACCACCGCTATGGAGACTTCAATCAGCGTAAATCCGTTTTTCTTTTTCTTCTTCATCACTATCCGACGTATTTGGCCATGGTGAGGATTGGAGTCATCAACGAGATCACAATGAAGCCGACTACACCACCGGCGATGACCACCGTGGCTGGTCCGAGCAAACTCGTGAATGCGTCAAGTGCAGCTTGCGTTTCGCGATCAAGGAAGACCGCAGCTTTACGCAGGCTGGCGTCTAGGGAACCAGAAGACTCGCCGGCAATGATCATTTGGATCAATGCTGGTGGGAGATCTTCGCCCTGGAGAGCGGTATACATAGGCTTGCCATCCCGCACCATGGCACCGGTTTTTTCCCAGTGCGCTTGCAGGCGTGGCAATTGTGCCACTTGGCGTGCGTGCTCCAATCCAGTCAAAATGGGAACGCCCGACTCTAAAGTCAGGGCCAAAGTGCCTACGGAACGCGAGAGATAAGCTTTAAAAATCAAGTCGCCGATGATCGGGACATGGCTGATGACATCGAACATGGCTTCGCGGGCCTTCTTGGACTTCACTAGGAAGATTCCAGCAGCGATGAATAACCCGAAGCCTGCGAGCACCAGTTCAGGCTGTGCGCGCAGGGTTTGACTAGCACCCAACACAATCTTGGTGGTCCAAGGAAGGAGTTCCGGCTTCTTCATCATCAAGCCTTCGAACTTCGGAACCAGGAAGTAGAGGATTCCCGTGGTCATCACCGTGGTCATGAACATGAGGAACCCAGGGTACATAAGGGTGCCGCGAATCTTCGCGCCCAAGGTGATGGCTTTATCCATCAGTTCAATCGAACGGCTTAGCGACTCATCCAGAGCACCCGATTGTTCACCTGCCGCAATGAGGTGCACCACGTAGTTTGGAAAACTGTTTGGCATGCACTTAAAGCCGAAGGAGAGATCATGACCGCCTTCAACGATGGAAGTGAGCTTGACTAACACACGCTCTGCACCTGGAGTCTGTGCATGCTCAATCAGAGTGCGTAGAGCTGCAAGCAGTGGAACACCAGCTTCTAGCATGGCATTCAATTGAATCAAAACTTGAAGAGACTCTTTGGGCTTCAGCTTGATGCGTAGGTCAATCAAAGCCTCGTTGTTTAAAACCGAAGAGTTTTTTTCAGAATCTGAGGAGACACTTCCTCCTAATGACTGACTGACATCGTTAGCTTTTTTCTTTTTCTTCTTCTTTTGAAAGGTGGTGGCTAGGCTCATGATTTACCTCCGGCGCGGATGGCTTCTTCCAAAGTGGTCACGCCGCGATTGGTTCGATCGATTCCATCGCAAAGCAAACTCGACATGCCTTCTTCAAGAGCAAGGCGTCGAATGTCTGAGGATGATGGGTTGGTTGCAATGAGATCCTGAAGGTCATCGGTGACTTTCATGACCTCAAAGATGCCGCGGCGTCCGTCGTATCCGGTCTGACGGCAGGAGGGGCAGCCAGCTGCAGAAAAGTATTCGTTGCCATTAAGGCCGAATTGTTTGTACTGGTCCATGACTTCCTGCGGATATTCCACAGGTTTCTTGCATGAATCACAAAGCCGGCGAACCAATCGTTGCGCCACAACGCAACGTAAAGTCGCAGCGACTAAGAACGGTTCCATGCCCATTTGGATAAGGCGCGATGCAGCGCCTGGGGCGTCGTTGGTGTGCAAGGTGGCGAGAACTAGGTGACCGGTTAGGGCCGCCTCAATCGCAATCTCTGCAGTTTCGTGGTCTCGAATCTCACCAATCATGATGACGTCAGGGTCTTGACGCAGGAGAGCGCGAAGGCACATGTCGAACTTCAAACCGGCCTTCTCGTTGATTTGCGTCTGGTTAACCCCTTTTACGGCTCGTTCGACGGGGTTCTCCACTGTGGAAACGTTAGTTTCTGGGTTTACGATTTCATCCAGAACGCTGTAAAGAGTCGTGGTCTTTCCAGAACCGGTCGGTCCAGTCACCAGGACCATGCCGTGGGGGAGGTGCACCGCTTCATTCAACCATGTGCTGCTTTGCGTAGTGAGCCCCAACTTGTCCAAGGCTAATGCGGTGGTGGTGCGATCGAGAATACGCATAACCGCTTTCTCGCCATTCACTGTGGGCAAGGTGTTAACCCGAAGGTCGACGTCGCGGGTGCGATCCTGGTAATGAATACGTCCATCTTGCGGCAGCCGTTTTTCGGAGATGTCACATCCGGCGACTACCTTAATACGAGCCACTAAAGAGTGCCCAATCTGCGGGTTTAGGCGCGTCACCTCATGCAAGCGACCGTCTACTCGGTAGCGTAGCATGTAGTAATCCTGGTGCGGCTCAATGTGGATGTCGGAGGCACCTTCAATGATCGCATTGATCACGATTTCATTGAAACGGTCTTCCGCAGTGACCGATTCCGCATCAATCGTGGTTTCACCATTACCGCTTGCTGCAACTGCGCGTTGGATTTGATCCAACCCAGCGTGAATTGCTTCCGGAGTGGCTACCGTCGTGATGACGGATAGACCGGTGTACTTGCGCACCACATCGGCTGCGTAAACATCGGCCGGGTCCTTGAGAGAAACCGCAACCGTTTCTCCTAACTTCAAGTAGGGGAGAATGCCGTGGACGCGTAGTTCGGCGAACGGAACCTCGCAATCAAGAGAAACATCGAGCACTCCTTCTTCTAATGGGTCCACGTAGGGAAGTCCATGCTGCATGGCCAAAGCACGTGCAAGTTGCTCTTCGGTGATATGGTTCTCTTCGACAAGAACCTGCCCTAAATAGGTGTCTGGGCGCTCTTCAGCGACTTTTACGGAGTTTTCAAGAGCCTCTTTCGTGAGGTATCCAAACTCAACCAAAACTTCGCCTAAACGCATGCCAAGCTCGGCTTCGAGGATGACATCCTCCACCGAATCTGGAAACAGCATGAGGTCATACAAGTTGAATGCACGGCGCGCCGCCAAAAGTGGGGGCGTAGGATTCAAAATGGTGACCGGAAGGTCGTTGAACTTTGCGCGACGTAACCCGTCCAGCAGAAAGGCAAGCCCTGATGAATCCAGGGTCATGACTTGAGAGCCGTCAACCTCGGAAATCCCTTCATCCTGAACCGTATCCCAAAGGACGGTTATATCCTCAGCCCGCGACCGGTTAAGGACGGCGGGCAAGGCGAGGTTGGTGTTTTGTTCTTTCTGATCCACTGATGGGCTGCGGTCGGAAGGATGATGAGTGAAGACTTAGGTGTCTTCCGAAGTGTCGTTCAATTCTTCCTCGATGCGTTGATCTACGAAAGCCAACAGGAGCTCTGCCGACTTCAAGTCCGGACGCTCGCGTAAGGAAAGCATGAGGGAAGTCTTAGCTTTGCCTAAGCGATTGAAGCGAATATCCAATTTTGCCTGAAGTAAATGGCCGCGCCAACCGCGGAGTCCACTGGCAACTTGAAGTAGCTGCATGTCACAGAGTTGATAGCGCCCTTGCGCCCAAAGTACACGGCTCAGGCCAAGGCGGACTTCATGGTTGAGTGGTTTGGATTCCACCAAGAAGCGGTAGAGATTGGCAGCAGCATCCCATTGGCCCTTTTCTTCTGCGGCAAGAGCGGCGGCAAACATTGGGTCTGCCTCCGAGCTGCTTTCACCGAGCTTGAATTGAATAGACTCAGGAGTTGGAATGTTGGGGTCAATCTCAAGGGCCTTGCGGTAAGCCTCGGTGGCCCCTTCGATGTCGCCGACTGCGAGCATCATGTCACCAGAAATAGACCACGAACTGGCGTGGGTCGGGTCCTCGGTCAGCATGCGGTGGACAAAGTCCTTGGCCTCATCGGTCTGCCCCATGGCGGAGTAGTGAGTGAGGATGGCACGGGCGAATTTAGGGTTGTGCTCCAAAGTGGCCCAAGTCTTTTCCAAAGTTGCCGTTGCCTCTTCCAGGCGATTGTTTTCCGCCAAGGCAGCCGCATAAACCATATTGATTTCCGGGTCATTCGGCGCCACTAAAGAGGCGCGCTCTGCGTAAGTGAGTGCTAGGTCTTGATTGCCCTCAGCCAAGTACAAACGAGCCAATGCTGCATGACTTGCAGTGTCATTGGAGTCCACTTCACAGGCTTCGGTGAGGTATTCGCGCGCTTGTTTCACCAATCCTTTTTCTAATGCACGGAAAGCAAAGGTACGCAGAATGCTTCCGCGTGCTTTGCTCCATTCGGATGGATCAGCACCATCGGGAACAGTATTGGTAGCACTTCCGTTCTCAACCGTGGTTTGCTGGTAAGCAATCGCCGCTTGAGTTTCGGGGGTTGTGGAGCACGCTGTAGCGAGCAACATTAGACTTGCGGTAAGCAGAGCTTTATTCATTTGCCTTCTCCCTCCTCGCGGAGGTCATCGAGGAAATCGATGGCGTCTTTCAATTCGTTGGATTCTTCCAGTTGTGCGTGGATCTCTTTACGGCAGTGAGCCACGAGAGCCGCAAGGTCTGGGTCAGCTGGCATCGCAGAAAGGCCCCATTCGGCCTTTGCCATAGCTGCAACAGGGTCCCCGGCAGCAAGAGCAACGGCAGCTTCGCCATAGAGACGACGCGCATAACTTGGGCGCAAGTAGCCGTGGTGTGAGGCTGCGAGGTTTGCGCGGGCTCCGTCGATACGGATGCGCGCTTGTTCACTTCGCTTGGCCAAGTTCTGATCATTGACGACGTGAGGCGTGAGCAAGATGATGATCTCGTTCTTGCTTTCCACTTCCTTTTCGGAGCGGAACAGCTGGCCGAGGTAAGGAATCGAACCGAGCAGTGGAACTTGCTCTATCTCGGTGTTGTTCCCGGTTTCAATCAAGCCACCAATGACCACTGTATTGCCTTCTTTCACCAAAATGTTGGTGCGCAGTTCGGTGGTAGTTTCTTCCGGAAGACCTAGTGAGTTGATGAAACCATCGGACTTCTTCGGGAAGATTTCGAGGCGGATGTAACCGTCTTCGGTTACGAAGGGGCGGAAAACTAAGGAAGTACCTACTTCCAGAAATGCCACGGATTGCAAGGTGCCGGTTTGAGTGGTTGTCGTTGTGATGTACGGAAGCTTGCGGCCCACCAAGAGTTCCGCAGCATGGCGGTTCACGGTGAGAATCTGCGGATTGGAAAGTACCGTGGTGTTACTAACGGTCTCTAGTGCACTGACAAACATGCCAATTTGGTTGCGCAAGATGCCGAAATGAAGTCCGTTAGCGGAGGAGTTCGTAAAGCCACGTTGTGAAACACCGCCGAGCCAACCTTGCAAGATGCTTCCACTAGCACCATCGGCGGTGATTCCATCGGACAGGTCGGTATTGCCGTTTAGCGCTTGGAAATCGACACCGCCAAAGGCTGTAAAATCCACACCAAGTTGAGAGTTGTCAGTTAAGGAAACAGACAGGATGGTGGCTTCGACCAACACTTGGATAGGGGGGACATCCAAGATGGCCAGGAGGTCATAGACCTTTTGCACCGTGAGGTCGCTCGCATAAAGCACCAGAGTTTCTAGCGATGCTTCTTCTTTGCCACCCAACTCGGTGGTTTCCAGTCCCTTCTGCGATGCCATTCCAGCAATCATTTTTTCTGGACCGGAGAGAAGAGGAGCAAGCATGGCCATGGCTTCTTTGGCCTGAATGTGATTCAGGTGAATCACGGTTGGCAAGAACTTGGAAGCAGCAGAGCCATTTATGTTGGCAGCTGGCTTAGGCTTAATCACAATGAAGTTGCCGTCGACTTCATAGGTGAAGCCGTTTGCCGCGAGCAGTTGACGCAGAGCATCTTGCACCGGGGCGTTGAAAAAGTTCATGGTTACGGTTCCGAGAACATCGGAGCCATAAACCAGGTTCAGTTCGTAGTTTGTACTGAACAGCTCAAGAATCTCACCGAGATCCTCGTCTTGGAAGTTGACGGTAATCGTGGCGTCGGCATCCAAGTGCTGGAAAGGAAGCTCAACTTCCTGAGTGGTGGCAGGTTCCTCTTGTGGTGTCTGCTCTTCTTGAGCGAACGAGTTACCGCACAGGGCGACGACCAGGGAGGTTGCCGCAAGAAATCGTGTGTATGACATGAATCAGTCTCCGTCTTGATTCCGATGCTGAAGATCGGCGAGATCGATGCGCAGAATGTGGGTAGTGCCTTGATAGGCGACCTCCACCATCCGCGTTCCGATGGCTCTAACTTCATATCGGACGGACTTGCCAGCAACCTGAACCTCGACTGATTCGCCGGACTTCACTCGATCGCCACTAATCACCGCGTAGCTTGATTTCCCGAAATGCGCAGTTGTGGTTAAACGCAGGCGTAGGGTGCTAAAGGCGACGTTTTCTTCTTCCACAACCGTAGGAATTTCTGGGCTCAAATACGGGGTGGCTTCTGACAAATTTTCTTCTTCCAGCTCGAAATCGAGAGAGTTTTCATTACCCAGCAAATCATTGATGGGGGTTAGTTCCTCAATCAACCCTATGTGCACCTGGCGATCCAAAGCTTGCGGCCATAGGTCCATGCGTTGCACCGCCTGCTCGTAGGTCGCGATGACGCTAGTGGTGGCGACGGCAGCCGATTGGGCGGCCGGAGCAGGAATCGAAGGTGTGCCGTTTGTCGTCGCAGCTACAACAGGAGGGGCAGTGGGCTTGTCGTCCTTGCCGAAGAGGGCTTTGGACCAAGTTACGCCGGTACCGAGCACCATCGCAGCGAGGATGATGATTTTCTTTTTCTGCGCCTTCGCATGCGCTTTATTCAGGCCTTCACTCATTGGATTGTCCTCCATCTATCGCGAGCCCTTCCGGCATCATGGGGACTTGGACTAATCCAACAATCCGCACAGCTCCTGTGCCAGACCGGGAATAGTCTTGAGTTGGCATTGTGAACTTAAGTCTCTCGAACCGCACAAAGTGTTGGCCTTGCTCTAATCGGTCGACGAGCTTCACTAGATCTGGGTAGCTGCCTTCGCCTGAAATCAAGAATCGGACCGAAGAATCGCCCTCTAGGGCTGGCTTGGGCTGAATGCGCAAATCGCAGTTCAGCTCTTCAGCAGTGTCATACAAGCGCTTCTGCACCAAGTGTGGATTCAAGTCATTCGCAATGTTTGCCAAGGCTTGATCCGCCACAGGGCGAAACTCACTCCAGATTTCGTTCAGGGAGTCGCGTTGCATTGGCAGTAACTTGTTCTTGGCTTGTACGCTCTTTGCATTCTCTTGGCGTTGCACAAAACTGCCTCGGTCTTCAAGGGTTGGGTTAACTTGCACTCCCCAAATCACTCCAGGAATGAGCAGGAAACCAGCGAAGAATGCTAATCGGTAGGGTGAGAGTCTCATTTTGTCACCTCTTTGTGCATGACCGCTTTATTAAATCCAGGCAGCAGTAGCGGTGAGCTTAGGTGGATGGTCGCGCGCACGGTGTCACTCATGTCTCTGACTAACTCGGTGTTCTCACCAATCCATGCGTATTCGAATCCGGTGTATTCACGCAGACGATTTGGCAAACCAATCAGGTTGTCATCGCCGCGCACGAGGGCAGTAATCACTAAATGGATTTCTGCGGATTCAACTTTGAGGATTCCCTTGCGGCGAATGTCGTGTTCCCATTCGATTTTCTCAATCTGAACGAACTCACCTACTGCGCTTGCTAGTTCTGCAAGAATCGATCCGACCGCCGGCATGCGTAAGTGGTCCGAAAGGGGGTCCAAGCGATTGACGTAGGCATTCATGTCCTTGTACAAGGAATCCAGTTCCTGGCCGGCCTGCGTTTCTGCAGCATTGGGAGCTTCGGCAAGCTCCGCGACGTCTTTTTGATGTTGTGCTTCTAGACTGACAACCAGTCCAAAGACTAGGCATGTCACTAAGAAACCGCCCAAGATGCCCAGGCGACGTGGGGTGCGGCGTCGGTCTAGGTGTGCTTCAAAGGCCTCTACTGGTAGGAAATCGGCAGTTTTCATGCATAACCTCGCATAGCAAGCCCAAGTGGTATGCACCAAAGGTGCTGCTCTTCAAGTACATGTTGAGGGGCTGTAATCCCAAGGGCGGTGAATGGTTCGGCGACTTGGGTTGGTAAGCCCAGAGCATTGCCGAGAGCAGTCTCAACTTCTGGGAGCTTGGCGCCCATGCCGGCGATTTGAACGTGCGCTAACTTTGCACCACGGTGGCGGTTTGCAAAGTGACGTAAACACGCGCGCACCTCTTGGGCTAAGGCTTCTGATTCCATGCGCAAGGCATGGACGATTTCTGCCGCATGGCCAATCGCGTTTTCGTTTACAACCTGCAAGGATTTGCGGTTGACGACACGATTCGTCTCTTCGACAGGCCCGTCGGCATTCAGCAACATTTCACTGAGCGCAGCTGGATCGGGTGCATTGAAGCGATTGAGAGCTTTCTCCAAAGTATTGAGTAAGCGTTCGCCATTCAATTGCATCGGCTTCAGAAAACGCAGTTCACCCTTTTGCACGATGCCGAAAATGGAGTGTCCGTATCCAAGGTGGAGGAATCCCCATGGATCTTCCATGTCTGCCTGGGTTGCAGCCATCGTTCGTGCTAGCGGGAAAGCCGAAACTTCGAGGCTGACAGGACGCATGCGCAAGGCATCAACCGCGCTCATGCAGCGGCGCATTTCTGATTGCCCAAGAGCGAGCAGTAAGAGTTCTTCTCGCGTTGCATCGGTCTCGTCGTCATCGGAGCTCGACAAAGGCATGTAGCGGTAGATGACGCCTTCTGGGTCTTGAACTGACCGCATGGCGGTTTCCTTCAAGGTTTGGCTCATGCGATTGCGATTGTGCGGGTCAACCGGCACCAAAGACACGGCGACTTCGTCTCCAGATACGCTGACTAGGCAATCTTTGCCGCGCAACTTCAAGTCTTTGAGTCTGGGCCCTAAGGCTTCGACCGCAGCATTATGGCGGGATCCTCCAGTGCCTTCGAGCACTTCGGCAGCGCGTACGGACCAACCTCCAGGTCCTCCATTAAGCTGGAGGAGGCGGGTGTCCAGGGCGCCAAAGTGCAAAGCGATTGGCGAATGTCGTGTGACGAGTTTCAAGGCAGTAGTTCCTAGGAATCGCCATTTCATCGGCAAACGATGCGACCCAACTTTAATAGGATGTCGCTTTTAGGCGATGGCGATGCATGTTGTGATGAAGGCCAACACTGCGAGCAGGGCTAGTGGCGGTCGTTCTTCGTAGGGATCGATCACAGGTCGTAGATTGGGTCGCCGTTCGGGGTGGATTCCGAGCAGTTGATTTTGAAAGCACCAGTGTCCGCCCAATAAATCCAGCCAGTGCTGTCATCGGGAACCGAAAAACTGCCGCCAGGGGCAATCACCATGACCGTTGCGAGATCGTTGAAGGGGTTTGCAGGGAGGGTTTCGGTCAGATAGGGGCCGAATGGATAGCCTGCGGTTCCTTGAGCAGCAGTATTGCCGTCAATATCGCTGGCTAATCGAAGTTGGTTATCGAAAGTCGCGGCTGACCAAACGCCTGAAGCCGCGCCTGGAAAGTTGTCCCTATGCTGTAGATTGTAAAAATCCACGCCAGTGCGGACCCGAGCGAGCTTGGATTGAGCAGAGGCCACTTCGGCATCGCCAACGGTGTCGGAGAATGCGGGGACGGCCATCCCGGCAAGCATGAGCAAAATGCTTGCGGTGATGGAAATCTCCATCAAGGTAAAGCCACGTTGTTTCCGGTCGGTAGGTTTCATGGGGTCAGAGGGAGGTTCGGGACCTCCATGACCCTTAACGGCCGGTTTCCGGATTCCTATAAAGGATTACGGCAAAAACTTTTTAGCCTGCTTCATCTTCGCCGGGAGGTATTCTTCAATCACGAAATTGAGTCCCCACTTGGCGAAAGCCTGCTGCTCGGCACGTACACCCATCTTTAGCATCTGCTTCAACGCGGCCTTCCATTTCGGGTAGGACTGGAAGAAGGGGTCGTTTTTCAGTGCATCTTTCGCGCGCTTAATGTCGACCGGCAGCAGCGGGTGGGTGGCATCTTCCAGACCGAAATCAAGGATGTCTTGCGGTGTCACACCTAGATAGTGCGCAGTCGGCACACAAAAGGTCTTGTTGACGTGCGCTGCTTGGCCAGAACCGACCTTCAAAGTGCGGTAAATGTTGCAGATCCCGTAAGGATCGCAGTCAACAAAGGCGTAAACCGGTAATTTGAGCCCCTCAGCAATACGTCGCACGAAGCGGCGGGTGGCACGGGTTGGAACCCCTCCCATTTCCACCAAAATGCAGTTGGCGGTGCGCCAGTAGCGGTGGAGGTTGAGGCGTTGAAACATACCGCCAGTCTCAATGGCGAGCACGAAGTCGGCTGTGGTTTCAAAGCCAAGGTGGTCCACCGAACTCGGCACGGTGTAGGCGCCAGATCCCATCGCCGCACAATCGGAACGGATGGCTTCCCCGGTTTCCGGGTCGCGGTCGACGACAGTCAAAGCGCCAACAACGGAACCGCCGTGTTCTTCCGGCACAAAGCGTAGGACTTCACGGGTGACATCCTTCACCGAGAACATGCCTTCAATGTCATCCAAAACCGTATCGGATTCGCGCTGCTCGTTGAACTTTGCCTCGCCCCAGTTTTTGGAAACGTAGTAAGCCTCTCGTTTGGTCGCGAAGTCATCGTCGCCCACCATGTCTTTGGCTAAGGACATGAGGCGCAGCGTTTGCGCGAAAGTCTTCACCGAGTTTACGTCTAAAGTTCGGGTCTTCATATTGCCTTTCAGCTCGAAGTAGCCCTGCTTGGGATCATAGGTGACGTTCGCCAGGTTGCGTTGCGGCATGGTCATGTCTGGCAAGTTGCCTTTCGATGCCACGCGGTAGACATCTGTGGCGACTTCTTGAATCGACTGCAGAGCCACCGACTTCAAATCTTTCTTACCCTTCTTCTCCGTCGGTCCAACGCTTCGTTTGGAGCTTTTCTTAGCGACGACCTTTTTGGTTGCGGTTTTCTTTGCCGCTTTTTTCTTCACTACTTTTTTCTTTGCTGCCATCGGTCAACTCCTAAATCTTACGTGAGGTTTCCATGGTGTCGCGCAAGGTCTCAACGACCTCCTCGCGATCTTCCACACTCAAGCCGAGGATCTCCTGAAGGCCAATCCCCACATGCGGCAAGTACTTTTCGATGTAACTCCGCTTCTGAAATTCCGACGCCACTTTCTTGCCACGGCGAATGTGCACGCCAAGCTTGCGCCCAGCTTCCTGGAGCGCCAACTTGACCTCCTTCAAAATCTCTGGATATGGCGCAATCGCCTCCTTTGCCTCCGATGTAAACGGAACCCACACACTTGCCATATGAATGAAGATCACCGCCGACCCGATCGGTAACGAACTCTTCGATTGGCTCAGGCCATAGTTCTTCCACGAAGTTTGCATGACCGCTTTGGTGAATCCGCAACCGGCTTGCTGGAATAGGAGGGGAACGCGGTTTGCATAACGTAAAACGCGCACCGCATCATCTGCATTGCCGAGCAAATCCTCGGTGTCGGTGGTGCGTTTGCGCTTCTTCTTCTCAATGCGCCCCTTCTCATCCACCTCTAGCTGGTCGCCGCCCGGTTTGCCCCAAGCAATGCCCACTTCAATCTGAAATGGGTTGCCGCGATAGACCGAAGGCGGACGCGTGCTGACCGCGTAGAAATCCGCATCGCACTCTTTCATGAGCCCTTCCTTAATCCGGTCTTCGCCAATCGGAGAGAGACAAGTGGTGGGGGGCGATGAAATCTTGGTCTTCTGAATCGCGCGGAAGAGGTTGTTAGCTTCTTCGCGTGCAATGCGACTCGGATAAGAACGTTCGCCGAGCTTGGCGGTCTTGATGATGTCTTTTGCAACCTTCGGGCCTACCCTACAGAACTCTTCCTGTAGGAAGCTACTCAACCAACGCGAGTTGGTGTTGCGCAACATTTTCATCAGTTCCCCGAGTTCCACTCCATAAGGGTGTGGTTTGATCTCTTCTGCGAGGTCGGGGACATCTTTCACCACGCGTTCGTAAATGTGCTCCTCGGACATCCCGGGAGCGCGGTAACGAATCATCGCGTGTGGATTCGAAACCGCTGTTTGCTTGATGTAATCATCCACCGAACGCAAACCGCGTTGATAGGTGGCCTCAATATCAATCTCAAAGCGAGTGCCGTGCTTTCTGTGCCAATCCTTGTGCTCTTCATCCTTAGTGATGAGCGCTTTGTTTTTGGTCAGGTCCATCTGCATCTCAAACTGATGCATTTTGCCACGCTTCGTCTTCGACCAAATCCGAGGACCCTTACCGCAAGTCATCTGGCCGTACAAACCAGCGGCGGAAATGCCGATGCCCTGCTGCCCACGCGATTGGCGTCGACTGTGAAATTTGGAGCCGTAAAGCAGCTTGCCAAAGATGTTCGGAATCTGCGCTTTGACAATGCCTGGGCCGTTGTCCTCAATCGCAACGCGGAAACGGTCCTCCTCTAACTGATCAATCTCGACCAGGATCTCGGGAAGGATGCCAGCCTCCTCACAAGCGTCGAGCGAGTTGTCGACGGCCTCCTTAATGGTGGTGAGGAGGGATTTGCGCGGATTATCGAAGCCGAGCAGGTGCCGGTTCTTGGCGAAAAACTCGGAAACCGAGATCTCGCGCTGGGTGCCGGCCATTTGTTCGGCGGTTAGGTGTGCCTTTTTTGCCACGATTGCCTTTCAGGATGCGGAATTAGGATGGGGTGGCGGTGTCGGGGAACGCCGTCAGAGGCCCGGAAAGGCAGTTTGGCGAAGTCGAGCCTAGATTTCCACCCACAAGCGTCTTGAGTTCTTGTGGAGGTGGTCCGTAAAGGGGCTAATGGGGAGTTGCGTGCCGATGAATTGACTTCATAAAGCCTTGCTAATAAGCGAGATAAAGAAATGCGATTTCCTATTGAACTAAATGCGACATCCTTGCCGATAGGTCTGTCAAGCATCCTTCACAGGAACACCATCCCGATGTCAACTCAACCTCCCTCTCATCCGACTCACACCTCCGACGGAGCCCCCATCTCCAAGTATGAGGCCGAGATCGACCAGTGGCGCCACCTCGTCTGGTACGTCGTCAACCGCATCAAAGCACGTCTTCCGGTCAGCGTTTCCGAAGATGAACTCTTTGCAGCCGGCATGTATGGCCTCATGCGCGCCGCCCGCTCCTACGATCCTACAAAAGGCGCTGGGTTTAAAACCTATGCCTATCACCGGATTCGCGGCTCGATCCTAGATGATCTGCGCCGTCTGGATTTTCTTCCTCGCTCTATGCGCGATCGTGCGCGCAAGAGTGGGGAAGAGGCTCCTTCTGTGGTCGGAATCCCTACCGATGAGGATGGCCACGAGAGTTTGGCTGCCAGTCAGCCGGAAGTGGAGTCGGAGAGTTCCGACTTGCGCGACCTCCTACATCGCGAGATCGACGCCCTCCCGGACAAAATGCGCATCGTGATGTCGATGTACTACCGCGAAGAAATGAAAATGCGTGAGATTGGCGAAAAACTGCACCTCACCGAGTCACGCGTGAGTCAGATTCACTCCAACGCAGTCAGCCGTCTGCGGCGCGTGATGCGCTCCGCTGGCGGGGAAATCTAGCGCCCCCTGGAAAAAGTCATTCCGCGCCTCAGCGGGTGCTTTTGCTCCCCAACAGCGTCTTCGGAGCCCACCCCTATCTACGAATAGGGGTCGAACCCGCTTCCTCGCTGGGAAATAAAATCACTTGCTGAGCCACGAAAGCACTTTATCCACGAGCTGCTGCAGCGCAGCGCGGTAGGATGGGTTAATGCGGCCAACTGCCGTCAAACCCAAACTACCCATTCTCCGAAATAACCTGGGCCTAGGCCTAGCGTTCGCTTTCTTCGGAGCTTCGGGGCTCCTTGCACAAGAGCCCCTGCCGACTCATCTACCCACCGCAAGTCCACGTACGGTTGCGTATGAAATGGACGTCGCGCTGGCGGAGGATGGGCATACGATTTCTGGTCAACTCAAGGTCACCTGGGAAAACCAAACATCGTCATCCACCGACGAGTTGTACTGGCATGTTTACAACAACGCGTGGGAAGGTCCGCAGTCGGCTTGGTTAACGGAAGCCCGCATGAAGGGCGACGCCACCGTGCCGCGCGAGTTTGGTCATACGGAAGTGGAATGGGCACATTATTTGGGCACGACCAATCCCGATGGCGAGCTCCTCGATGAAGGTAATCTGGATTTAGATTTCGAGTTCTTAGCGCAACCCGGCGCACCACTCGATCGCACCGTTGCACGTGTAAAACTACCGCGTATGGTGTTGCCGAATCATTCGGTGACTGTGGAGTTGCATTTCACATCGACCATGCCGCGCGCCTTTCGTCGCAGCGGTTTTGGCAGTGAAGGCTATTTGCATGCAGTGCAGTGGTTCCCGAAGTTGGGAGTGTTTGAAAAGCGCAACGGGAATACCGCGTGGAATTGCCCACCTTACCGCTACTTGGTGGAGTTCTACTCGGACTTTGGCAGCTATAAGGTGAACCTCACCATGCCACCGCGTTATGAAGATCATTTTGTAACAAGTGGTTCGATTTTAGGGACTGGCGCCGCGCACAATGAAGACGGCACCATCACTTACTTCACCGAAGCGGAAGACATTCATGATTACGCATGGACCGTGGACCCCCAGGCGAAAGTCATCGAGCGAGAATTCCGTGCCGAGATGTATCGCGATGATGAGGAAGAGCAAAAAGTAGCACGCGCACTCGGTCGCTCGGTCGATGTCGTCCGGCCGTCACCCACCAAAATGATTTTGCTCCTGCAACCGGAGCACGCAAATCTAGAGGAGCGCTACTTCGATGCTCTTGGCAAGGCGATTTACTACTTCGGCCTTTGGTATGGCAGCTATCCATACCCAACGATTTCCTGCGTAGACCCAGCGAACGATGCGCGTGCAACCGGGGGTATGGAATATCCGCGTTTGATTACTGGCGGGGCGCAACTTGGGGTTGCAGACACAACCTTGCGTCCACAGGGCGTGACCGTGCATGAATTCGGTCATCAGTTTTGGTACGGCCTTGTCGGCAACGATGAATTTCGTCATGCGTGGATGGATGAAGGTTTCAATACCTTCAGCACCAAGCGTATTATGAACAAGGCGTTCCCCGCACAACTAGATACCTATTCGGTTTTTGGTAGTGAATACGCCGGACATGCTCCGTTGGCTATGCCCAGTTATGAAGAGGGCGATGCACGCGGTTTTTTAAGTTTGGAGCAATGGGAATCACCGGACCTCGGTTTTGTTCCGGACTTGTCGTTGGCATTGCGCAAACATGATTCGCTTGGCCGATTCCTTGCGGAGTTACCGCCGGTGACTTACTTTCCCGAGGTGCGTCACGACAGCGTGCTCGATGAGCGCGAGAAGTTTCGCGTCGCGTGGGGGCAGCCCTTGCAGTTTCCGACCATGGATTTGCAAGACACCATGCAGCGGCGGATCAATGCGTATTATCGCCCGGCCATGACTTTGGAGACCATGGCACGCATGATGGGGGAGGAACGGTGGACGCGCGTGTTGCGCGCTTATCATGAACGTTACCGCTTCCAGCATCCGCAGCCAGAGGACTTCTTGCGCACGCTTTTAGAGTTCGGGCATGGCGCCAGCTTGAGCGGCGAGAACGGCAGCGTAGCGCTGGATTGGGCTAAGTTTTGGGAGCATGCTTACGTCGGCAATGCGGAAGTGGATTTTAAAGTGCATCACTTGACGAGTGAGCCGACTTTGCAGCAAGGGCAGGCATCGGGCGCGCCACAGTTTGAGGTGGAGATTGGCATCACCCGTAGCACCGACTTTGCGGTGCCGATGGAAGTGCGCGTGACCTGGGAAGATGGCAGCGCCACGGATTTAGTTTGGGCGGGCGATGACTGGGTTTGGACCTACCGGTGGCATGAGCATCCGCAACAGGCAGTCAAGGTGGAGATTGATCCACGGCGTCGCCTCATGTTGGATCGTGACTGGAGCAATAACACCTTCACCCGAGAACCGAATACGGAAAACGCGTGGCATGTCGGCGTGCAAGCCATGTTGTGGGCGCAGCAAGTCCTGCAATACTTTGGAGGAGTAGGCTAATGTCGGATCCCATTCCACCAAGCTCCCAACCAGCACCCGCGAGCATGCCTACCACGATGGTGGTCGATGCCTTTCCCATAGAATCGGCTCCACCACGGGAAGTTTTAGATTTAGTACCGCGTGAACGCTCTATAGGCAGTCATTTATTAGGCGGGGTGTGGGCAGCTCTTGCTCGTCCGCGTTTACTGCTTTTCTTAATGGGGGTGAGCTTGGTGCTTCCGTTGGTGGTGGCGCTGCCGACCTTCTTTGCTGCAGAACAACACCTTGGCAACTTTGAAGCCATCGACGGCGGCACTCCGATTGATTTGCCCGGAGTTGCACCGGCCTGGATATTCGAGGAATGGTTCCGCGCGGCACCCACCGAACTCGGCATTGCAGCGCAAACTTTGGCACCGTTGTTGCTTTTGGCCAGCTTCTTTAACTTGGTGATCACCGCCGGCTGGATGCGCATTGCCATGTTGAGCCGCAGGCGTCATTCTTTGCGCACCTTCTTGCAATGCGGCGGCCATTTCTTCTTCCCGTTTCTGCGCACTTGGTTTCTCGCGCTTCCTATGTTCGCGCTCATCACTTGGCTGTTTTGGGGCACGCCGGCGGAGTGGGTTTTCGAACGCATGATGCCCGAGGGCGATGCCAGCCAAGCCGCAAGTGAGCAAACCGATCGCTGGCTGGAAACTCTGCGCCAAGTGTTATTCCTGCTGGCCTTATGGAAAACCGAGATTCTGCTCGACCTGGCTCGCGCATCGATGATCTGCGGCAATCGACGCTCCGCCTTGCTTGCCATTTTCCGCGCGGTCGGCTTCTTTCTGCGCAGCCCGCTGCAAGTTTTCGGCATGATGAGTTTAGGTTTTGCCCTTGAACTTTTCTGGATCGCTGGCGCCAAAGCGGTGCAAGAACTCGCCGACTGGCCGATGTGGACCCTGCTCTTCTTGTTGCCATTCGGGCGCATTGTTTTCCGCGGCGCAAGATATGTAAGCCTTGCCACTTTCTATGCTGCAAAGACGAACGACTCTGCAGCGGCTGAAGAATCCGCAGACGCAGAAGCCGATGCGGAGCTGCCTGAAATGGCGTTTTAGAAGCATTGAGGGTTGCCCGGAAACTTCTTTCGGTCACCGGTAGATCCGGAGAGTTTGCGGCTATGGGGACAAGTCCTGCGGCAATCACCATCTGGCGTTTTGGTCGCTAAGGAAACTCTGATAAAAAGGACGGGCCCTGTCCGCGCTATAAGCGCATGGACAGGGCCCAGTTTTAGACACGGAAGAGCCGCCTCCTTATGCAGGAGAGAGTTCTGCGTGGGTGTGTTAGTCGAGGAACGAGATTTCGCCGCTCTCGACGTCGTACATGCATCCAACGATGTCGATCTCTCCGGCATCGCGCATAGCGGCCAGAACAGGACTGCGTTCAGAGATGGCACGAACCGTTTGGCGAATGTTTTCCAGCGCGACAGCTTGAACAAAGTCAGGGTTCGCGGAGGTGCGCTGAGTTGGGTCCTGTGGTTCGCTGGTGGCGGCTACGGCGGGCTTGAGGTTCGCTAGAAGCGAGGTCAGATTCCCGAGCTCCACGTTGTCACAAGCGCCTTTGATTGCACCACAGTGTTTGTGGCCGAGAACGACGATGAGCTTGGCGCCGGCGACCTTGCAGCCAAACTCCATGCTGCCAAGAATGTCATCATTGACGAAATTGCCAGCGACGCGGGCGCTGAAGATGTCGCCGATGCCTTGGTCAAAGATAATCTCGTTTGACACGCGGGAATCGATGCAGCCCAAGACCACGGCAAACGGCCATTGGCCTCCACGCGTGTCATCGACTTGCTGCATTAGGTCACGGTTGACCATTTGGCCCTTGAGGAAACGCTCGTTGCCCTGTTCTAGCGACTGTCGAGCAAGAGACGGCGTCATGGCCGCCTGAGTAGGTTGGGTACTGGTGTGCATTTTGGACTATGGGGTCTGGGCTACACCTTTAAGCAAGTCAGCGCCGTTTTTACGCGCCTTTGCTTTTGGGTGGTACTTTTTAACTTGAATGTCGCGCTCAGGGGCGGTGGACTCGAAGTTTTCGAGGATCTCGAGAACGTCATAATCCATCGCTATGCAACGGCTCATGTCAATGGTTACGCGCGTGCCGTTGGGGATGGCATCGAGCTCACGCAAGATTGCACCCTTGTTCAGGAAAGTGACTTCCTCAGAGAGTTCCAGGTGGAGTTCATGCTGGCCATGTACATCGCTTTCTTTGAGGTGCAAGAAGTGAGAGTTCAGGTAGCTACGACGCAGGATGATCAAAATCGCAACAGCCATTCCAATGCCGATTCCCGTCAACAAGTCGCTGAACACGATTCCTAGGATGGTGACTACGAAAGGGACGAACTGTTCCCAGCCAAGCCGGTACATGCTGACGAAGAGTGAAGGCTTGGCCAGTTTGTAGCCGACAACGAACAGGATGCTCGCTAAAACGGCAAGGGGAACGAGGTTGAGTACCAGCGGCAGGGCAAGGACTGCAAGGAGCATGAATGCGCCATGCAAGATTGCCGAGAGCTTGCTTTCTGCCCCAGCCTGAATGTTCGCCGAGCTGCGCACGATGACCTGGGTAATGGGAAGGCCACCAACCACACCCGAGATTAAGTTGCCGGTGCCTTGAGCGACCAATTCTCGATTGGTGGGGGTGACCCGTTTGTGGGGGTCAAGCTTGTCGGTGGCTTCCAGGCACAACAAAGTTTCTAGACTTCCAACGACCGCGATGGTGCCTGCCGTCGTCCAAATCGCGATGTTGCTAATCTGCGACCAATCGGGCGTGGTAAACAGTGCAAAGAATCCGGAGAGGCTGTCCGTTACCGGAACAGACACCAAATGCTCAGCCTCTAAAGCCATGCCGGGTGCGAGGCGAGTGGTTAGCAGTTGGTAAACGATGCCGAAGGCCACCACCACCAGTGGGCCTTGCACGAGCTTGAAAAAGCGACCACGCTTGGAAAGAACCACATCCCACAAGATTAAGACCATCAATGCAATGCCAGAAACGAGCACCGCGTTCCAGGTAATGCCATCCAGCATATGCTGGAGTTCGGAAAAGGTCGTATGTTCATCAGGCTGCATAAATTGAAGTTCTCCAACCGGATCCGCATCGTAGCCCAGAGCGTGGGGGATCTGCTTGAGAACAATAATCGCGCCGATTCCCGCGAGCATCCCGCGGATGACCGAGGATGGGAAAAAATATCCCAGAACCCCGGCGCGGAGGCATCCCAGGGCAATCTGGAAGACACCCGAGATTGCAACCGCGAGCAAGAAGGCCTCGAAACCGAGCTCTTGGATAGCCACCAGGACGATGACCGCTAGGCCTGCGGCAGGACCGGACACGCCCAAGGCCGAGCCGCTGATCGTGCCGACAATGAGCCCTCCGATGATCCCGGAAATAAGGCCAGAGAAGAGGGGGGCGCCGCTGGCGAGCGCGATGCCCAGACACAGCGGTACTGCAACGAAGAACACGACGATACTCGCAGGTAAATCGTGTCGGAGGTTCTGCAAGGCTTTCATTCTTTTAAGCGGAAGAGAGGATGTTTGCTCGGACTGAATTGCGATTCGCTTGACGCGAAATTCGTATGCGCTAAGTATAGCGATAGGCACTGCAATTCGTACTTCAATATCGCAATCTCAATCGAAGAAAAACAGTACTGCACGAAGCTCTAGTAATAGATAGTAGTCAAAAAGAACTGAGACTATTGCGTGGAATTAGTCAGTTATTCCTATGCGAAAGCCTCGTGAATCCAAGGGCAATAAAGCGCTATTCCTTGTTCCCACTCTCGAAGCGTATGTTATGCTTTAAGCACTCAAACGAATTCAAGCCAATCCCCCGGGAGGACTTGAAGGACGGGGTTTACCCTGCCAAGCAGAGAAGTGGAAGAAAGAGTTTACCGTTCCCGGGGCGAGCTACCTGAAGGCAAGAATGGGCACTTTAAAAGGGGCGTTGTGTTGGCCTATGCTCACTAGCCTTGAGCGCAAAGTTGACCGGCTTACCGTCGAGCGCGACTGGCCTGACTCGGCTCTATGAATTGTGATTGATAGAGCTATGAATAATTCACTAATAAGTCTTATCTTAAGATTGTTACTCAATGCGAATCAGAGCTCCTGATGGAAGCCCAGTTCTTTGCTGTTTAGGCCGCTTTGGCTGTGCAGAGCTCTCCCTTGGCGGAGTAACACCCGCGCTTGGTGATTGCGCAGAGCTATTTGTCTCCCACCATGCATGCCAGCGCTGCCTTGCCATGCTGGGAAGCCTCCGAACATACCCGGTGAGCGGAACGACAAAGGGTGGCGTGCTTCCAACATGCGAAACGCGGACCGTAGTCTGTCTACGGCCCGCGTTTCCCTAGTTAATCTGCGGCACTCTTAGTTGAGTACGGGGCGGAAAGTCCCGTCCGCGAGCAAGGCGATCTGCTCTTCCATCCACTGAGTGACGTTGCCGTGAGGAACCAGGCCCCGCCCATCCGAGGTGAAGTCGAGCCCCTCGAGCACTTCCGAGTAAGGACCGAAGCCATGGACCCGGAAAGGAATGACGATTGCCGTGCCTCCTTCCGCTTGAGCTCTCTCCACGAATGCACGAATACGCAGTTCTGCCGCGACGCGCTTTTCAGGCCAGTCTTCGCGTAGGGTCTCGACGTGAACGCGGCGGAAAGGGAAGTTGTCTGCAACAGAGTTGGCGCGTGAGCGGATGCGGGCGATCCATCGCTCGTTCTCGGAGTCGTCACCGGGACCATGCGCGAGAATGAGGACATCTTCCTTTTCAGGATTACGGCTAAGAGCTCGCACGCGGTCGACGAGAACGCCATCCATGGCCGAGGATTCCGCGAGTCCTTGCTTGCTGAGGGCGAACGATGCCTCGGTCTGCAACTTCCAGAATTCCATGCTGTGCCCGCCATGTCCGCCGTGGCCAGCGCCGTGTCCGTGATCCATTGGAGCCGGTCGCGCTGGTGCCCCAGGCATGATGCCGAGGATTTGTTGCGTACGCTCGTACCAGCTCTCGCCGGAAATGAAGAGGCGCACGACTCCGATTTCGCGGACTCCCCTTGCCTCAAGTCGAGCTACCGCCTCTTGTAGCGAAACGGCGTCGGCCATGCCGAAGGCGACTTCCACCGGATACTGGTCGCGTAGGGAATTGACCGAGGACATGACGCCCTCATTCCACATGGGAGCCCCGCCATGTGCCATGACCAGAACGCCGAACTCGTCGGAAGCTTTGCTCGAGGCGTCGGAGGCGGTTGGCGAGGGTGCGGAGCAGCTTGCAAAAGCAACGACCGCTAGGGAGAGCAGGATGGAGCGCATAGAAATCATTGCAGGACCTTTGGGAGGAGTAGTGTGGTTTTGGGGTCCGACGCGGACCGCAGTGCGGAGCAGGGTACTATCGCGACTAAGTCTCAACAAGGAAATCGGTTCTTTTCTGAAACAAAGGGGCAATAGAGTTAGCCAGGCGGCGGTAAGGATCACGCTGAAAAAGATCGTTTGAAAGATGTCGCCATCGGTGCCGCTTAGGTAGCAAAAGAATACCCGCAGATCTGGCAGTTGGGCCAATCCGAGGAGGAAAAACGGCAGATAAACCAAGGCAATGATTTGCAAATGGTTTCTCTGGAACCTGGGTTGCCGGCTTACGACGAGGGCAACCCATCGGTGATGGCGAGCAACTCATCTCGAAGTTGGCAAATGTCATCCATCGAGGTTGCCGGATTCATCACCGTCAACCGCAAGTAATTCACACCACCATGATCGGCTGCCGTGATGTAAAAATTGCCTTGCTCCATCAGGCGATTGCGCAACTCGCGTTGATCGGTTGTAGATTCGCCAACCCGGAACAGCACGATGTTTGTCTGCGGTTCGAATGGAACCTGAAACTTGGAATGCTCAGCAAACAGTGCTGCAGCATGCTTCGCCAGCTGGTAAAGCGCATCTATGCGTTCCGTCATGGCGGCTTCTCCATGAATCGCGAGGTTCAGGAACAGCTTCAATCCTAGCGGTACCTTGGTGCATTCCACTGTGCGATGAAAGAGGTCCGGCCCCTTATTGAAACCTGGGTTGCCAAGGTAGCTTACATCCTGATGAAAGGCTTTGGCGAAATCGGTTTCACGTTTCAGCAACACTGCAGCACACAGCGCCGATGTGTGGAGCATTTTATGTGTATCCCAAATCACCGAATCGGCCATTTCGATGCCGCGCAAGGCGCCGCGATGTTTCTTCGACAATAAGGCCGAAGCCCCATGCGCACCATCGACGTGAAACCAAATGCCACGCGCTGCGCATATTTCACCCATGGCTTGTAGATCATCGATGCAACCAGTGGCGGTATTGCAGGCATTCGCCACCACCGCCATCACGCGTTTACCTTCGGTGGTGCAAGCATCGAGAGTTGCGTTTAGGACCGAAATGTCAATGGTGCCATCGGCCAATGTTGGAGTCGGGCGAAAGGAGGAGGAGCCTAGTCCAAGAATCCCAGTGCAGCGCTCAATGGAGTAATGCGCAGTATCGGCGGCGACCAAAACTAAATCATGCGGTACTCCGTTTTCCCATGCATCGGGAGCGATTGCGGCGCGCGCGGCGAGCAAAGCGGTGAGATTAGCTAACGAACCACCGTGAGTTAACACGCCACCGCTTGTTTCCCCGTAGCCGACATGCGCGCACATCCAGCGCAGCACCGCCAACTCCAGAGCAACCGCCGGCGGCCCCATTTCATGCACTGCCATGCCATTGTTAGTGAAGCCATTGATGCAGTCCGCCAGCGCAGCACCCACCATTGGGACGGAGACTTGATGCCCGATATAACCCGGATGATGCAAACGCGTGGTGGCCTCTAAATACTGTTCTAGCCACCCATCCAGGGCATCAGCATGCATGCCGCCGCGCTGAATCCAAGCGCTGATGCCTAACCGACAGTCTAAAGTTTTCGGGGACTCCAGCTGCACCACTTTCCCTTCGCGTGCCTCAGATTTCTGCAAATAATCCAACAAACGCTGCTCCACAACAGGAAGCAGTGTGCGAAAAGTTTCCGATGCGCTATTCAACCTTCTTAGCTCTCAAAGATGCGACTGATGCCGCCGAGCACGGAGCCTTCCCCCTTGTCGCGTCCGCCGCCCTGCGGTGCTGCGGAAAGAATGCGTCCGGCCAAACGCGAGAACGGCAAACTCTGCAACCAAACTTTTCCATGGCCGCTCAAGGTTGCAAGGAACATTCCTTCGCCGCCAAACACCATCGACTTCAAACCGCCGGAGCGTTCAATGTCGTAGGAAAGGCTAGGGGAGAAGGCTGCGATACATCCCGTGTCGATACGCAGAGTTTCGCCTTTCAGCTCTTTTTCAACAATGGTGCCGCCGGCATGAATAAAGGCTAAACCGTCGCCGCGCAAACGCTGGAGAATGAAGCCTTCGCCGCCAAACAAACCGGCGCCCAATCGTTTCTGGAAGGCGATTCCAACTTCGGTGCCATATGCTGCACATAAGAAGGCATCTTTTTGGCACAGCAGTTCTCCGCCGATCTCATTCATATCAAGCGGTATGATTTTTCCTGGATAGGGAGCTGCGAATGTCACTCGGCTTTTGTTGCTGAGATCATGGTTGGTGAAGTGCGTCATAAAAATCGACTCACCGGTAAGTGCGCGTTTTCCTGCATCCATCAGTTTACCGAAGAACCCGGAGTCTGGCTTCGAGCCATCGCCCATGCGCGCCTCAAAATCAATCCCCTGCTCCATCCAATTCATCGAACCGGCTTCCGCAATAATCACCTCGCCCGGATCAAGTTCAATCTCGACCATCTGCATGTCATCACCGTAAATTGTGTAGTCAACTTCGTGGCATTTCATGCTCTTTTCTACCATTGCGGACACAAAAAGTTGGCGGAAATACAGGTTGGCGATGGATTTAAAATGCTGTTAGAATCCGCCCCCCTCAACCTCGGACTTCTCCCTGGGGTACTTTCAAGAACATGAGTGAAATCCTCAAAGGCGCGGCTGTCATCGGCCAATCTGGCGGTCCAACCGTCGTCATCAATCAATCTCTAGTCGGCTTCGCGCAGGCTGCGGTACAAGCCGATTGCATCACTGCGGTCTACGGCGCGCGTCATGGGATTGCCGGTATGATGAAAGGCGATTTGATCGACCTCGGTAAAGAGGACGATGCCACCCTGGAAGCCATCGCAAATGTGCCCGCCGCGGCGCTGGGGTCCGTACGCATGAAGCCGGTTGCAGAAGATATTGCGGCCGCGATTGAGACTTTTAGGAAGTACAACATTCGTTACTTCTTTTACATCGGTGGTAATGATACCGCCGAAACCGCGCATATCATGGAGCAGCAAACTTCTGCCATGGGATATGCCATGCGTTGCTTCCATATCCCCAAAACGATCGACAATGATTTGCGGGTGACCGACCATTGTCCAGGTTATGGATCGGCAGCTAGATTCGTGGCCCATGCTTTCCAGGGCGATGACCGCGACAACCGCAGTTTGCCTGGGGTAAAAATAAACGTCGTCATGGGGCGCCATGCTGGATGGTTGACCGCTGCGGCTTCTTTGGGCCGCCGCAACGCAGACGATGGCCCGCATTTGATTTACTTGCCAGAGCGCACCTTCGACCCGGAGGTTTTTGTCAAGCAAGTGGAAGAGACCTATTCCCGCTTGGGCCGCTGCATTGTCGCGGTCTCGGAAGGCATTCACGATGCCGATGGCAAGCCCTTCTTACAGGTTTATGCCGAAAATGCCGGCTCCGCAATTGCTGGCATGAAAGATTCGCACGGAAATGTACAGCTCTCCGGCACCGGGGCGCTTGGCGATGCACTCGCTGGTTTAGTCAAGGAGCACATGGGAGACATTCGAGTGCGCGCTGACACCTTCGGCTATCTCCAACGTAGCTTCCCGGCAGATGCTTCGGAGATCGACCGTCAAGAGGCTCGGGAGGTTGGGCGTAAAGCTGTTGAGGCGGCTCTTAGCGGAGAATATGACTCCGGCTCTATCGCCCTAAAGCGTGAGAAAGGAAGTGCTTACCGCTGCACGACCTTTGTGACTCCGCTCGAGACCGTAGCCAAATACACCAAGGATATGCCCGATGAGTTCCTCGCTGGAGAGGAAGGCGTGACCCAGGCTTTCCTTGATTACGCTCTTCCGCTGACCGGTGGAATCGAGCCCATGACAGATTTGGATGGTCATTCTGTTTAGTTTTCGCCTGCACCTTCACCGAAACCCCATCGAATCCGCTCTGCGTCTTCTCTTCGCAGGTTCAAAATCCTTCCACTGCATTTCGCAGAAACACAAGGAACAAAAATGCTTCTTTCCCTACTCTTACTTCAGGCTCCTGCCTTGGCGCCAACCGACTTCTCTCAACTTTTGCCGGGTGACCCCGGTGAGAAAACCTTGCACGTTGGTGGGCGGTTAATGGAGGATTTCGGTTTCTACTCTGGCGGTGAGCTAACCGAAGCTGCCTTAGGAACCACCTTCAACGACGATGCAGAAGTTCGTCGCGCGCGGATTCGGGTCTTTGGAGATTTCACCAAAAACATTTCCTATAAGTTGGAATACGACTGGGCAGGAGGCGTTGCTTCCATAAAAGATGGCACCATTAAATTCAAGGTGACAGACGTGGATGAGGTGGTTGTCGGGCACCAATTCGAGCCATTCGGGATGGATATGTTCACCTCCACCCGCTATAGCACTTTCATCGAGCGAGCCACTCTTTCCGATGCTCTTGCTCCAGGCCGAAACATGGGTCTCACTGTCTGGCGCAACAACGATACCTGGACTTTCGGCGGTGGCGTTTTTCGCGACGCAGACGATCAAGGTAAAACCTCAGATGAAGGATGGAGCGTCAGTGGGCGCGCTGTTTACCGTCCCGTTTATGAGGACAAGGGCCGAAAACTTCTTCACTTTGGTGTGGCCGCATCTTTGCGCAGACCGGATGGATCGCAAAAGTTTGATACCTCACCGGAAGCGAATAGTCTGCCAAACTTTGTGAGCACAGGTGTCTTGACGGCGGATCAAGTAACGTTGGTCAACTTAGAGGCAGCATTTCAAGAGGGGCCATTCCACGGAATGTTTGAGTACTCCATGGCTGATGTCACGGACAACTCGGGAGGTGAAGAACCGAGTCTCACTGGATATTCTTTGCAAACTGGCTGGTTCCTTACGGGCGAAAACCGTGGCTATACCACGGGAAGGGCTGGCTGGAAACGGGTGAAGCCACGTACTTTGGCGCTTTATGATGGTGATGAGGGCAATGGTGCATGGGAAGTCGCGTTGCGATACTCCAACTTGGACCTTACCGAAGCTTCCGCCGTTTCGAGTGAACTCTCCATTGTGACCGCTGGCTTGAACTGGTACTTGAACAACTACTCTCGCGTCATGCTAGATGTATCGCAAGCCGATCTCGACCAGTTAGACACCACCACCATTGTGGCACTGCGTTTCGCTATCGACTTCTAAAGCCCGCTGCAACACCCTTCATTCAACGAGGACCGTCCGGGAGCGACGGTCCTCGTTTCTTTTGTATAAGGGGCTATGATTTACACATGCTCGGCCTACTCCTGTTAGCGCTGCAAGCTCCCAGTACGGAGTTACTGCAACCTATTGATGATCTACGCATCGGTGGCCGTCTGATGTCCGATTTTCACTTTGGATCGGGAGATGACAGTGGAGAAATCCGCCGTGCACGGATTCGGATAACGGGCCAGCTCGCGCCCAATGTGAGTTTTATGAATGAGTATGAGTTTGCCTCGGATAAAGATTTGAAGGAAATGTCGGTGCGTTCTCAGGATGGCT
>Ga0316209_1001068_pt1 | contig 33187 bp, 30 predicted proteins | sample 6monopyrite_MG_FD_204945 | JGI IMG/M metagenome (GOLD analysis project Ga0316209, IMG submission 204945) | Microbial mat bacterial communities from mineral coupon in-situ incubated in ocean water Damariscotta River, Maine, United States -... | ecosystem: Environmental > Aquatic > Marine >...
GGCCATGTCCTCCTTCAACATTCCACTCTCATCACGTAGAAGTCTACGAGATCCAGATCGGCTTCAGCTCCCAAGAATTTCCGCCTATGGGCGAAAGCATGACCGAGGCCCCGCCAGGCGGGGGCTTGGCGTGTGGTGGTCGCCTCCTCGGATCAGCTCGGTGTATTCTCTGGATTGGATGGGGATGTGTCGGTAGGGGGCCTGATCGATGGGTGGCTCCCCGAGGCGGACCTGGTGCTCACCGAGGGGTTCAGGCGAGCGGGACTGCCGGTGATCCGCGTCCATCGCGAGGCTGCGAAGGACCCGACCTGGTCGGCCCCGAGCGAGCCCATCGCCTGGGTGAGTGACGTACCGATCGACACCGCTGTCCCGGTGCTCTCCCTCGATGACCCCGGGTCGGTAGCGGACTTCGTATTGGCGCGCCTCCTGCCAGAGGAGGGCGTCTCTCGGCCGGCTACACTGGTACTTCCAGTGGGCCCCCGTGGAGACTCGGCGAAGCTGGCACAGACCGCTCGCCGCCTGGGCTCGGCCTGTGATGGAGTGTTGGTCGTCCGTGCTCCAGGGGCCTCGGCTCCGGATGGGATTCCCCACGTCTCGGACATCCGACCGGGTCTGGGGCCTCTGGGGGGATTGCTCACAGCGCTCGCTGCGGTGGACACCCCGGATGTGGTGTACCTGGGCGCTCGATACTGGGATGTCGGGCCCGAGGTCGTGAGAATGCTCAGGGAGGAGGGGAGTCCTCGAGCCGATGTCGTGGCGCCTGTGGACGGTGCGCTCGTGGAGCCCACTCTTGCCCGGTATGGACACCGCTGTCTGGGCGCGATCAAGGCCTCGCTGCTCTCGGGCGAGGCGCGGATGGACAGCTGGTGGGGGCAGGTGCGGGTGTCTCGGCTGAGCAGGGAGATCTGGGGGCCGATGGTGGGAAATCCCACAAATTAGGGCTGGCAGATCGGGTGGTAGTGCCCGCATCGGTTCGCTGCAGGAGTGGATTTCGGGCTTTGGACGGCGTGAAGTTTTGTGACCGAATATGGCACGTTTTTTGCTTGTCCTCTGGGGCGAATGACAGGAGGCGCGTATGCGACGAACGGTCCTATCGGCCGGTTGGGCGGTCTTGGCTCTAGCAATGGCGATGCCCGCTCTGGGTGGCGATGTCGAGTTTCGTGACGATCAGAAACCGGGAACACCCGAGCAGGTGGAGCTGGGCAAGTCGCAGTTCGCGATGTGCGCCGGGTGCCATGGTGCCGAAGGAGAGGGGCGCGTGGGTATCGCGCCGCGTCTCAACAGCGGCAGCTATCTCGCGGTGGTCGGCAACGACTTTCTCAAGCGGACGATCATGGAGGGTCGCACCGGAACGAATATGGCTCCGTTCGGTGCTTCGATGCAGCCCGAGCAGGTCGACGGGTTGGTGGCCTTCATCCGCAACTGGCAGACCAAGCCGGGCATCGAGATCAACAATGCCGAGCTCGATGGCGATCTGGCCGTCGGCGAGAAGATGTGGAACAACATCTGCGCGCGTTGCCATGGGCGCTCGGGCGCGGGCTACTCCGAGGCCGGTTCGGGCACGGGGATCGGCCGCAAGGGCTTCCTCGACCAGGCCACGGACGGCATGCTTCGCGCGGTGATCAAGTATGGCAAAGACAACACCGCCATGCGGCCGTTCGATTCGAAGTCCCCCGTAGCTGTCGCCAATCTGACCGATCGCGAGATCGACTCGGTCATCCTCTATCTCCGCCAGAACGCCTGGTAGCCGGGAGCCCCTGATGAGCGAAGAAAAGGAAATGACCTTGTGGGAGCGTCGAGACGCAGAGCTCGGCATGACCACCCCAGAAGATGCCGCCCCGTCGGGCTTCACCCGGCGCCGGTTCCTCAAGACGAGCGCGGTGACCGGGGCTGCGGCGGCCGCTGCGGGCTGTGGCCCGACCGCGGCTCCGGAGAAGGAGCACGGAGATGAAGGGGGGCCTACGCTGCCCACCAAGACCGCCGAGGGCTCGGCCACCGAGCCCCCCGCCAAGGATGTGCCCAACAATCTGCTCTCCGCCTGTCCGTACTGCGGTGTGGGATGCGGCACGAAGATTCAGATCGAGAAGGGCAAGATCGTCGGGATGATCGCAGATCCCGAGCACCCGACCAACAAGGGTCTGCAGTGCATCAAGGGCCTGTCCAGCAACGAGGCGATCTACGTCGATCGGCTCACCAAGGTCCTCATCCGCAAGGACATGACCGATCCCATCACCGGGCATGTCTCTGCCACCAAGGGCCGCTACGATGACGACCTGTTCCGCGAGGCCACCTGGGAGGAAGCCGAGGAGCTGGTCGCCGAGAAGATCGCGCAGATCGCCAAGAAGTTCGGCGGGAACTCGGTAGGTCTGTACGGCTCGGGGCAGCTCCCGGTCGAAGGGCAGTACCTCGAGAACCTGTTCATGAAGGGGGTCATCGGCTCCAACACCATCGAGGCCAATGCGCGGATGTGCATGACCTCGGCGGTCACGGGATACTTCAAGAGCCTGGGCAGCGACACGCCGCCCACGGCCTACGAAGACATCGAGATGGCGGATATGGTCACCCACTGGGGTCATAACGCCCGTGGCGCTCACCCCATCGTGTTCTGGCGCATCGCCGACCACAAGAAGAAGAGCGGGATTCCCACCCTCATCGTCGATCCCCGTCGAACCGGCACCGTTCAGGGCTACGAGGAAGTACAGGCCGACAACAGCTACCACTTCCGCACGATCAACGGCGATATCTCCATTCACAACGCCCTCGCGTACTGCATGCTCACCAAGTACAAGGACGCGGTCAACTGGGACTTCCTCAAGAAGCACACAGCGGGCTGGGAGAAGTACGTCGAGGCCGTCAAGCGCTACTCCCCAGAGGCCGTGGCCGACAAGACCATGGTCGACCCGGAGTACCTGTGGAAGGTGGCAGAGGTGTGGGCCGAGGCCTCGGTCAAGGGCCGGGAGCGCGGCAAGGGCGGCGTGCTCAGCTTCTGGGGGATTGGCTACAACCAGCACCTCCACGGGCAGAACAACACGGTCAGCCTCATCAACCTGATGGCGCTCACGGGCAATATCGGTCGACCCGGCTGTGGTCCCTTCTCGATGACCGGTCAGCCCAACGCCATGGGAGAGCGCCTCACGGGTGGTCTCACGGGTCGGTTGCCCTTCAACCAAGGCTTGGGCAATGTCGACTGGCGGAACCACATCGCCGACTCCTGGCGGATTCCGCGCGAGCGCCTGGAGGCGGTCGCCAGCGCCAAGAACCCCGGCTACGCGGTCGGGATGATGGAGCGCGCCCTCAAGGACGAGGTCAAGGCGATGTTCCTCATCTATGCCACCCATATCGACCTGCCCGATCAGGAAGGCTTGGTGCGTCCCGCGCTGTCCAAGACCTTCAATGTGGTGCAGGAGATCTACCGCCACGCCCCCAACAACCTGTACGCGGATGTCATCCTGCCTGCAGCGACCTGGGGCGAGTGGGTCGGTGGCACCTATATCCAGTCGGAGCGTCGGTTCTACGTGTGTGATGGGACGGCCAATCCCATCCCCAACACCCGTCCCGATATCGATATGGTGATCGACAAGGGCAAGCTCATCGCCGAGAAGCTCGGACTCGATGCGGAGGCGATCTTCCCCTACAAGCGCAAGGCCAACGGGTACTACGACCCCGAGGATGTGTTCCGGGACTTCGTCAAGGCCTCCAAGGGAAGCGACGCCGACATGACCGGCATGCTCGAGGTCGAGGAGCGCGACGGAATCGGCCTCTACGAGCAGATCCGCAAGCTCCGAGGAATTCAGTGGCCCGCACCCACCTACGAGGTCGCCAAGGCCGGTGGCACCACCCGTCGCTACATGGAGCAGGAGGACGCCAACTGGACCGAGAAGCCCTATGGCTCCTTCCGGCACAAGGATGGCAAGCTGCATATCCACATGTGCGAGCAGGACTATAGCGACCGCAAGGAGGTCACCGAGAGGCTGATGAAGATCGGCGTCGAGGAGGGCATGTACGCCATCGACAACCTCGACTTGCTCAAGGAGGCGCGCGACAAGGGGCTCACCCCAGAGCTTCCGGACTTCGAGGTTCTCGGGACCAAGGCCGAGGATATACCCGCGGGCAAGTACCCGTTCTGGGTCGGCCTGGGCGTGGTCTACGAGCACTTCCACACGGCCAAGACCATTCGCTCCGGCACGACCCGGAAGCTGGTTCCCGAGCAGTACGTCGAGATGCACCCGGATGATGCGAAGGAGCTGGGTGTGGTCGATGGGGAGTGGGTCGAGATCGAGACCCGCCGCGGCAAGTACGAGGCTCGGGTGAGCGTCGGGCTCGACTCGGTGGTTCGCCCCGCGCGGAACCTCGTGCCCAAGGGCTACCTCTTCTCGCCGTGGAACCTCTCCGTGGCAGACGACGCCGACCCCAAGAAGAACAAGTGGCTGGTGAATCGCGTCAGCCACCGTGCCTTCGACCCGGTCAGTGGGCAGGTGGACTTCAAGAAGCTCGCTGGGCGCGTCAACAAGATCAAGAAATCTTGAGGTAGAGCCATGGACCTGACTCGCCGGGACACCCTCTTCTCCCTCGCCGCGCTCTGTGCGACCGGATGTGAAGCGGGCCCCGACCCGGCGAATCGGGTCCTCCCGCCTACCGCGGGGGCCGACTTCCTGTCGCGCTGTATCCGCTGCTTTCGCTGCGGCGAGGTGTGTACCGCGGGGTGCATCGCCTTTCACCCGCCCTGGGCGGGGCGATTCGCGGGGGCACCGTATATCGAACCCCGGGTGGCTTCGTGCAATGTGTGCATGGAGTGCACCCAGGTCTGTCCATCCGGTGCGCTCACTCCCATCGAGGATGATGACCACGAGACGATCAAGGCCGAGGTCAAGATGGGCTTGGCCTATGTCGACCAGGGTCTCTGCCTCTCCTACCAGGGCCGGGTGTGCGGGGTGTGTCACGACGCCTGCCCCTATCCGGGCTACTCCATCGTGCTCGGAAGCTTTGCCAAGCCCGAGGTGCTGAACGCCTGTGTGGGCTGCGGTCGCTGCGAAGAGCGCTGCCCGGCAATTCCGGCTGCGATCCGGGTCTTTCCCGAAGCTCCGCCGAGCCGTAGGTGGACGGAGCCAACATCATGAGACGGTGGATACGCCGCGGGGTTCAGCTGCTTGCGCTGGTGCTGCTGGTCGTGGCGCCGGTGCTGGGGCTGTGGGGCGTGACCGTCGAGAACCGCTACAGCCCCGAAGAGCTCGCACAGCGGTACTCCGAGGCTTCTGCGGTGCTTGGCCCGATGCTCGACTCCGCGCTGGGGACTCCGGCAGATGCCGTTCCGGGTGCGGTGCTGGGCGGGGCCTACAGCTTGAGGTTCCTTGGTCTTGAGATCGCGGATCCTCTGGCACTCGCAGATCTGCTGAGCGCGGGAGCCGTGCCACCGCTTGGTTTCCTTGGGGGTGCGCTGCTGGTGCTCGCCGGGCATTTGCTGCTGGGCCGGTGGATCTGCGGGTGGGTGTGTCCGTACGGGATCCTCTCCCGGGCCCTCTCTCCGTTGCGTCGCTGGCTCGATCGACGGGGCTTGGCGCTTCACCTCCAGGTGCCCCCGTGGGTACGCTGGGTGCTCTTGGTCGGGGTCTTCGTGATGCCCGCGCTCGGGGTCTCCCTCATCCCGGCCGTGCTGCCCTACCTGGCGGTCACCCGGTCCATGCATGCGCTCTGGTTCGGCAGCGCCGCGGTCGTGGGATGGGCGGCAGCGCTCCTGATCTCGGATCTCTTGCTCTGGGATCACGGAGTCTGTCGTCATATATGCCCGTCCGGGGCGCTCCAGCGGCTGCTCGGTCACTGGCGGGTGCTCCGGCTCGGCGCGGTTCGGGGCGTCGCCTGTGAGCGAGGCTGTCATGACTGTGCGGCGGCGTGCTGGCTCGGCTTGGACCCGCGTCCGGGCCAGGTTCCCGATGACTGTGACGCCTGTGGGCGCTGCACCGAGGTCTGTCCTCCCCACCGGATCGAGTTCAACTGGACCCGCATCGGGGGCCCTGAGAAGAGCCGGCATGGGGTGAAGGCGGCGGCCAAGACCGCCACACTCGGGGTCGCGCTGCTGCTGATGGGCTGCCGAGCGGAGCCTCCCGAGGTGCTCTCGCCCACGGCTTCGTGGACCTCTCCCTTCGAGGCCATCGGGTCTACTCCTCGCACGACGACACGGGAATACACCGACAGAGAGGGCACGGTCTCGGTGAGCACCATCGACGCGGATCGTGGGCTGGCGCTGCGCCTGTACCTCGAGTCTGAGCCCGGCGAGCCCTATACCGGACCTCTGGTCGTGGCGGTCGACAACGGGTCGGGTCGGGTGGAGATTGCCTTCGATGCTCCCACCAGCCCTCGAAGTGTGCGTTTTCCCGCACAGTACGAGGCCACCGTCGAGCCCCACGGGAGGGCGAGGCTGGTCTTCTTGGACGGTCCCCGTGCTGGACGCGGTTTTCCGCTCACTCCATCGCGTTTTTTGGGGCCTGGTTGGGTGCCTGTGGTCGGCGTGCTCCTGGTGTGGTTGGGCCTGTTGACGCGTAAGTTGTGGCAATTCGCCCACCGAGTGGGGGAGAGCCCCTCTCATCTACGGAGCAATCCGCTCTAGCGGCTGGCACAGGCGTTGCACTGCACGAAGTGGAGGATTTCCGATGAAACTCGGCCGCAGGCATGTGCTCGGAATGCTCGTCGCGCTCGGTGGAGCTGCGGTGGGCAAGGCGCTTGCGATCGTGCCCCGAGTGGGTCGACGTCGCCCGATTCGCCCGCCTGGAGCCCGTCCGGAGGCAGAGTTCCTCGCTCGCTGCATCCGTTGCTACCAGTGTGTCGAGGTCTGTCCCAATGCCTGCATCCAGACCCATGGCATCGACGATGGGCTGGCCGAGCTCGGCACGCCCTATATCGATCCGCGACTCCAGGGCTGCATGGCCTGTATGAAGTGCACCCAGGTCTGTCCTACCGGCGCTTTGATGCCGCTCCCCGTCGACCCGGACTGGGTATCGGGTCATGTGAAGATGGGGGTCGCCCGGCTCAACAAGGACATGTGCTACTCCTGGCAGGAGCCCGCGCGAACCTGCGGGGTGTGCTACCGCGCCTGTCCCTTCCCCGGCCGCGCCATGAAGCTCGAGGTGTTCGAGCGGCCGGTCATCAACCCGGATCTGTGTGTGGGCTGTGGGTTGTGTGAGCAGTCCTGCATCCACCTTCCCCAGGCCGTGCGCATCGTGCCCGTCGACAGGACACCGGTATGAGGCAGCTCACTGCCCGCGAGATTCTCTGGCAGCTGCTCCGCAAGCTGACCCAGCTCTCTACCCTGGGCTTCGTGGCCTATGTGGCGGTCAGTGTGCACTGGCGGAACTTCAAGGTCGCCCACAACAGCGCTCGCATCGTCGGGTTGATGACCAATGACTTCAACGCGTGGCTGTACGACCTCAACGAGCGCATGCTCGAGTGGGTCAGCTCCGATTCGTTGGCGGTCAGCGACTCGCTCACGGGCCTGCCCTGGTCGATGCGTGTCGGCGGTGTTCCCTTCACCGACCCCTGGGCGGTGGTCGCGGTCGGTGCTGGTGGGGTGATGCCTCCCCTCGCGATGGTGCTGGGCGCGGTCTTCCCCCTTCTCCTGGCGGTGCTGCTGGGCAAGGTCTACTGCAGCTTCCTCTGCCCGGCGCGGCTGATGTTCGAGCTGGCCAATGGGGTTCGCCGGGGGGCGATGCGCTTGGGTCTACCTCTTCCCGCATGGCGCCTGCCCCGGATTGGCCTGTATGTGGGCCTGGGGGCCGTGCTGGCCGCGATGAGCGCCGGGCCGGCTGTGTTCCAGTGGGTGCTCCCGTATTACGCACTCGGAGCGGGCGTGGCGACCTGGTTCACCTCGGGCGCTGTGGCGGGGACGGTCGTGTGGGCGATGGCGCTGCTGCTCTTCGATCTGTTGTTCGCCCCGGGTCAGATCTGCCGGTCGCTGTGCCCGACCGGGGCGCTGCTCGAGCAGTTCGGCCGGGCTCCTGCTCTCGCCCTCGTGCGCTCCCAGGGCGACTGTCCGCCGCGCTGCGACCTCTGCGAGCGGGCCTGTCCTTACGGGCTCTATCCGGGGAAACAGACCCATCGACCCACCTGCGACACCTGCGGGAGGTGCACCATCGCTTGTCCCCGAAAGAAGCTCTCAGCTCGTCTGGTGCGGCCCTTCCTGTCCCTGCTCCTGGTCGCCATGCTGCTTCCGATCGCCCCGTCCGCGTGGGCGCATCACAACAAGGGGCTGCCTCATTACGGCTACTTCGACAACTATCCCCAGGTCCCCACCGAGGAGTTCATCGACGAGGTCGGTCGCTGGGAGGTGGGCGCGGTGTTCTTCAACTTTCAGGGCATGGACCGCAAGTCCTCTGACACCCCCGATGATGTGCGCATCTTCGCTTATGCCTACGACCTGGAGTCGGGCCGGGGGTTCAAGGGGGAGCTGACGCTATTTCTCGCGGACGAACAAGGCGAGATCCTGGACTCCTTCGAGCGTGTCGCCCCGGATCAGGAGGGCGTGTACGTGGTCCGTACCACCCTGCCCGCCAGCGGCCGCTACAAGCTGCTATTCGATCTGGAGTCGGGGGGCGCGGTAGACCGGGTTCCGTTGGCCTTCGACATCGACCTCGAGGCCGATCGCGTCCCGTGGATGCTCATCGGGCTGGGCGCCACGCTGTTGGCTGTGGTGTTCGCTGTGGCGGCCGCTGGGCGCCGCGACAAGGCGGCCAGGCGCTCGGCCCCAGCGACGGAGGTGAGCGATGGACCATAGCCAGATGAAGCATGTCATGACCCCCGACGGCATGGTCATGATCCATCAGGGGGTTCCGCCCTGGTTGTTCGCGCTCGGAGCGGGCGCCATCCTGCTGCTCACCTTCCTCGTCGTCGAGGGTCGGGGGCTGTCAGAGTCGGATGGTTGGCGCGTCGATCTCTCGAAGAACCCCCGTATTCATCGGCTCATTCGCAAGCCCTGGTTCCAGTCGATGTTTCAGGTGCCGGTGCTCATCGCCTTCCTCGCGGTGATCTATGCAGGCCTGTTTGGGTCCTACGCGCGGAATATCGCTCCGGTGCTCACCTGGACCGTCTGGTGGGCGGGCCTGATCTTCGCCGTGGCCCTGTTCGGCAATGTGTGGTGCTTCGTGTGCCCGTGGGATGCACTCGCCAACCTCTCCACCCGTCTGTCCTTCTGGAAGCGCCGTGAGTCGCTGTCCATCGGACTCCCGTGGCCCCGATGGCTTCGCAATGTCTATCCCGCGACCGTGCTCTTCGTGGTGGTGACCTGGGCCGAGCTCGGCTGGGGAATCACCAACAATCCGCGCATCACGGCCACCCTGGGGCTGTTCATGTGCTTCGGCGCCATGGGCTTTGCGCTGGTCTACGATCGCAAGCTGTGGTGCCGGTCGTTCTGCTTCGTCGGGCGCACCAGCGGCATGTACACGATGTTCTCGCCGGTCGAGATCCGCAGCCGCTCCCCGCGAGCCTGCGAGGTCTGCAAGACCCACGCCTGTGAGAGCGGGAATGCCAAGGGAATGCCCTGCCCCACGATGCTCGACATGGGGGAGCTCAACGAGAGCACCTACTGCACCCTGTGCACCGAGTGCGTGAAGTCCTGCAACATCCCGACCGTTCGGCTACGGCCCTTCGGACGCGACCTGCCGCGGGTCAAGCACTGGCGCATGGACGAAGCGGTGCTCGCGCTCACCCTGTTGGCGCTCACAGGCTTCCATGGCCTGTCGATGACCCCGGTCTGGCAGAACTTCGAGCCCGGTACAAGGGATATCGTCGGGGGCTTGCAGGGCGCTCTGGGGATCAGCGAGCTGAGCGCCTTCACCATCGGAATGGTGGTGTTGATGGCGGTGCCGCTGCTGGCCTACGCCCTGCTCACCGGGGTGGCTTGGCTGTGGGTGCGCTCGGGCGAGGTCTCCTACCGGGATCTGTTCATCGGGTACGCCTACAGCGTGCTGCCGGTCGCGCTCTTCTACCACCTCGCCCACAACGCCATGCACCTGTTCACCGAGGGCCAGACGGTCATTCCGCGCCTCTCCGACCCGATGGGGACGGGGGCGGACTGGTTCGGGACCGCGAGCTGGCAGCTGGGTTCGATGCTGTCGCTGAGCACCATCTGGTGGCTCCAGGTACTGCTCGTCGTCACCGGCCATGCCTTCGGGATCACGGTCGCCCATCGAATCAGCCGCCGCCTGTTCGCCGATTCCCGCCTCGCTCGCCGTAGCCTGGTGCCGATGACCGCGATGATGATCCTGATCTCCATGGGAGGTCTGTGGTTGATGAGCCTGGATATGAATATGCGGGGGAAGATGTGAACCGTCGCGATCTGCTCTCGGTACCGGTGGTTCCGCCGGACTATCCCCGGCCTCCGGGTGCGCTCGACGAGGCCGACTTCCTCGCGCGCTGCACCCAGTGCATGGACTGCGCGGTCGCCTGTCCCCACGCCGCCATCGGGCTGCTGGGGGACGGGACCCCCGCTCTGGACCCCAACAAGAACCCGTGCCATCTGTGCGAGGATCTACCGTGCATCGCGGCCTGTGAGCGCGGGGCGCTGGTCCCAGTGCCGATGGAGGGCATATTCTACGGTCTCGCAGCGGTGAATCCTCGAACCTGCATCCCCTTTCTCGGGCCTGAATGTGGAGCCTGCCGCGTGGCTTGTCCGATCCGGGCGATCCGGATGGATGGGGTGCGCCCAGTCGTCGATCTGGACGTGTGCAACGGGTGCGGGTTGTGCCGTGAGGCCTGCATCGTCTACGACAAAGCGATACGAATAGACTGGTAGAACGCAGATAGTCGCCGTCATAGCCGTGATAGACTCCGGGGTGGAGGGAAGCGGGCATGATCGCGGCACTGCGACTCGACTCCGAAGGAAGGGTCCTGGCGGCAAACCAGGCCGCCGTAGACCTGCTGGGCGCTTGTGTTGGGCGTAGATGCTGCGATGTGGTGGTGGGGCGTCGAGCGCGCATGATGCACTGCACCACAACCTGCGCCGCCCAGCTGATCGAGGGTCGCAAGGCCAGCAGCGAACAACACGGAATCGTGATTCGCGGGCAGACCTGCTCCCTGGTCTGCGCTCGGGTCGGCAAGACGGCGGTGGTGCTCATCACCACCGGCGTCGAGGAGTTGGGTCCCGTGGTGTCCCTCAGCCCGCGCGAGACCGAGGCGCTCAGCGCGGTCGCCCAGGGGCTCGGTACCCACGAGGTCGCAGAGCGATTGGGGGTCAAAGACACGACTGCGCGGACCCACATCGAGCGGGCCCGCGAGAAGCTCGGCGCCTCCAACCGGGCGCATGCGGTGGCGCTGGCGATTCGGCGCCGGCTGATCTCGCCGGGCTGAACCACCGCGCGGCTAGCGGTCGTACGCGGGTCGATCTCCGATATGGACCAGCAGATCGCCCTGGCGAACTTGCCACATCACCAGGTCCTTGCTCATGCGCTGGCGCAGGGAGAGGGCCCGCTGATGGTCGGTCCAGCCGGCCTCGTTCCAGTCATCCCGGTCGTGTACGATGGCGACGCCGAGCAGGTAGAGCACGCGCTGCCCCTGCATTCCACGGCGGATTCCGCGGTTCATCACCTGGATGGTCTCCTCGACACAGTCGCCGCGACAGTCATTGCCGATGGCGAGTCGAACCGAATCGACGAGGGCGTGCCGGTCCCCCTCGAGCTCGAGGTAGGTCTTGACCTCGGACTCGATGGAGAACTGCTCGTCCGCGGTGAGGTCGAGGTCGTCGAGTGCGGTCCAGACATCCTCGTACGCACATCGGGGATGTGCATCGAGATCGGTGGTCTGGACGCTGGCCGTGCGATCGGCTGATGGCCGAGTCGTTACCTGGGTGGGGTCGGCGGCAAGCGCCACCGTGGTCGTCAACATGAGAACTACAAACATCACTCACCTCCGTGCAAGACAGTGGGCTATCCAAGCCCACTTTCATGATGACAGACCGATGTCATCCCGATGTCAGTCGTACGCCCGGGGTGTTGTCAAGAAAATGTCAACGGATGAGATGTGCTTGGAAGGAGGGCTGGATTCCTGCGCTGGGATACCGTCTCGGGTGAGGTGCGGATGCTCCAGGTAGGCTTGCTAGCCGCTGCTCTGGCTGCGGACGCCGCTGCGGTGACGGCCGGATTGGCAGCCGCCCATCGCTCGGTCCCCGCGTTGGTGCGGGCCTCGGTCGTGTTTGGGGTGTTTCAGGCGGTGATGGCTGGGCTCGGAGCAGCCGGGGGCGTGTGGCTCGGTGCTTGGCTGGGCACCGGGTTGCCATGGTTCGCCTTCGTCGTGCTGGGGGCTCTGGGGGTGCGGATGATCGTCGCGGTAGACGAAGATACCCCGATGGAGCCGGGCTGGGCGAGCTTGCTGAGCCTGGGCCTGGCGACCAGCGTCGACGCCCTGGCCGCCGGGGTCACGCTGCCTGCCTTTCCCGTCCCGGTCGTGCTGAGCGTGGGGACGGTGGGCCTGGTCACGGGGCTGCTCTGTGGGGCAGCTGGAGCGGTGGGCTGGCGAGCTGGCGCCCGGTATGGCGGCGCGGCGCAGCGCCTCGGTGGAGCCGTGCTGATCGCGGTCGGGGTCCTGGCCGTCTGGCCGGACTGACTACAGCGTGGCGTAGCCCCGGGCTCTCCAACCGAACATCCCGCCTTCCATCGATGCCACGTTGCTGAACCCCGCACCGACGAGGGCTTGGGTGACCCGACCGCTGCGCCCTCCGGACTGGCATAGGATCACCATGGGCTGGTCCCGGTCGAACTCGCCCCCTGCTGCACCCTGGATGAACCGCTGCATCGGGATGTTGACCGCCTGGGCGACCGCTCCGTTGGACTGTAGCTCGTGGGGTTCGCGGACATCGATGAGCTGGAACCGCCCGAGGTTGCCGTGGACCCACTCGGCGCTGACCTCCGCCACGCCATTGGTGTGGTAGGTCGCCTGGCCGAGGTTCTCGGCGTTGGCGTTCTTCTCGTGGGCGTGGATGTCGTGCTTGTCCCAGATCTGGGTGTTCCAGGCGAGCATTCCCCCCTCGACGCTGGCCACGGTCTCGTAGCCCCGGCTGGAGAGGGTGAGCGCGGCCATGGTCGACCGCCGCCCCGAGCGACAGATCAGCACGAGCGGAACGGTGGCATCGAGCATGGGATCCGAGAGGAGCTGGAGCAGGGGGATATTCTCTGCTTCTTCGATGCGGCCGAGGGGCCCGGTGAGCTCGTGGGGCTCACGGACATCGACCAGGCGGATCTTGTCCAGGTTCTCGGCGACCCAGGCGGCGGACACATCGGGGTCACCGTTGTCGTGGTGGATCGCGGACTTGAGGGCAGCTGCGTCGAGGGGCATGGGGACTCCGTTGCTGGGTTGACCCGAGAGTTTGCAAGCTGCGGGCCAGGTTCGGTAGGTGCGCAGATCTCCGGTGGTAGCGGGTCGATCTGAGGGGCTGGACGCGATGCTGTTCATTGTGGTTCAGAATGCCGGCACGGATTGGGTCTATATGGCTCAGTGGTACGACCCGGGTCTGACCCCAATAGGACCATCGGCTGCATGCTCCCGCTGTATGGGCTACGGTGCGCCGATTTCGATTCGGAGGATGAATGAGCTCGGGACTCGACGGTATGAGTGTGGGCGTGGGGGTGTTGGGTGGTCTGATCGCGGGCTTGGGGCTCGGCGTGTTGATGGCGGGGAGCCCGGCATCATCGGGCGGGGTCCCGTCGACAGAACGACCTCCTCCGCTCGCTCCAATGCTCCAGCCACGGCCCACCTCCCTCACACAGACCCCGGCGTCCCCCGCGTCCCCGATGCCCCCGTCGGAGGTGGATGTAGTGCGGCTGCAGCGTGAGATCAGCCTGTACCGCGGGCAGCTCCAGCTCCTGGGGGCGCTTCCACTCGACTGGCCCGAAGACCTCGACCCGCGGTATCGCCGGGAAGTGCTCGACCCCTGGATCGAAGAGGTGGTCGGCGAGGTCGAAGGGGTAGCGCTCGGGGAGCTGGACTGTCGCGAGTATCCGTGTGCGGCGGTGCTTCGCTATGACCCCGACCTCAGCGCCTCAACGGAGCATATCAACGTCATCCGCGAGCGCTTTTTGGAGGAGTTCGAGGGGTCGGAGATGATGGTTATGCTGGTCGATAGCGAGGATGGTACCTCGGTTATGCTTACGTTCCAGCCCGAGGGCGCCCGAGAAGATCCCGCCCTGGGCAAGCGGCTCCAGCTTCGACAGGAAGAGCTGATGGAACCGGATCGGTAGCCGGGCAGAGACTCACCGCGTTTGAGGCAGATATTCGATCTCGGCTCTCTACTTTCCTGGCAGTTAACCAACCAGTTGGTTAATCTCTGGCATGACCCAAGAAGACCTCGAAACCCGAGACCGCATCCTCGACGCCGCAGAGCAGGCCTTCGCCGACTCGGGCTACGCCGGGGCGCGGGTCAATGCCATTGCCGCGGCCGCCGGTGCCAACAAGGCGATGATCTACTACTACTTCAAGTCGAAGGAGGGGCTGTACCGGGCGGTCCTGGAGCGTACCTTCGATCTGCTGATCGAGCAGCTCTCCGCCCATATCGAGCAGGCACCCCAGGCCGATGTTCTGGCCTTCTTGAGGGGCTATCGCAGCGTCATCCGCGCCCATCCCAGCATGAGTCGGCTGATCATGCGCGATCTCGCTGACGGGGGGGCGAATGTGATCAGCACCCTGGTCCCTCGTTTCCAGCGAGTCATGGGCTCGATGGGGGCCGCGCTCCAGGCCGGTCAGGCCGAGGGTCGGGTCAACCCCGACATCATGCCCATGATCGCCACCCCGGTGCTGATCGCGCCCTTCGTCTTGTTCAGCATGGTCAGCCCCATGATGTCCGCGGCCACGGGCCTGCCCCCGGAAGCGCTGACGGACCCCTTCGATCAGACTGCCGAAGCCATCTTGTTGAACGGGCTGTTGTGCCCCCCGGAGAACCCATGATCTGGTTGCTGCTCACCCTCGGCTGCGGCGGGGAAGAGGCCCCCGTCTACACCGGAACCATCGAGGTCACTGAGGTCGAGGTGTCGGCGGCGATCGGCGGTCGGCTCATCGAGGTTCTGCCTCACGAGGGGGACCGGGTGCAGCTCGGAGACCCGGTGTTCCGCATCGACACCGCGCTCATCGAAGCCGAGCGAGATCTCCGCTCAGCTGCGGTCGACCAATCGCTAGCAGGCGAAGATGCCGCTTCGGCGAAGGTGCGCGCTGCCGCAGCTCAGGTCTCCCTGCTGCGGCGAGAGCTCGAGCGGGTACGGGCTCTCGAGGCGCGGGGTGTGGGCACAGCCCAGCAGGTCTCCCAGCTCTCCGGGCAGCTCGATGTCGCGGTCGCCCAGCACTCAGCGGCGCAGCAGGGGGTTCGTCAGGCCGAGGCGGGCGAGCGCCAGGCACGGGCGGGGGTCCGCGCCACAGATGCGCGCCTGGCCGAGGCCGTGGTCACCGCTGCGGTTGCGGGGACGGTGCTCTCGCGCAACCACGAGCCGGGAGAGGTGGTGGGGCCGGGTGCGAGCGTCGTCACCCTGGGCGATCTACAGCACCCTCGCCTGCGGATCTATGTGCCGCTGCTGGAGATCGAGCAGATGGAGCTCGGAGAGACCATCGAGGTGCGTCTCGACGGCTTCTCGACCCAGGGAAAGGTGTCCCATGTGGCCTCCGAGGCGGAGTTCACCCCGCGCGAGATCCTCACCCCCGACGAGCGGGTGAAGCGCGTCTTCGCCGTCGACATCGCGCTCGAACCCCAGCCCGGGCTGCACCCGGGGCTTCCTGCCGAAGCGGTCCTGGCGCCCTGATGAGCGCCGCCGTTCAGATCAAGAGCCTGGTGCGCAGCTTCGGAGCCGTCGGTGCGGTCGATGGCGTCGATCTCCAGGTCCAGCCCAACGAGGTCTTCGGTATCGTCGGCCCCGATGCCGCCGGTAAGTCCACCCTCATGCGTCTGGCGGTCGGGGTGCTCGCTCCGGACTCGGGCTCGGTCGCCGTCGATGGCTTCGATGTGCATCGCCAGCGCAACCAGGCGCGCAGTCGGCTCGGCTATATGAGCCAGGCCTTCAGCCTGTACCGCGACCTCACCGTGCTCGAGAATATCTGGTTCTTCGCCACGCTCCGGGGGGTGTCCAAGCGCGACCGCGTCGCCCGATCGGAACGGTTGCTCGAGGCCACGGGGCTGGCGCCGTTCACCAAGCGTCAGGCGGGCATGCTCTCGGGCGGAATGAAGCAGAAGCTCGGCCTGATCTGCACCCTGGTCCACGAGCCCGCGGTGCTGTTCCTGGACGAACCCACCAATGGCGTCGACCCCGTCAGTCGGCGAGAGTTCTGGGATATCCTCGGAGAGCTCCGCGAGCGCGTCACCATCGTGATCTCCACTCCCGCCCTCGACGAGGCCGAGCGCTGCGACCGGGTCGCGCTGATGGAGCACGGCAAGATGCTGGCCATCGACTCGCCACAGGGCCTACGACAGCGGGTCACCCAGCCCGTCTGGGAGCTCACGGTCGATGCGCCCTTCGATGCGGCCAGCTACCTCGAATCGCAGCTCTCGGAGGCCACGGTGCAGCTCTTCGGTGACCGGCTCCATGTCGTCACCGAGGCCCCGGCAGAGTCTCTGGGTTCACTGCTCGAGCAGGGTGGGCACCCCGCCTCCATGCGGCAGATCGAGCCCTCCCTCGAAGATGCCTATGTGCAGCTGGTGGGGGCGCCATGAGCGAGCTCGCGATCCGCGCCCAGGGGCTGGTCCGGAGGTTCGGTGCCTTCACCGCGGTCGACCACATCGATCTGGCGGTGCCCCGTGGGGCGATCTTCGGCTTCCTCGGTGCCAACGGAGCGGGAAAGACCACGGCCATCCGCATGCTCTGCGGTCTGCTCGCCCCGAGCGAGGGCACGGCCTGGGTCGATGGAGAGGATGTCGTAGCCAATCCGGACCGGGTGAAGGCCCGTATCGGGTATATGGCGCAGAAGTTCTCGCTCTATGACGACCTCACCGCCCTGGAGAACATCCAGTTCTTCGCGGATGTGTACCTCGTTCCGCGCGCCGTCCTGGCAGAGCGAATCGCCGAGGTGCTCGCCCACACCGACCTCGAAGACCGCAAGCACGCCCTCACCGGCACCCTGCCGGCGGGCATCAAGCAGCGCCTCGCCCTGGCCTGCGCCCTCATCCACAAGCCCCGGGTGCTCTTCCTCGACGAGCCCACCGCCGGGGTCGATCCACTCTCCCGGCGCCTGTTCTGGCGGCGTATTCACCAGCTCCGCACCGAGGGCACGACCATCCTGGTCACCACCCACCACCTCGACGAGGCGGAGAACTGCACCGAGGTGGTGTTCATGCGCGCCGGCCGTTCGGTGGGGCAGGGCGCCCCTCGCGCGCTCCGCGAACAGGCTGACCGAGGCGACCGGGTGTCGATTCAGGGTGTCGACAGGCCCGCTGTGATGGGCTCCCCGCGAGTTCTCGAGGCGATTCCCATGGGCGCGGGCTGGCGGGCTGTTCTGCGAAGCCCCGACGATGTCGAGCCCCTCGGACGAGAGCTCGGAGGGGTCGTGCAGCGAGTCGCCCCCTCCCTCGAAGATGTATTCATCGAGGCCTGCCGCCGCGAGGAAGCGCCATGACCGCCTTCTTCGCCATCCTCTACAAGGAGATGCTCCACATCATCCGGGACCGGCGATCCCTGGCGGCTGCGCTGTTGCTACCCATGCTGCAGCTGCTGCTGTTCGGGTACGCCATCCGCCTCGATGTGCGCAATATCGAGATGGCCCTGGTCGACTACGACCAGAGCTCGGCCTCCAGAGAGCTCGTCGATCAGCTCTGCGCGGATGGGGCCATCCGTATCTCCGACCGCATGCAGTCCGAGACCGAGCTCGAGCGCGCCCTGGATCAGGGCAGGGCCCGGTTCGGGTTGGTGATTCCGTCGGGCTATGGCCATCGCATCCACGCCGGCCAGCGGTCCCCGGTCCAGCTGCTCGCGGATGGTTCGGATGCGAGCTTCGCCGGCCTGGCTCTGGGGCATGTGGGCGGCGCGCTCCAGACCGGCATCGAGCGCCGCACGGTGCGGGCGATTGAGGTGATGGGGGGCCCCGCAGAGCTGCCCGGCCTGCATCTGCGCACCCGGGTCCTGTTCAACGAGGAGCTCAACGGCACCTGGTTCATCATTCCAGGCCTGATCGCTGTGCTCATCGCCATGCTCGCCGCCATGCTCACCAGCCAGTGCATCGCCCGGGAGTACGAACAGAACACCATCGAGCAGATCCTCGTCTCCCCGGTCACCGGCCCGGCGCTGATGCTCGGGAAGCTGGTGCCCTATGTGGGGGTGGGGGTGGTCCAGGTCCTCACCGTCACCCTCGCCGCCTGGGGGGTGTTCGGGATTCCCATCCGAGGCAGCCTGGTGCTGCTCGCCGTGGCCTCGCTGCTCTACCTCATCGGCGCCATGGCGCTCGGTCTGGTGCTCTCCGCCGTGCTCAAGAGCCAGCAGGTGGCGCTGCAGATCTCGCTGATGGTCTCGATGCTCCCGTCCTTGCTGTTGTCGGGCTTCATCTTCCCGATCTCCAATATGCACCCCGTGCTCCAGGGCATCAGCTATGCCATCCCCGCCCGCTACTACATCGTCATCACCCGGGGCCTGTTCCTCAAGGGCACCGGCCTCTCCGTGCTCTGGCCAGAGCTGGTGGCCATGACCGTGTTCGCGCTCGCGATGGTGTTGATCGCGAGTTCCAGATTCCGCCAGAGTCTCGCATGAATTTCTCCTTCCGCCGGATGAGCGCGGTCGCTCGCAAGGAGTTCCGCCATGTGCTCCGCGACAAGCGCATGCGGCCGGTGTTGCTGGTGGTGCCGCTGTTCCAGCTCACCGTGCTCGGCTACGCCGCCAATATGGATGTCGACCACGTCCAGCTCGCGGTGGTCGACCAGGACCACAGCCCGGTCAGCCGGGAGATCGCCGCTCGCCTGGGTGCGGGGGTCGCCTTCGATGTCCAGACCGTGCCCACCGAGGCCATCGCCGAGCGCAAGCTCGACCAGGGGGAGGCCGAGGTCGTGGTGGTCGTACCCGAGGGCACGGCCAAGGGGCTTGCACGGGGGGAGAGGGTGGAGATCCCGATGTGGGTGGATGGAACGGACTCCAACCGCGGAACCATCGCCCAGAGCTATGCCGAGAGCGTGCTGCGACGCGTTTCGACGGACCGCCTGCCCACCCCACCCCATCCGTTGCCGCTGCCCGGGGTGCCCGAGCCCCGGGTGCGGGTCCTGTACAATCCCGCGCTGATCAGCCGGTGGTTCATGGTACCTGGGGTGGTGGTGATGGTCCTGGCGGTGATCACCAGCCTGCTCTCGGCCATGGCCATCGTGAAGGAGCGGGAGAATGGCACCATCGAGCAGCTCACCGTCACCCCCATCCAGCCCGCAGAGCTCATCCTTGGCAAGCTGCTTCCCTTCGTCGCCATCGGGCTGTTCATCGCGTTGATGGTCACTGCCGCTGCGGTGGTCGTGTTCGGCGTGCCCTTCCGGGGCAGTCTCGCCGTGCTCGTGCTCACCTCGCTGCTCTTCCTGCTCTCCACCTTGGGCACCGGTCTGCTCGCCTCCACCATCAGCCAGACCCAACAGCAGGCCACCCTGATGGTGTTCATGGTGCTCATGCCCAGCTTCCTGCTGGGGGGAATCTTCTACCCGGTCACGAATATGCCCATGTGGGCGCAGTGGTTGGCCGCTCTCACCCCGACCCGGTTCTTCATCGTGATCGCGCGCTCGCTCTTCCTGAAGGGTGCGGGTCTGGATGTTCTGGCCCGTGAGGCTGGGGCGCTGGGTCTGATCGGGTTTGTCGTCATCACCGTCGCGATGCTTCGGTTTCGCAAGAGGAGTGTCTGATGTGGTTTGTCCTGACCTCGGCCCACGCCATGAGCCTGCAGGCTGCGATCGACGCCGCCGAGCAGCGCTCTGCCATCGTAGAGGTTCAGTCTGCGCGGGTCCACGAGTCCGAGCTGCGCCTCCACGAGGTCCAGGGGCATCTTCTGCCCAGCGCTACGGTCTCCGCTGCGGCGATGGTGCAGAACGAGGTGTCGGTGAATATCGCCGAAAATCTGCCGGATATACCCCTAATCGACACGACCCAGATCTCACCCCTGGTGGTGGTGCCCGGCACCCAGGTCGTGGGATCGGCCGAGGTGGTCCAGCCCCTCATCGCTCCTCAGGGCTGGGCGGCGAGCGGTGCGGCGAGGCGCGGCGTGGACCTGGCTCAGGCCGAGCAGAGAGCCGCCCGGGTCGAGCTCCGCCGGGCCGTGGTGCGCGCCTGGCATGGGTCCTCCCAGGCCCGGGCCCTGGCGGCGGATGCGGAGATCGGGGTGCAGCTGGCCGAGCGCCTGCTGGAGCGTGGCCAGGCCATGGTCGAGCTCGGGGTCGCCAGCACGGACCAATTGCTGCCCTTTCGGGGGGCACTGGCAACCGCGAAGGCCAACCTCGAGATGGCGCGGGCGGGCTCCGAGGCCGCGGATGGAGTGCTGTACCAGCTCACCGGTCTGGACGATGGAGCCGATGGGGCCGAGCGCAGCACCGAGCTCCCCGAGCTCTCAGCGCTGCTGAGCGGGCTCGAGCGTGCCGATCTGGATGTGGCCGCGGCTCGCGTAGAGGCCGCCGGTGCGGCCCAGATCGTAGAGAAGCGCGGCTATCTGCCTACCCTGGCGGCTCGGGGCAGCGTGGTTGTGCTCGACCCCGCTCCGGATCTCGGCACGCCGCTCAACTGGAAGGTACAGCTCGGGGCGACCATCCCCGTGTTCCGTGGGGGAAGCACCCGGGCCCGGGTTCAGAGCGCTGGGGCGCGGGTCTCCCAGGCCGAGGCGGGTCGCCGGCTGGCCATCGAGCGCGCCCAGCTCGAGGTTCGTAGTGCCCATGGGGAGCTCGCCCGGGCCATCGCAGCGCTGGGCGGACGTCGAGAAGCCCTGGACCTCGCGGAGCAGGCGGTACAGGCCGCTGAGAGGCGCTCCGAGGCGGGGGGAGGGAGCCTGTTGGCGATTCAGCAGGCCCAGGCTCAGCAGCTCCAGGCTCGGGCCGCGCTCACCCGTGCCGAGGCCGAAGCGGGCCAGGCGGCAGATCTGCTCGCCCTGGCGGTCAAGGACGGGGTGTAGCGCCTGCTTCAGAGCATCTCGACCGTTCCGAGGGCGCTCCACCGGCTCGCTTCCAGCTTCTTGGCCCGGATGTAGAGCGCCTTGGGCCCGGCGGCGATCTCGTCCAGCAGCGCGTCGAGATCTCCCTGCTCGACGGACTGGAGCTCCTCCCACCGCAGCTCGGCAGGGTCGGTGTCGATGCCGCGATCCACTGCTGCGCCGATCACCTGCGGCAGGGTCCGGAAGTGGAAGGGATTGGCCCAGGCCTCGTCTCTGGCGCGGCCCAGGAGCTTCTCCCATTCCCGGGAGTCGACCGTCGTCTCCGAAAACAAGGCCAGCATCAATTCCGCGCCTTCTTCGACCCGGTTCTGGCGGGTACGGGCCTGGAGCACCATCCAGCCGGGACCGGTCGCCGTGGGGGGACGGATCTTGACCTGAGGGGAGTAGGAGAGCGCGGAGTTCTCGCGGAGGTAGGTCCGAGCTCTGCCCGTGCGTCCGCCATATATCCGCTTCAGCAGGTCGATCTGGGCCTCACTTCCGGGGCCTTGGGCGGGGATCGGTGCGTAGAGCCGGATCATAGCCTTGCTGTAGAGCTTCTCCTCGTCGAGCCCGATGCGGAGCCCAGGGTCGGAGAAGGCCGGCGGTGTCTCCCGCTCGGTGAGCCCGAAGTCCGTCGCCCGGTGTAGACCCTCGACGGTCTCGGTCCCGGAGTAGAGCACCCGAGGCGAGCGCACAGAGAGCTGGGCGAGAGCGGCTCGCAGCGCGTGTTCTGAGAGACTGGGAAAGCTGGATCTCCAAGGAGAGGAGGCTCCGAATCGGGCCCACCGATCGATATCCCGAGTCCCCCGGCTCGTGCTCTGCTTCACCACCGTGGCATTGCCCAAGGCGGTGGGGAGGAGCTGGAGCAGGGGGTCGATCCCCTCCCGAGGGCCATCGGCCAGGAGCACGGTCTCGTCGGGGCCGCTGCTCTCCACCTGGAGCCGAACCCCATAGCGACGGAGCTGGCGAAACAGCGATCCGGGCTGGTCGGATGCCCGCTTCCACGCTCTGAGGGCGGGGGCGAGCTCGGGGAACTCCGACCACCCGAGGGGGTAGACGAAGCGCGCTTCGAAGAGGGTATTGGAGGGGTTGTAGGCGACGACGACCCGGCCGTCTTCGCTGGTGTCGAAGTCGAGGCCGCGCTGTGCCCAGTGGGCGGGGAGGGGGGCGCGATCGATCCCGGTCACCCATCGGTAGACCTCAGAGGAGCCCCCGCGCGGGGGCGACGCGTTGCGCAGACGGTAGCGGTGCGAGGGGAGCCGACCGTGCTTGGGTTGGCCGATCTCCCAGAACGGGAGGGGGCGAAGATAGGTGTCGATCACCTGCTCGACCTGCTCGGAGGTGACGAGTCGAAGCCGATCGATCAGCGCCCACTGCCGATCGAGATCCAGTCCGATCGCCCAGGCGCTGGCGATGGCGTGGGCGTGGGAATCGGGGTCCTCGACCTCGCGAATATGTTCATACCACGCTCGCTTTCGAAGCCAGTCGAAGTCGATTCCGGACACGCCGGTGCGGTTCAGTCGCTCGATGGAGCGGCGAACCACCTCGGTGCAGTGTGCCCGATCCATGCGCGAAAAGTACAGATATTCATGGCAGATACCGCTGATCCGGGCGGTGGCACCATATCGGTTGCGGGCCAGCCCGAGCTGCACCACCCCCCATCCATTGTCGTGATTGTGGAGGTAGGTGCCCAGAGCGGAGAGAGCGATCTGGAGGGCGGGCTCGTCACTCGGGCGAATCGGCGGGAAGCTCCACATCAGCGTGCTGCGGTCGGAGGGGGTGGAGGGCAGATCGAGCACCGCCCGGGTCTCGGGGACGGAGGCGAGCTCGGGGAGGGGGAGGGCGGGAGGTCTCCACTCGCCGAACTGCTCCTCGAGGATGCGGCGAGCCTCGGCAGGGTCGATATCGCCGACCACCACGATCGCCATATTCTCGGGTTGGTAGAAGCGGTCGTAGAAGCTGTTGGCGGCGGGGATGTGCAGCCGCTGGATGGAGTCCGCGCTCCCTCCGGTGGGTCGGGCGTAGGGGTGGCCCTCGAACAACACCTTGTAGGCCTCGGAGCGAAGCGCGTTGGCCCGTTCCTTCCGCTCGAGATCGACGACCTCCTGCACCCGGGGGAAGGAGCGGAACACCGGATCGGAGAAGCGCTCGGCTTCGAGCATGGCCCACGGGAGAAAGCTGTTCGCGGGCAGGGTCGCCGCATACTCGGTGGTGTCGAGTCCGGTGAAGGCGTTGACCCTCTTTGCGCCGATGGCATCGAGCACTTCGGAGTATTCGCTGGAGATCAGACTCTCGTCCGCCATCGCCAGAGCGTCGGCGATCTCCCCGGAGACCCGACGGGAGTCCTGGGGCGACTGCGCTGCGATCTCGGTGAGGTAGGCGAGCTCGTCCTGCCAGGGCTGCTCGGCGCTCCAGTCGGTGGTGCCCAGACCGGTGGTGCCCAGGAACATCAGGTGCTCGACCAGGTGAGCGAGCCCTTCCTGGCCGGGTGGATCGTGGGCTGAGCCCGCCTTGACGACGATGCGGGTGGCGATGACCGGGTTGGAGTGATCCTCGACGATGATCACCGTGAGCCCATTGGAGAGCGTGTTCGAGCTGCCGCGCAGGGGCCGGGGAGCGCTCGGCTCGTCGGGCTGGGGCGGGGCGACCTCGGGGAGCGCTCGGCTGTGGGGCCCCGGCGTGTAGGGGGTGAGCTTGGGCGGGGTGGGGGCGGCGGAGAGCTCGGGAGCGGTGTATCCCTGGACATCGGTGGAGCCCGGCTGGGCCAGCCAGAGCAGGAAGGCCAGGATGGCCAGGGCGAGCGCGGCGATGAGCAGGCGTCTGCGCTTCATGGCTCGAGTGTAGCACCGCTTCAGGGTCGGGTCGGTGTGCACTCCCCGGTGCGGCGGTACATCTGGTACTTCTTGGTTCTTCCGTTGTCTACGAAGCCCAGCGGCTCCAGCTTCTTCATCAGCTTCTTGGACTCCTTCGACTGGTAGCGGCGGAACACGATGACGTCCACGCACCAGGCCTCGATCAGCTCGATTGCGGCGTCGGCTTCCTTGGGGGTCTGGGGACGCTCGGCGAACTTCATCATCGCGAGGCGCTCGGAAGCCTGCTCCTCGCCCCAGTAGCGCGACAGATTCGTGAGGTAGGACTCCCGCACGGAGATCAACCGGGGGCGCCCGTCGAGCCCGGTGATGCGCTCGGCGACCCGAGGTGCGGCGAGCACCAGATCGGTGGACTCGGTGAAGCTCAACACCTTGAGCGCGAGGCGCTGCTCGAGGTCGGGGGTCTTGTGGGTCCACCACTTCCAGGTGATGAAGCGGCGCTCATAGGCGCGCTCTCCGGCGGTCCAGAACGCACCGAGCAGGACGAGCGTGACCAGCACAGTCCCCACGATATTCGGCCAGCGCTTGCTGTGGATGGCCGTTCCGAGGGCGACGACCACCCCGAGGGAGGCGAGCATCGGCACCGGCACGATCCAGTACAGCCTCCAGGAGAACAGCTCGGCCACGTGATCGGCGAGGAAGGGGGCGGTCATGCCGTTGTAGACCAGCAGGAAGGACACGGCGACCAGGCGGGCGGCCCAGGGCCCAGCGGGGCTCTTTCGAGCGACCAACAGGGCGGGGAGCAGGACCACGGCGAACAGGGCCAGGGGGGCGCGGAGGGTGGTGCCGAGCACGACGTTCATATCGCGCATCCACCCGTCGTGGCGGAGCCCTCCTACCCCCATCACCTCGAGCTTCATGGCGACGAGGGCCGAGAGCAGCGGCACGGAGGCGAGCAGGCCCAGGGCGGCGACGATGAGCCCGCGCCGGGTGAAGCGGATCTGGGCCAGCAACCCGATGCCTGCGGCGATGGGCCCGAGCAGCAGGGCTGAGGAGGTGTAGGTGGCGGCGGCGCACTGGGTGAGGCAGAGCAGTCCAAAGCTCCGCGCGGAGGGCCGGTCCGAGTAGCGCGCGGCTGAGTAGAGGATGGCGGGCACGAACAGGGTGATGAAGACGGGCTTGCCCTGGGAGAGGCGGGCGAAGGTGTAGCTGCCGTAGGCTCGGTAGTCGTCTCCCCAGGCCAACCACACGGCGAACACGAGCCAGATGGCTGCCCAGGCATGGTCCGGGGCCAGGGCCTTGAGGAAGCGCCACACCGAGATGGCCATCAGCGGGCCGATGAGAGCGGGCAGGAACATCCAGTAGATGGACCGGGGGTTCATCCCGGTGACCCGGGCGAGGGCCGCGATGAAGATCTCGTAGGTCTGGGGCCGGTGGATGAGCTGCTGGATGGGGGCGTTCACATCGCCGTGCAGCCCGTCGAAGCTGAGCACGGGGAGCTCGGGGTGCTCCAGGGCGCCGATCATGGCGTTGATATGGTAGGCGTCGTCGACCTCGGGGCGGTGAATTCCGCTGACCAGGGCGAAGGCAAAGCCCATGGCGAGGAGCAGCGAGACGGCGTCTTTGGTCGACAGCTCGACCGAGGCGGGCCCCCGCATCGCACCGCCGTAGCGCACGAGCAAGCCGGTGTAGACGGCGATGGGGACCCAGGCGAACCAGAAGGGCAGGCCCAGAGCCCACCAGCAGCCCAGCCCGAAGCCGACGGGGAGCAGGCCAGCGGGGAGCCAGGAGGGAGGTGTGGGCTCGGGCACCGGGAGCGGCGCGACGGCGGGACGCACGAGGGCGGCGCACAGGGCGATTCCGAGGAGCAGGGGTAGGAAGAGGCCCATCACCAGGGTGTCGAAGGACTGGTAGCTGTAGACCAGCACCACCGAGTACAGCCACCAGGAGCCCATCAAGATTGCGAAGGCGTCGAGGGCCATGGTGGGCAGCGAGCGCCATTTCTCGAGGGTCGACTGGAGCACTGTGCGGTCCTGTACAGGGGCGACCCTTGCCGATGCGGCCGCCGCTGCGGGCTCAACTATCGACGCAGCGGGGTTTGTCGACCGCCCGCCAGAGCCCCCGCGGGTTTGCGTGCGTCGCACTGCGGTCATACCGGGCGGCATGGAGATCCCCGCGATTCCCGAACCCTCCGAGCCGCCCGCGGTCGAGCCCGCTCCCGTCGTGGGGCCGCGGATCGCGGTCATCATTCCCTGCTACAAGGTCACCCGATCCATCGAAGCGGTCATCGCCGATATCGGGGACTGGGCCTGGGGAATCTGGTGTGTGGACGATTGCTGTCCAGAGGGAAGCGCCGAGGTCATCGCCGCCCTGGCGAAAACCAATCCGCGGGTACATCTGGTCCGGCGGCCCCAGAATGGGGGAGTGGGTGCGGCGACGATGAGTGGGTACAGCGCCGCCATCGAGGCCGGGGCCGATATCCTCGTGAAGATCGATGGAGACGGCCAGATGGACCCCCGCCTGGTCCCGGCCCTGGTCCGACCGATCATCGAAGGCAAAGCGGACTATGTCAAAGCCAATCGCTTCTTCTCGGCCGAGACCATCGCGTCCATGCCCTCCCTTCGGCTCATCGGCAACGCGGGCCTGTCCTTCTTCAGCAAGCTGTCCAGCGGCTACTGGGATCTGTTCGACCCCACCAATGGCTTCACCGCCCTCGAGGCCCGGGTGGCGGCGGTGTTGCCCTTCGACAAGATCCACCCGCGCTATTTCTTCGAGTCCGACCTGCTGTTTCGGCTCGGCGTCATGCGGGCTCGGGTGGTCGAGCTGCCGCAGATTGCCATTTACGGCGACGAGGAGAGCAGCCTGAGCGAGCTCGATGCCCTGCTCACCTTCCCCGGCCTGCATGCCCGCAACTTCTTCAAGCGCATCGCCTACAACTACTTCCTGCGGGGCTTCTCGGTCGCGTCGCTCAACCTGTTGTTCGGCGTGTTGCTGGGTGGGTTCGGCACGGTCTTCGGCAGCTATCACTGGATTGTAGCGGCGCAGTCGGGCTCTGCGGCCACGGCGGGCACGGTCATGGTCGCCGCGCTGCCCATCCTGGTTGGGCTTCAGCTCGTGCTGAGCTTCCTCGCCACGGACATCTCGAACACCCCTCGCGAGCCCATGCACCCCCGCTTGGCCGATATCCGCATCCTCGGGTCGGATCTGCACGGTTGAGATGAGCCCTCGCCTGGCCCTGCTCCGCGCGGCGGATCTCGCTACGGCATTGCTGGGTTGCTGGGCGATCTATGCCTGGGTTTGTGTCTATATCGGGCTCAGCTTCACGGGCCTCCGGCTCGGGTTATTGCTGCCCGTGATCGGCGCAGGAGCCCTGCTGTGGTGGGCCCGTCACGATGCCCCGCCCTCCGAGCCCCTCCCCGCCGAGCCCCCCAGCCCGGTGCCGGCCTGGGTGCCGCCGCTGGGCTTCGCGCTGGCGGTAGGGGCCTGGTTCGGCTGGTGGGCGGGGCAGCTCGATGTCGTCATTCCCGGGCTGCTCTCCGCGGCTCACCTCGCCACCCTGCTCCCCGCCTCGACCCGTGCCCTCGGGCGGCTCGAGGCCGGTCCCGCCGACCTGATCGGCATCGCCCTCGCCGCTGGGATCGCGGTGGGCGCGACCCTGGTGCTCAACCGCTCCGATATCGACGATGCCTACTACTTCAACGCCATCTGGACCCACCTCGCCCACCCCGAGCTCGCGGTGCTCTCCTTCGATGGAATGCACGGCGACTTCGCGGCACCGATCCAGCAGCTCATCCACCGTCCCCAGACCTTCGAGCTGCTCGCGGCCGTGCTCGCATCGGTCCCGGGCCTGAGCGCGGCGACGGCCTATTATGTCGTGCTGCCGGCCTTCTTTGCGGCGCTTAGCGCCCTCGGGGCCTGGCTGCTGCTCGCTCGGCTCAGCCCCCGCTCCGCCGCGGTGGGCGTGGTGCTCGGCATGCTGCTGTTGCTGGCCTGGGGCGATGGGCACCGGACCTGGGGTAACTACGCTTTTGTCCGTATGTACCAGGGGAAGGCGGTCTTCATCTGTGCCCTGGCGCCCCTCGTGGCCCACCAGAGCTTCCGGTATATCCGCGAGGGCAGCGCGGCACGGCTAGCCCTGCTCGGAGCGGCGGTCAGCGCTGCGGCGAGCGTCACCAGCTCCGCCCTGGTGCTCGCCCCGATCGTCGCGGGCCTGGCCCTGCTCGGCGCTACTACGCCGAGCGTAGCGGGGATCCGGCGTGCGTTCATCGGGCTCTTCGCGACCCTGCCCGCGCTCGGCGTGCTCATCCGGGTCAAGCTCGAGCTCTCCCAGGCCGCCCCCCTGGTCACCGAAGGCGATGTGCTCGACCTCAGCGCGCTCACCGGCGAGGGCGTGCGGGGGCCGCTGGTGTTGAGCCTCGCCCTCGCGCTTCCGATGCTGCTCCACGGGGCTCGGAGCCGGGCTGCGGGCTTCGGCACGCGGTGGGTATTTCTGTGCTTCTTTCTCGTGCTCAACGGGCTCTCCGCGCCGCTGCTCGGGGACGCGGTCGCCGCGCTGCTCTCCTGGCGACTGTACTGGGTCGTGCCGCTGCCGTGGTTCGCGGCGGCCAGCGTCGGGCTCGGGCTGGTGCTGGGCTTCGACAAGCTCCGGGGCCGGACGGTCGGCTGGCCGGCGCTCGGGCTCGGCCTGCTCTGCGTGGCAGCGGCGGTGGGCTTCGGGGCGGCGGGTCGGTGGACCTCGGACCGCGCCAATCGGGTCAGCTATGCGTTTGCGGTGCCCAAGCGTCCCCGGGCCGAGTGGCGCCTCGCTGCCGAGGTCGTGCGCCGGGCCCCCGAGGGCAGCGAGGTCCTCGCCCCCACCCGGGTGAGCTGCTGGCTCACCGGCTTCGAGGAGGTGCCCGAGCTGGTCGCCGTTCGCTCCTTCTACACCCACAACCTCGCGCGGTACTGGGGCGAGGAGGAGTCCGCGCAGCGTGCCCTGCTCCAGCGCATGGTCGAGGGTAAGACCAACCCCTCCCGCACCCGCGCCGCGTTGCGGGCTCTGGACGAACGCTGTATCGGCCTCGTCATCACCTCTGCGGCCGCCCGCCGGAAGAGCCCGGTCCGCGAGGGCTTGGTTCAGCGCGGATTTCTCAAGCAGAAGCGAGGAGCTTATGACCTCTGGATCCGAGACAGCCCCGAATGCGCGGGCCGATGAGCCTGGTGTTGCCTTCATCCTCTCGCCGGGGCGCACCGGCACCGTGTTCCTCACCCAGATGCTCGAGCAGCATGTCCCCGGTGTGATGAGCGTGCACGAGCCGCGGGGGTCCCGGACCAATCTGGTCCTCGCCAACGCGCGCAATCTGGTCGGGCCGGGCACCGAGTGGATCCGGGCGAGGTTCCGCGAAGGACTTCATCGGCGCGTCGACGAGCTGCCTGGGGGCACGCTCTATGTCGAGGTCAACCCCATGCTGTGCTCCCTGACCGATATCCTCGCCGACGAGGTGCGCCCGCTGCGGGTGGTTCACCTCACCCGGGAGCCCGCGGACTGGGTGCGGTCGATGCGCAAGTTCCGCGCCTCCACCAAGTTCCGTCCCATCATCGACTACGCGCCCTTCGCCAATCCCTACCCCCATCCCCGACCGGCGGGCTGGCTGCGGGCGTCGCGGATCGAGCGGGCGCTGTGGCGGTGGTGGTACTCCAACCAGCGCATCCTCGAGATCGAGCACCGCTGCGACTCCTATGTGCGGGCGCGCTACGAAGATCTGTTCTCCCCCGACCGCGAGCTTCAGGTCCACACTCTCGGTCGCATCGTCGACGGGCTGGGCTTCGATGCCGAGGTCGACGCGTCCTGGTTGGACACCTCGGTGCGCGCCAACCCCGCACCACCGGGGGAGCGGGTCGAGGTCCCTGTGGAGCTGGTGGAGCAGATCTGCGGGCCGATGATGCGTCAGCTGGGGTATTGAGCACAACCAGCCTCGTGATCGATGCGGTGAACACCTGTGCCGTGGAGGGTGAGAGGCTCGACCCCGAGGGGGTGCGGTCATCCGTCGCGCGCCACCTCGGCCTACCCGCTGCCGGACGGATCGGGACGCGCCATGTGGACGGGCTCGTCGAGATGCTCCTCGACGCGACCGCAGGTGCCCGGGTGCCGCTCACGGCGGAGCGACTTCATGGTTGGCACGCGGGGCTGTTTCCCATCACCGTTGCCGGGTGGCGGGTGGGCTCCGATCCGATGCGGGTCGTGTCGGGCCATCCGGGCAAGGCCACGGTTCACTACCAAGCGCCTCCATCGGACCGGGTGCCCGCCGAGATGGAGCGCTTCTTGGCCTGGTGGGTCGCGGGTTCCACACCCAAGGATGGGGTGCTGCGCGCTGCGCTCGCCCATCTGTGGTTCGTGACCATCCACCCCTACGACGACGGGAACGGTCGGATCACCCGGGCAATCACGGATATGGCGCTGGCTCAGGACGAGGACACGGGGACCCGGCTGTACAGCATGTCGGCTCAGATCGAGGCCGACCGGTCGGCCTACTATGGGCAGCTCGAGCGTGCGCAGCGCGGGGATGGTGAGATCACGGAGTGGATCCTCTGGTTCCTCGGGACGCTGGGGGCGGCGATTGCTGCTGCAGATTCCCGGCTCGATCGGGTTCTCGCGCGGGGACGCTTCTGGCAGCGGCACGGGGGCGTGGCGCTGAACGAGCGGCAGTCCAAGGTCGTGCGTCGGATGCTGGAGGCGGGGCCGGGGGGCTTCGAGGGAGGGCTATCGACTCGGAAGTATATAAGCCTCACCGGCACGAGCCGGGCGACCGCGCAGCGGGAGATCGCCGAACTGGTGGAGAAGGGGCTCCTGGTTCGGCGACCGGGCGGGGGGCGGAGCACGGCCTACGATCTCGTCTGGTAGGTGAGGCCGCTCGAGCTTGGGCTTATCCGGCGGGCCACACGAGCTGGGTCGGGGCGCCGGGCTCGAACATATTCTTCTTCTTGCCGTTGATCTCGATCTCGCTGGTCTCCTCGAGGATCTTGCAGACGACGGTGTGCTTGGTGACCTCTGTGACCTCGACCTCGGCGATGCCGACCCAGGCAACCACATCCATGCCGAACACCTTCTGCTTGACCTCTTTGGAGAGGTCGGCTCGGGTTCCGACGGGGGGGCTGTCGCCGCTCTTGGTGCTGAGGGTGAGCACGCCGTGCCGAGCCTTGCTGAGGACCCCGACGTGGGTTCCACCCGCAGGCTTGGCCGGGGCTTCGGGGGCGACCTCCACAGCGGGCTTGGGCTCCGCGGGGGCGGGAGGGGTCGAGGCCTCGACCGTGGGGGCTGGAGGCTGCGGGGTGGCGCTCGCACCTCCTCCACAGGCGAGGCCGAAGACGACGGATAGCGTGATGGCGACAAGGGAGCGGTTCTTCATGGGCGTACCTATCGGCGGGAGCGGCGGAAGTTGTCGGTGAATCTTCGGGGGAAGGCTCAGTGGCCTGATTGGGTCGAGCTGGATCGTCTCGTAGACCGAGCGATCGAGATCCGAGAGCTCGATGTCGAAGGTAGGGACGGTCGCACCGAGTGCGATGGGGCCCCTCGTCGCATGGTGCCATGGGAACGTGACTGACCGGCGTCTTTTGGCATCTGGAGCGCGTTGAGGTCCCGATTTCAGTCGAGATGTCACGGGATTTCACAACTCGGGGGCGCGAGTGGTGCTGGAATGGGGTATTCGTGTGGAGCCCGATGCTCGGGAGGAGATTTCGATGACCTGGATCCTGCTCGCTACTGCTCTTGGTGCCACCGCTGACACGGGCTCTGCCAACGTCCCCGTGTTCGACACCTCGATCGCACCCCCGGACACGGGCGGAGACAGCGGCTTTGGCGGAACCGGGCTGTTCGGCGACTCGGGTGGTCTATTCGGCGACTCCGGCGGCCTGTTCGGCGATTCCGGTGGGCTCGGGGACTCGGGTGGTCTGTTTGGCGACTCCGGCGGCCTGTTCGGCGACTCTGGCGGCCTGTTCGGCGATTCGGGTGGTCTATTCGGCGATTCGGGTGGTCTTTTCGGCGACTCTGGTGGTCTGTTCGGCGACTCTGGCGGCGATAGTGGTGGCGATAGCGGCGGCGACGCCGACACCGACACCGACTCGGATACCGACACCGATGCCGACGCAGATACCGACTCCGACGCCGACGCAGACACCGATGCCATCGGCGACACAGACGGCCTGGACGACACCGCGGGCAAGGGCTGCGGCTGCCAGACGGGCGCGCCCTCGGGTGCGATGTTCGGCTTCGCTCTGCTTGGGGCGTTGATGGTCCGCCGCCGGTAGGGCACCGATCCTTCGGCCTATTTCGCCGAGAACTTGGTCCTTCGCTCCTTGTGTAGCGAGCTACACGTCGTCGCTCGAACGGGCGTTTTCGATGATAGTGCCAGCAGGCTCTGCGCCCTTGATCAGTCTGCTGAGTCGGGGGGCGGGCCGGAAGCTGTAACCTCAATGCCCCGTGCCGCATCTCGGCCGAGATCGGTGTCGGGGGGCCGCCGATGGACGACCGACCCTGATCTCGGCCGGTCGGCGCCATGGGGCCCGCTGGGTCAGCTGAGCAGCAGGGTCCGGAGCGAGCTCGGGCAGCCCAACCGCGGCTTCGCCTACGACACCGACTTCGAGGCTTGGGGGATCACACGTGGTGGTCGAGCGGTGCGGAGGTGTTCAGCCGCTTCGATGATGGGTGAAAGCGGTCGGACACGCAGCGTCTGCCGAACCCCGGTACGAGCACGGTCGTCGACTACGACTACGACGTGCACTGGGCCCTGCAGAGCCAGTGGACGGCGGAGTAGGGTGCGAGCGACTGGACGATGGATTTCGTTCAGAACTCCCCGGGCCAGCTCGATGAGATGGTGCTGGTCTATCCCGGGGTCAAGACCGTCGATGTGCGCAGGTTCTACACCCGCTACGGCAACGAGTACGACGATCTGGGTCGGGTGTCGCACGTACCTGGCGACAACTACTTCTCCCCAGCCCTCCCGGTGCACACGCGACGCTGACAGGCGGGCCTCGGTCATGCTTTCGCCCATAGGCGGAAATTCTTGGGAGCTGAAGCCGATCTGGATCTCGTAGACTTCTACGTGATGAGAGTGGAATGTTGAAGGAGGACATGGCCAGATCGGGTATGGACGTAGTGACTAAACATCGGCCAGAGACCCGACCATGCCCTCGCAGCCCGCATCCTACACCGAGTCCTCCACCGTTCCGACCCAAAACTCGCCGCGACGGGGTCGCGCACAGGCCGCCGCAGACCTGCAGGCGGTCGACGAATCGCTCCGCCGAGGCGCCAGCCAGCGCCAAGC
>Ga0316209_1001069_pt1 | contig 33157 bp, 29 predicted proteins | sample 6monopyrite_MG_FD_204945 | JGI IMG/M metagenome (GOLD analysis project Ga0316209, IMG submission 204945) | Microbial mat bacterial communities from mineral coupon in-situ incubated in ocean water Damariscotta River, Maine, United States -... | ecosystem: Environmental > Aquatic > Marine >...
GGCTGCTCAAGGGGCATCGCCTTCTTTTCCCCGAGTCCCGCACCGCAAGGTGTAGGCGTCGCTGCTCGTGGCTTCGAGGAGGAGACCCGCGATCGACTCAGCCGCTATCTAATCGAGGAGAAGAGCCTCGAATCGACGATGGGGCGGGGCGAGGTCGGTGTTTTGCCCTGGGGCCCGCTGAACCACGCGCTGGGTCGCGTGGGTCTCGAATCGCCCGGGGCGCTGCTTTCGGTCCCGCTTCGCGGAGACGATCGAGAAGCGGGCCACGTCTGGATTCTGTCTGAGGGACATCGCTTCGATGACGCCGACCTGGCGACCGCTCGCACGATCGCCCGCCGAGCGAGCGCCGCGCTCACCACGGCGGAGCGCTATCACAATGCCAAGGAGCGGGCGTTCATCGATGACGTGACCGGCGTCTATAACGCGCGATATCTGCTCGCGACCGCCGACAACGAAATCCAGCGTGCTGAGCGCTACGGCAATCCGCTCTCGGTTCTCTTTCTGGACCTCGATCGCTTCAAGCTCGTTAACGACACCTACGGCCATCTGATTGGATCGGACACCCTTCGGGCGCTCTCAGATCTTCTCGGAGAATGCGTTCGGCAGGTCGATACCCTCGCTCGCTACGGCGGCGACGAGTTCACAATCCTGCTCGTCGACACGCCCCATGACGTGGCGCAGATGATCGCCGAGCGAATCCGCTCCCGGGTCGAGGCTCACCTCTTCGAGGCGGGGCATGAGGGGACGCTGCGACTGACAATCTCGATCGGCGTCGCGACCTGTCCGGACCATGGGGAGACGCGGGAGCCGCTGCTCGATGCGGCCGATAAGGCGATGTACCGGGCGAAGAGCGAAGGGCGCAATCGCGTCGCGTCCGCGAACGACCTGCCGGACTGAGCTCGGGCGATCGATCAACGAGGCGCGAAGGTCAGGTAGGGGACCCGGTAGGGTATCCAAGACGGCCTCCGAGGCCGCGCCAGCCCCGCTCTGGCACCGCGTCCCGATTGACAGCAATCGGTCCCGTTGCTATCCAACCCGCCGATTTCGCAACGTTTTCTCGGTAGAGAGACCGCTTTCCGAATGAACCTCCCCCCGGCTCTGCATCGCCGGTTCGAGCGCGCTGCGGCGCCCGCGGACCGCGGCGGATGGCGCCGCTCGGGAGTCCGTTCGTGACGGCTCGAATCCCGAAGAATCCCGAGCCGAAAGATTCACAGGATCCCGCCGCTCGCGCCGCCCTCATTTGGCTCACCGCTGCCTACGCAGCGGAACGCCAAAGGAAGGGTCTCGTCGTGCGCGTCGAGGTCAAGTGACCTCATACACCCGCAACACGAGACATCACCAAAGAGGGCGAGTCCGCCTCGCCCGGGAGCTGAGATGAGCACGCAGAGCGTCGAGCTCGACGGAATGGGATCCCTTCGCCGCAGTCATCGCTGTGGCGACATCATGCAGGCCAAAGTCGGCGACGAAGTCGTCCTCGCGGGCTGGGTGAATAATCGCCGTGACCACGGCGGGGTGATCTTCGTCGACCTGCGAGACAAGACCGGCGTTGTTCAGGTCGTGTTTCGACCCGAGTCCGCCCCCGAAGCCCATGAGCGCGCCCATCGCCTGCGTAACGAATGGGTCCTGATGGTGCGCGGCGAGATCGAGAGTCGCTCCGACGACACGATCAATCCGAATATGCCGACGGGCACGATCGAAGTGAACGTGCGGGAGCTTCGCGTCCTCAACTCGGCGACGGTGCCCCCGTTTCCGATCGAGGAAGAGATCGAAGTCGATGAGCAGATCCGGTTGAAGAACCGACTGCACGACCTGCGACGGCCGCCGCTTCAGCGCGCGCTGCAGTTCCGCCATGACCTGTCTCAGGCGGTGCGGGCCTCGCTCAACGAGCAGGACTTCACGGAAATCGAAACGCCGATGCTTGCGCGGGCGACGCCCGAAGGTGCGCGGGACTTCCTCGTGCCGTCGCGACTCCAGGGCGGTGACTTTTATGCGTTACCGCAGTCTCCGCAGATTATGAAGCAGTTGTTCATGATCGCGGGCTGCGATCGGTATTACCAGATTGCTCGCTGTTTTCGAGATGAAGACCAGCGTGCCGATCGACAGCTCGAGTTCACGCAGGTCGACCTCGAGCTTTCATTCGTGGGTGTGGAAGAGATTCTCGCCGTGCTCGAGAAGGTGACCGTGGACGGTTCGCGCTCCTGCGGTGTGGAACTCGAAGCGCCGTTCAAGCGCATCACGTACAAGGACGCGCTCGACCGCTACGGCAGCGACCGTCCGGATACGCGCATCCTGCTCGAACTCGTCGACCTGACCGACGTGTTCATGACGAGCGAGTTCAAGGCCTTCCGCGGCGTGGCCGAGGACGGGGGCATCGTGAAGGCGCTGCCGATTCCGAACGCAAAGGAGCTGACCCGCGGCGAGATCGATCGTCTCGAGAAGCTCGTTCGCAAGGAACTCGGCGCGAAGGGCCTCGGTTGGATTCGCGTCGAAGAGGATGGCGAATGGAAGTCGCCGATCACGAAGTTCCTAGGAGATCCCGAAAAGGATGCGATTCAGGAACGATGCAAGGCTGAGCCTGGCATGGTGATCTTCTTCCAGGCCGACACACGCGATCGGGCGAACACGATTCTCTCGCGCTTGCGTGAAGACCTCGGCGTGAAGTTGGGTCGCGTCGATGGGCGCGAGTGGGACCCGCTTCTGGTCGTCGACTTCCCCCTGCTCGAGCCGAACGAAGACGGTCAGCTCACGTACGTGCATCAGCCCTTCGTGGCGCCGGTCGAAGAGGATCTTCCGCTGCTCGATACAGAGCCCGAGAAGGTCCGGGGAACCCACTACGATGTTGTCCTGAATGGTACGGAGTTGGGCTCGGGCTCATTGCGTAATCATCGAGCCGACATCCAAAGAAAGATCCTCGAGATCATGGGGTACTCCGAAGAGGAGATGACGAAGAGCTTTGGCTTCATGCTCGACGCCCTCGAAGTAGGCGCACCGCCCCATGGTGGCTTCGCCTTCGGCTTCGACCGCTGGGTGATGAAGCTCGCCGGCTTCGACAATCTGCGCGACGTGATCGCTTTCCCCAAGACCCAGCGCGGCCAGGACCTGCTGATGCAGGCGCCGTCTTCGGTGGATGCCGATCAGCTCGACGAGCTCTCGCTTCGCGTGCGGCTTCAAGTCAAGCCCGACTAACAAGGACCGAATCAAGTCTGGCTGGGGCAATCGTTCTCGGCCAATTCAGAAGACCAACCCAGAACGACAGTAAAACAGTCAGAAAGAGTAGAGGGGACTCATGGCCAAGCCGAAGATCGCATTGATCGGGGGTGGAAATATTGGAGGCGTGATTGCAGAGCAGGCCGCCTATCGTGAACTCGGAGACGTCATCATCTTCGACGTTGTGGAAGGCATGCCGCAGGGCAAGGCCCTCGACATGGCCGAGGGCGCACCGCTCATGGGCAGCGACTGCTCCATCACGGGCGTTAACGACTACGCGGGAATCGCCGGCGCCGACGTCGTAATCATCACGGCGGGCCTCGCGCGCAAGCCCGGCATGAGCCGCGATGATCTGCTGAACACGAATCTCAAGATCATGAAGCAAGTTGCGGAAGGCGTTCGCGACAACGCGCCGGACGCGTTCGTGATCGTCATCTCGAACCCGCTCGACGCGATGGTCTACACCTTCAAGGAAGTCTCCGGTTTCCCGAAGCATCGCGTGATCGGTATGGCGGGTGTGCTCGACTCGACGCGCTTCCGCAGCTTCATCGCGTGGGAGCTCGGTGTCTCGGTCAAGGACGTGACGGCGCTGGTGCTCGGCGGTCATGGTGACACGATGGTCCCGCTGGTCCGGTACACGACGGTCGCAGGTATCCCCGTCGAGAAGCTGATCTCGAAGGAGCGCATCGACGAAATGGTCGAGCGCACCAAGAAGGCGGGCGGCGAAGTCGTCGGCCTTCTGAAGACGGGCTCCGCGTTCGTTTCCCCGGCGGTCTCCGCCCTCGAGATGGCGGAGAGCTTCCTCAAGGACAAGAAGCGCGTTCTCGCGTGCGCTTGTCTTTGTGAGGGGGAGTTTGGAGTCGATGGGCTCTACGTCGGTGTCCCCTGCGTCATTGGTGCAGGTGGTCTCGAGCGGATTATCGAACTGGATCTCAATGCCGAAGAGCAAGCAGAGTTCGACGCTTCGGTTGAGCACGTGCGCACGCTCGTCAGTCAGATCGAGCTTTAACCGCGCGGCCATAGCACCGCGCCTTCGCGAGCTTCTCCCTGCGCCGTCCTCGACGACCGGGAGGTCGCCTGCGGTGGCTCCGGTCCGAGGCTCACGAAATCACGGCACTCTGACCACCCTCGGGTTGTTTGGGCTGTGCAGGATCCAGGGCCGGAAGGGCCACTTTCGATAAACGGAAATTCCTAAATAGGGTCGCCTCTTATATTGGGCGGCTGAGAAATGGAAGAGATTTATGAACGTTCATGAGTATCAGGCGAAGGGGCTCTTTCGGGAGTTCGGCGTGGCGGTGCCGGAAGGGCAGTTGGCGACGACGCCCGAAGAGGCGGAGCGAGCGGCGAAGGCTCTCGGGACGCCGGTCACGGTTGTGAAGGCACAGGTTCACGCGGGTGGTCGCGGTAAGGGTGGCGGCGTCAAGGTCGTGAAGAGCCCCGCTGAGGCCAAGACTGCGGCGAGTGAAATTCTGGGGATGACGCTGCATACGCCGCAGACGCCGCCGGAAGGCAAGCTCGTTCGGAAGGTCTACGTCGAAGCGGGTAGCAATATCGAGAACGAACTCTATCTGGCGATTCTTTTCGATCGCGCTGAAGAGAAGTTCGCGATCGTGGCTTCGACGGAAGGCGGTATGGAAATCGAAGTCGTGGCGGAGAACACGCCCGACAAGATTCTTACGACGCTCATCGAGCCGAACGTCGGCCTGCGTGACTACCAGGTGCGCGACCTCGGCTTCCGGCTGGGCTTCGACAAGGACCTCGTCACCAAGTTCGTTCCCTTCGTTCGGGGCCTCTACGATCTCTACGTGCAGAAGGATTGCTCGCAGGTCGAGATCAACCCGCTGGTCGTGACCGCGGAAGGCGATCTCTTCGCCCTCGACGGCAAGCTCAACTTCGATGACAACGCACTCTATCGGCATCCGGAAATCGCCGAACTGCGCGATCCCGAAGAAGAGGACGAGCGCGAGCGCGCGGCGAACGAGATCGATCTCGCCTACGTCGGTCTCGACGGCAGCATCGGTTGCATGGTGAACGGGGCCGGTCTCGCGATGGCCACCCTCGACATGATTCACTACTGCGGAGGCACGCCGGCAAACTTCCTGGACGCCGGTGGAGGCGCCGACAAAGAAAAGGTCAAGGAAGCATTCAAGCTCATCCTCCGAGATGAGAACGTGAAGGCGATCCTCGTCAACATCTTTGGGGGCATCGTGCGCTGCGATCTGATCGCCGAGGGCGTTGTCGCTGCGGCGGATGAGCTGGGCGTTGAAGTCCCGCTCGTCGTTCGCTTGCAGGGAACCAAGTCGGTCGAAGGTCGCGCGATTCTCGCGGAATCGACTCTGAATATTACGCCGGCGGAAACGCTGAAAGAAGCGGGCGAGCTCGCCGTCGCCGCTGTGAAGGGAGCCGCCTAATGGCCATTCTCTGCGACAAGAATACGAAGCTGCTTATCCAGGGCATGGGCAACATGGGCACGTTCCATGCGGGCCTGTCCCGCGACTACGGAACGAACGTCGTCGGTGGTGTTCACCCGGGTAAGGGTGGGACCGAGAAGGACGGGTTCCCGATCTTCAACACGGTGGCCGAGGCAGTCGCGGCAACCGGTGCGAATGCTTCTTGCATCTTCGTGCCACCGCCGGGGGCAGCGGACGCCATCCTCGAAGCCGCTGAGAACGAGCTCGATCTCGCGGTCTGCATCACGGAAGGCATCCCCGTCGTCGATATGGCGCGCGCCAAGGCGGCCCTTCGTGGCAGCAAGACGCGGCTTCTCGGGCCGAACTGCCCGGGCGTCGTGACGCCGGAGCAGTGCCGCATCGGCATCATGCCGGCTGCGATCACGAAGCCGGGACCCGTCGGCGTTGTCTCTCGGTCGGGCACGCTCACCTACGAAGCCGTCGACCAGCTCTCCCGCTTGGGAATCGGCCAGTCGAGCTGCGTGGGAATCGGTGGCGATCCGGTCATCGGCACGAACTTCATCGACGCGCTCGCACTCTTCCAGGCGGATCCCGATACGAAGGCGGTCGTGATGATCGGCGAGATCGGTGGCTCGGCCGAAGAAGAAGCGGCGGAGTTCGTGAAGTCCCAGATGGATAAGCCGGTTGCGGCGTTCATTGCGGGTCAGAACGCTCCGCCCGGAAAGCGAATGGGCCACGCCGGCGCGATCATCGCCGGTGGCAAGGGCAAGGCGAGCGACAAGATCGCCGCGCTCGAAGCGAATGGCGTCGCGGTTTCACCGTCGCCCGCCGAGATCGGTGAGACCCTCGCGAAGCACGCGCCGGAACTCGCTGGCTGATCGCCACCGGGATTCGTTTCGCGAACCTGAGAACAAGACGCCCGGGACGCTCCGATCAGGATGCGTCCCGGGCGTTTCTCTTTGAGCTGCCCTCACGGCGCTGGGGAATTCGGGGCTGGGGTGCTCAGAGTGCGCGGATCGAACTCGCCAGGATCATCTGCGCCGCGAAATACGCCGGTAGGCCCCATGCGGCGTTCAGGAAGCTCGGCTGCACGAAGCGATCCCGAGCGACAGAGAGGTCGGAAGCGGCAAAGAGCAAAGCACCACCAGCAACATGGAAGGGCGCACCCGCTGAGGTTGCGCTGATTGCACAGGCGCACATCGCGCCGATCACCAGAATGTAGGCCACGACGGGCACCTGGAAGTCTTCCGGGACCTTCGGTCGCAGCCACCGGAGCGCGAGGCCCCCGCAAAGCGACATCAATAGAACGGCGCCTAACAGAGCGCCGCGGTCGATCGCCCAGTGAAGGAATGCGACCGCGTAGGCCACGTGGCCTAATAGGAACGCTGCGATACCGAGTTGAAAACTAAGGGACTGCCCGGCTGGGATCAGCAACGCATCCCCGAGCCAGCAGAGTATGAGGCCGGTGAGTACGACTTGGCCGACCAGCGAGTCCATCGCGCCGAGCGTCACGGCGACGCCGACGAAGGCCGTCGACGCTGTCAGCTTGGCGATGCCAAGAGCAGGACGCGCGTTGCGATACTCGCAGGCGAGCAGCACGCCGACCGCGAGGGCCGAGAGTGCGTACCAGACAGGTGGCTCAGGCGCGCTCAAGTTCCCACTCGTGGCTGTCTCATTGGGCTCATGGCCGTTCGAGTTTGGCTAGTGGCCGCATCATTCCGGCTCGTGGCCGTCTGAGGCTTCGGGCCGTCTCAGTCGAAGTGCGCGCTCAGGCCGACGGCGATGTAGCCGGTGGGGCGTCCGCTGCCACCGATGATGCCGCCGCGGGAACTGAAGTCCCATTCCTCGCCAAGCGGTACGTGGAATCCGATGCCCGCGCGAAGAGCGTGTCGCCAAATGCTGTCGGTGTTCGAATCGCCATTGAAGAAGTAGTTCGCCGCGTTCTTCGTGCGGATATGAACGCCACCGAATTCGGCGAAGGTGCCCCAGCCGTCAGCGCGACTCGGGCGCCACTCGGCGATCATGCGCGAATCGAGGCTGAGCGCATTCTCCGAGTCGAGGGGGATAAGCGTGCTGACGCTCTTGGAGCCGAAGAAGCCCGCGTAATTGGCCGCGGCCTGAAAGCTCAGCATGAACCGGTTTTCGTCCGTCCTGACGGCGTTGACCTTTACGGAGCCGCCGGCCGACGCACCGAAGCCGAAGGTGCTCGCGTTGACGCCGATCTGGAGGTTCTCGAGGGGCGAATAGAGCACGGTGAAACCACCGCCGGTCAGGTTGGCCATGTCTGAGCCGATGTCATATCGGAACTCGGTCGCACCTTCAGGGCCTGTGCCCGCGCCGGCACTTGACCGCGCTTGCGCAGTTGCGGGAACGACGAGAAGCAGGAGTCCAACGAAGAGCAATGAGAGGATTCGCGCGCGGGTCATCGGCCGGCGTGTAGGCGGGTGGGCGTAGCCTTGCTGCGCGGAAGTCGTCGAAGAAGCGGACATGGGGTTCCTTTCAGGTTCGCGCATGCACAGTCGACGAAGTCGGGCGCACCTCGCATGGATCGAGACCATAGCGTGACGGCGGCGGCGTTCACGCGGCTGGGGGTCACCCCTTGATGCCGTCCGAACACGTCGAAGGCCGGCAGGTGACTTGTCGGGACTCCGGGTGGGGCGATGGGGCGGGCGGCGACGGCAGTCAGCGAAGGCAGGACTCGTTCGGAGCCGGAACTAGTCGAGGCCGCGGAGCCCGTCCATCCGCCAGTGAGCGAAGGCCGCGTAGCTGACTAATACCGAGCCGTAGAGGGCCAGAACGGAGGGCAGGCCGAAGCTGTCGCCGATTGCGCCTCCGAGCTGGGCCCCCGCAGCCATGGAGAGGATGATCCCCATCAACTGAAGGGAGGTGACGCGGCCCCGGAAGGCATCGCTGACATGGGCTTGGATCGCGGTGGTGACGGACACGTTGACGAGCACGTGCGCGAAGCCGGTGATCGCGAATCCCACGAGACCGACCCAGAAGGTGCTCGTTGAGGCGACGATGAGGAGCCCGCCCCCGTAGAGAACGAGTCCGACACGCACGAGATGGGAGCCCCGTACGCGCTCGCCCATGAAGGCCGTTCCGATGGCGGTGACAACGGCGGAGAGGCCGATTGTTCCGATCATTAGGCCGAGCTCCTGGTTTCCGACGTGGAAGACTTCTTCCGTCAGCCCTTTGCCGAGAGATTGGATGCTCATGCCAAAGCCGGAAGTGATGCAGATCGTGATCAAAGCCCGGCGAAGCGCGTCGTCCGACCAGGTCACTTTGGCGGCGAGGCTGATCTCTTTCAGGAGATGCTGTGCGGCTTCGCGCGGGCGCGCCGGCGTGGAAATCGCGAATAGCACGGCCATGAGGGGCAGGTGCGCGAAGGCGTTGACGAGAAACGCCGTCGAGGCACCCCAATTCGCAAGGACGATGCCGGCAACCGCCGGGCCGACGGCTCGGGAGAGATTGAACTGGACCGCGTTCAGCTTGTAGGCCGGCCGCAGCATGCGCTGGGGGACGATGTCCGCCACGAGGGCTTGATAGGCGGAGAGGTTGATCGAGGAGGCGAAGCCGTTCGCCACGGTCAGGCCGAGAAGCAGCGGGATCGAAAGCAACTCGCCACGGCTCACGTAGAAGAGCAGGGAGGTGAAGAAGATCTGAGCCACGAGTGCGAAGAGCAGTACAACGCGCTTCGAATAGCGGTCCGCCCATGCACCGCCGAGGGGCGAACCGAGCAGGGACGGTAGGTTTGCGGCGACCGCGGCCGTGCCGAGCATCTCGTTCGACCCGGTCATGTCATAGACGAGGACCGGAATGCTCATGCTGAGCATCCAATTTGCGGAAGACGAGAGGGCGCCCGCAGTCCAAACCGCCACGAACCGGCGTTCGCGCAGGGGCGAAAGCGGGCCTACGGGCTCGGGCGTGGCGGGTGGGGCCGAGCCCGCCGGTGTCGGGGGGCTCGGAGCCGGCGGGGGCCGATTCAGATCGTCCAGGTGTCGCCCGAGTGCAGCAGCGCTTTCAGGTCGCCGCGGCCGCGTTCTTCGATCGCGGTATCGACCTGCTCCTGGAGCATGTTCTCGTAGGTGGGCTTCTCGACCGCGCGCAACACGCCGACGGGCAGCGGGAAGTCCGGGCGTTGAAGCGTCGCGAGGACACCCGCATAGGACGCTGCATCGGCGCGTTCGTCGTGGACGACGACGCCGCGTGCGATCGGATCCTCATCGTCTGCGAGATCGATCACGCTCGGGATGCCGTCCTTGAAGACGATGCCCTTTCGGTCGCCGGGACCACCGAAGACGAGGGGCTGACCATGCTCGAGCACGAGCGATGCCTGGGCGCGGGTCTTGCGATCCTGGAGTTCATCCCAAATACCGTCGTTGAAGACGGGGCAGTTCTGGAGGATCTCGACGAAGGCTGTGCCCTTATGTTCGTGGGCTCGGGTGAGGACCTGCTGCATATGCTTCGCGTCGACGTCGACCGTGCGGGCGACAAACGTGGCGCCGCAGCCGAGAGCGAAGGAAATCGGGTCGACCGGATGGTCGATGGCGCCCTGGGGCGTCGACTTCGTCTTGGTGCCGAGATCGGAGGTCGGGGAGTACTGGCCCTTCGTCAGGCCGTAGATCTTGTTGTTGAAGAGCAGAATCTGGGTGTCGAGGTTTCGGCGGATCGTGTGCAGGAGATGGTTCCCGCCGATCGAGAGTCCGTCGCCGTCACCGGTCACGAGCCAGACCGAGAGGTCCGGGTTGCTCACCTTGATGCCCGTTGCGAAAGCCGGGGCTCGGCCATGAATCGTATGGAAGCCATACGTGTTCATGTAGTAGGGAAAGCGGCTGGAGCAGCCGATGCCGGAAACGAAGACCACGTTCTCGCGTGGAACACCAAGTTCGGGCATGACGCGCTGGACGTTGGCGAGGATCGAGTAGTCGCCGCATCCCGGGCACCAGCGAACATCCTGGTCCGAGACGAAGTCCTTGCGTGAAACCTTGACCGCCGCTTCGGCTGCCATATTGCTGTTCTCCTGAGCCCTCGTTGACGGGCTCTCGTTCGGAATCAGGATTCCGGCTTTTTCATTCGTGGATGCGCGACTCTGAATGGGCCGCGCGGTCTGCGCAGTACGCCTAACGGTCGTAGAGTTCCTTCATGGCCGCCGTGAGTTCGGCGATCTTGAAGGGTTGTCCTTCGATCTTGTTGAGCATCTGGATGTCGATTAGGTATTTCGATCGCAGCAGCATCGCGAGATGGCCGTCGGACAACTCCGGCAGCAGCACCTTCTTGAAGCTCCTGAGAACGTCGCCGAGATTGCTCGGGAAGGGGTTTAGGTGTCGTAGGTGGACCTGCGAAACCGTCATGCCTTCGGATCGAGACTGTTCGACAGCCGCTGTGATCGAGCCCTTCGTGCCACCCCATCCAAGGACCAGCAACTCACCGCTGTCCGGGCCATCGACCTCGACCGGCGGAATCGAGTCGGCAATGCGCTCGATCTTCTGCTTTCGCAATTCGATCATCTTGGCGTGGTTATCGGCGTCGTAGCTGACGTTGCCCGTCCCATCCTGCTTGGTGAGGCCGCCGATGCGATGTTCGAGGCCGGGGGTTCCCGGGATCGCCCAGGGGCGAGCGAGGGTTTCCGGATCACGGGAATAGGGCTGGAATTCGCCGACATCGATCGGCTTCGCGAACTCGATCTCGGTGCGCTCGAGGGAATCGACGTCCGGGATCTGCCACGGCTCCGCCGAGTTGGCGAGGTAGCCGTCGCTGATCACGATGACCGGGGTCATGTATTTGACGGCCATTCGGAACGCTTCGAGGATGGAGTGGAAGCAGTCGCCGGGCGTCGACGGGGCGATGACCGGGATCGGGCTCTGCGAGTGCCGGCCAAAGAGCACGGCGAGTAGATCACCCTGTTCCGTCTTGGTCGGCGATCCCGTCGAAGGTCCGGCGCGCTGGACGTTGATGGCAACGAGCGGGAGCTCGGTCATCACGGCGAGGCCGAGCGCTTCCTGCTTGAGCACAAAGCCAGGGCCACTTGAGCAAGTGACCGCAAGCTGCCCGGCGAAGGCCGCACCGATCGTCGAGGAGACCGCAGCGATCTCGTCTTCGGCCTGGAACGTCTTCAAGCCGAAGTGGCGGAAGCGGGCGACTTCGTGGAGCACGTCACTGGCGGGCGTGATCGGGTAGGCGCCCAGAAAGACGTCGCGGTTCATCTGGACGCCGGCGGCGACGAGCCCCCAGGCGAGTGCCTGATTGCCCGTGATATTGCGGTAGGTCCCGGCTTCGATCTTGGCGGACGGAACCACAAAGGACGCCGGGAAGAGCTCCGTCGTTTCGCCGAAGGCATATCCCGCCTTGAGCGTGCGGACGTTGCCTTCGAGGACGTCGCCCTTGAACTTGCCACCGAGCCAGCGTTCCGTCGCGTCCATCGGCCGACCGTAGAGCCAGCAGAGGACGCCTAGGGCGAAGAAGTTCTTGCAGCGATCGATCTCTCGCGAACTCAGGTCGAGGCCCTGAAGCGCTTCGCGGTTGAGCGTCGTGAAGGGGATCTCGACGAGTTGGAATCGTTCGCGCAGATCTTCAAGCGGATCGGATTCATAGCCGGCGCGGGTGAGGGCCTTTTGATTGAACGAGTCGATGTTGATGATCACCATTCCGCCCGGCCTAACGTCTTCCACGTTGGCGCGAAGCGCGGCGGGGTTGAAGGCGATCAAGACATCCGGACGATCTGCGGGCGTGTGGATATCGCGGCTCGAGAAGTGAATCTGGAAGCCCGAGACGCCCGCCATGGTTCCGGCAGGGGCACGGATTTCCGCCGGGAAGTCCGGGAAGGTCGATAGATCATTGCCGGCGAGGGCGGTCTCGTCGGTGAACTTCGTTCCGGTGAGCTGCATTCCATCACCGGAGTCACCGGCGAATCGAATCGCCACGCTGTCGAGTTCTTCGGAGGGCTTGTTAGTTGCTGCGTCGCTGGAAGTCACGCTGGGCTGTCTCACATTGTCCAGCGCAGGGCTGGATTCCTGGACATGATGGGCCGTGGTCGCGGTCGACTGACTCGCTGATCGCGGCCGCGATCGATAGGGACAATCAGAAAGATTCGAATCAAGGGATGAAGCGGGCCTGCCCGACGTTGCCAGTTGGGCCTTCATTTGTGTCTGGGCCCGGCCTGATCGGCGTAGGCTTTTCTCTTCGCGGGCCGGATCTGGATCCGGGCTCGGTGCGATGTTCTGATGAATGCGTGTGGCATTCAGGCCCGCCTTCTGGCCGCGGCCTCGGGGGATTGTATCCCGCTCGCCGGCGCGCGAAAGGTCTCTCACGCGAGGCAGAGGCGGCTTTTCTGAGACCGAAAACGCCGAGTCGCTTCGCGGGGTTCGGGGGATTTTCTGCCGCTGGGTGACGCTCAAGGTTTGTCTTGAGGGGGCCGATGAAGGGGGATGTTCCGACGTCTGTCCGAGCCCCTACCCCTGTCCGAGGCGAGTCTCCTGGCGATGCGGCCCGCGTTGAACGCGCCGGTGCTGAACGTGGGATTCTTGCCGGTCGGCCCTGCAAGGGCCGCACTGGTCGTTTTCGGTGAGGAATGGGGCGGAATCGGCATCGCCCTCGGGATTCGATCGAACGAGAGCGGGCAGGTCGCTGTCTTTCGAAATCAGGAATCGATCGAGCCCGACGTGAGCGTGACAGCGGCCCTCGAGCCGGCCCTCGCCGAAGCGGAGCGAATGGGTTTTCTCTTCGACGAGGACATGGTCTCGACGAGCACAGATGGCCGCCCACAGGCGCTCTCGCTCTGGGGCCGCCTGATGGGCGAGTTGGATCTCCCGCCTGCACCTCGGGCCGTGCCGCGGCAGCCTGCCGCCTCTGAATCGATCCTCGCGGAGCCGGTCTCGACCGATCCGCTGCCCCCGGCTCGGCCCAATGTTCAGCCGCCCGCGGAGCTCGTCCTGGACGATGTCGCGGAGATCGAGTTGCCCGAGATCGCCCTGGAGGAGGTGGCTGTTCCCACCCCCGTGGCGAAGGCCGCGCCTGCCGCTCCCAGCGCGCCCCCGGCTCGCCCCGTCCAATCGTCAAAGCCTGCTGCGCCGCCGCCGCCGGACGTCTCGCAGCAGACCGAACCCATGATTCAGCAGACGGCCCCGCCGCCCGCCGTGGCCCCTGCTGCTGCTGCTGCTGCACCGGCGGAGCAAAACACGGAGCCGGTTCCGGACCAGCCCACACTTTCGAAATTCCGCCATGCCGATGCGGCTGCGGAGGCGAAGGGGGGGAGTCAGCTCGGCCGAATTCCGCTCGTTCGAGTTCGAAAGGGAAAGGACGGCGTGAAGCGCGTCTCCGCCCTCGCACGTCTGCTTTCCAATTTCTAGGCGGGGTCAAAGGCCCCGTGGAGAGGATCCACCCATGATGAATCGAATCGTTTCTCGGCGTTGGCAGCGACGGGCGCTTTCACTCGTGCTCGCGACGGGCATGCTCGCCTCAGCGACCGGCTGTGCGCCTGTGACGTACTCACTCGACGAGGAGCCGTCGGTCAGCGAGAGTCGCGCGAAGCGGGATCTCGGCGTCGATTATCTGTCCACGCGTCGCACCGGGATGGCGATCCGCAAACTCCAGGAATCGCTCGCCCTCGACCCGAATGACGGACAGACGCATCTCTGGCTCGGTGAGGCCTATCGACGCAAGGGCCAGACCGACCGGGCTGAAGCCTTTCTGCGCGATGCGCTCCGTCTCTCGCGGCGTGCCAAGGACGGCGACACGGTGCAGCAGGCGCTGCTGAGTCTCTCGGCGCTGCTTTCACAGATGGGCGAGTTCGAGGATGCCATTCCGCTCTGCGACGAGTTGGCGGAGGATCCGACCTTCTCGACTCCCTGGCGTCCGCTGACGAATTGTGGCTTTGCCTTGAGCAAGCTGGGACGTCTCGAGGAAGCCCGTGTGCGCTTCACGACCGCTCTCGAGTTCTTTCCCCGCTATGGGCCCGCGCTGCTCAATATGGGCATCCTCGAGGCAAAGGACGGCCATCGTGCCGCCGCGATCAAGTATCTCGACAAGGCCCTCGACTCCGGTCGGCTGACGGCTTCAGGTCACGCCGAGGCGAATTTTAGACTCGGCGAGATCTACGTGTCCCTCGGCCGTCGTGATCGTGCCGTCGGCCATTTTCAACAGGCTGCCAAAGTCGCACCGGAAGCGGATTGGGGTTCACAGTCGCAGGCCTATCTCGACCTGCTTCGCTGACCGCACGCCTTCCCGCGTCATCGATTCGTGCACGCTGCTACGTTCTGTCTGAGCGGTGGTGGGGCGGAGCATGATCGATCAAGAGTCGACAGAAGGGGCACAAGCCCCAGCAGGGCGCATGCGTGCGACCGCCTCGGCTTCGGCACGCGTCGCACTCGGAACGACTTCCGTCGAGGACATTCCGGGGCAGGCGGGCGGGGCCGCGACGGAGACCTTCGAGAGCGTCCCGATCGGCGGCTACCTGAAGCGACAGCGCGTCCTGCGCGGCGTGACGATCGAGGAACTGAGCCAGCAGACCCGGATTCCCCTTCGTTCTCTTGAGCGACTTGAGCGCGGGGAGTTCGATGGCGAGACCGACGGCTTCGTCCGCGGTTTCGTGCGGACCGTCGCGAGTGCACTGGGACTCGACGTCGACGATACGGTTTCGCGGATGTTGCAGGAGCCCACGCCTGGCGCCTGGGAGCGCCGTTCTTCTGGGCGTCGCGTGAAACAGGGCGCGGCTATCACGGGGATCATCATCGTGGCGACCGTGGGGTTTCTGATCGCGCAGGCCGGTTGGCGATTGTTGGTCGGGGCCTCCTCGGAGGACGCGAGCCGCGCTGTGGTGATCTGGCGGGATCCCGTCCGTATGCTCGCCGAAGAGAGCGGTGAAGAGGTGGACCCCGCCCGGGAGATCGATCCGGCGCTCGGTTCGCGGGCGGCTCTCGTCGAATCGCCGACCGTTCCGGCACCCTGAAGGCCCGCTGTTATGCCGGCGCTCCGCTGTGAAGCCTTGCTCTTGCGAGCCGTCGACTTCGGTGAGTCGGATCGGATCGTTCATCTCCTGACGTCCGATCGCGGCCGGCTGACGGCGATTGCAAAGGCGGCGCGTCGCAGCCATCGGCGCTTTCCCGGGACCCTCGACGTGTTCAATCGGCTCGCGATCGAGGGGCGCTCGAAGCCCCGGGCCTCCATGGCGTTCCTCGAGAAGGCCCGCTTGATCGATCCTTATCTGGGGCTGCGCGAATCTCCGGCGCGGTATGCGCTGGCGAGCTTTCTGGTCGAGATGCTCGACCGACTCTCACCGGAAGGCATCGTCGGTCCGGACGCGGTGCGCCTTCATGCCTTTGCGATCGAGAGCCTGCACCTGCTCGAACGGGTCCGACCGACGCCCACCCTACGGCTCCTGCTCGAATTGCGCGGGCTCGATGCCTTGGGGCTCCGACCAGAGTTGGGGCGCTGTGTGCGCTGTGGCCGGGTGGCGGGGGACGAGATATCCCACGATCACCGCGTGCATTTTCACGTCGCAGACGGGGGCATCGTCTGCACCGCCTGCAGTCTGCGCCTCGATGGCCTGATCCCGATCGAAATCGGCACGCTACGCAGCCTCGCGCTGGGGCTGGCCGAAGAATCCGAGCGTCTCGACCGAATCACACTGGATCCGCGGTCTCTTGCCCAGGCAGCTCGAGTGGTCTTCCGCTTCCAACGTTTTCACGTGGGCGTCGAACTCCGCAGCGAACGCTTCCTAGACGAGATGCTCCCGATCACGAGCAACGCGTCCCAGAGGGCGATCGAAGTAGCGCCCGGCCCCTGAGCGTCCGGGGCTGGCCAGGGGGCTAGAGCGAGCCCACCGCTTGGATCAGGAAAAACACGCCGACCGCGCTGAACACGGCGGTGATCGCGGAGCCGATGCCCATCACGAGGGTCAATTTTTCCTCGAAGGCGGGCTGCATTGCTCGGAAGCATCGATAGGCCGTCACGAGCGCGAGAGTCGCGAGCAGCAGACAGGCAAGAAGCGTCAGCTGACCAGATTCGTCCTGGAAGAAGGCCCAGATGACACCGAAGGCATCTCCGATCTTCTCCACGTTTTCGACCATGTTCGAGTTCGCCTTTCAAGCTGTGCGTGCGGGCTGGGGCGCCGCCGAGGCGGGCCGGGCACGGATCGTGACGGGTCAGAAGCTACCCGAGGCCTCTCTTTGTTGCAGGGGGTGGCGACCGATGTCCCAATCCTCGACCGCTCGACCGGAATAGGGGATACTCCGCCGCCCCAGAGGCCGGGCGTGCTCGGTGGTGTCCTGGAACGGATAAAGAGGGCACATGCTGGGGAAGACTCGAAACGGCTCGCGCGGACGCGCTCAGCGACGCGCTTAGACTGCCCTCCAATTGGATAGACCCCTACCAGCGTCTCATTCCACCAGGATTCCGAATCATCCATGTCCGAAAAAACGTCTGACGCTTCTTCTCCCGCTGAAGAGGATCGAGACCGTCATCCTCTCGCCATGGAGACGCTTGTCTCCCTCTGCGCTGCGAGAGGCTTCATCTATCCGTCCAGTGAGATCTACGGTGGGATCGCGGGGTTCTGGGACTACGGTCCGCTCGGCGTCGAGCTGAAGAACAACCTCAAGGCTTTCTGGTGGCGCCGCATGGTGCGCGAGCGGGAGGACGTGGTCGGCATCGACAGCGCGATCATCTCCCATCCGCGGACCTGGGAAGCGTCGGGGCACGTCGAGAATTTCAGCGATCCGATGGTCGACTGTCGGCGCTGCAATAAGCGCTTCCGCGCCGATCAGATTCCGGACGAGAAGTGCTCGGCGACGACCAAGAAAGACGACGATCGGAGCCATGACTTCACGGAAGCTCGTGATTTCAATCTCATGCTGTCGACCCAGATCGGCGCCTCCGTCGAAGAATCCTCGACCGCCTACCTCCGGCCGGAAACCTGTCAGCCGATCTTCTCGGGCTTTAAACGCGTGAGAGAATCCGCGCGCCAGAAAGTGCCGTTCGGGATCGCCCAAATCGGCAAGGCCTTCCGCAACGAGATCACGCCTCGGAACTTCACGTTCCGCAGCCGTGAATTCGAGCAGGCCGAGATGGAGTTCTTCTGCCATCCGTCCGAGCGCGAGAAGTGGTTCGAGCATTGGCGGAGCTACCGCTATCAGTTCCATCGCGACATCGGCATCGATGAATCGCTGCTGCGCACCCGCCCCCACGCGGACGACGAACTCGCGCATTACGCCAACGCGGCGGATGACATCGAGTTCCTGTTCCCGTTCGGCTGGCAGGAGATCGAAGGCATTCACGATCGCGGTGATTGGGATCTCACGCGCCACACCGAGTACTCCGGCAAGGAGCTCGCGATCACGGACGAGCAGACCAAGGAGCGCTTCACGCCGATGTGCATCGAGACCTCGGTGGGCATCGACCGAACGACCCTCGCTCTGTTGGTTGCGGCCTATACGAACGAAGAGCTGGAAGACGGGGAGGAGCGCACGGTGATGCGATTCCATCCGGCGCTGGCGCCGATCAAGGCCGCGGTGCTTCCGCTTTCAAAGAAGCTTGCGGAGCCGGCCAAGGCCCTGAATAAGCAGCTCTGCGGACAGTTCAACACTTTCTATGACGATGCCGGCAACATTGGACGCCGATATCGCCGTCAGGACGAGGTCGGGACACCGTTTTGTGTGACCTACGACTTCGACTCGGAAGAGGATGGATGCGTGACCGTGCGTGAACGCGACACGATGAATCAAGAGCGAGTGCCGATGGAAGGTCTCGCGAGCACTCTACGCGATCGCCTGGAGGAAGGACTGTGACGGCCCGTAAGGCGACGACGCAAAAGAGCGCCAAGACTACCAAGAAGACCGTGAAGAAGGCTGCCAAGAAAGCCACGAAGAAGGCTGCGAAGAAGGCGCAAGCGAAGGCGCCCAAGAAGGCCGCCAAGAAAGCTGCGGCCAAGAAGACCGCTGCCAAGAAGGCTTCGAAGGCCGCGGCCGCGAAGGCGGCCAGCCAGCGCCGCGTCTTCTTCTTCGGGGGGGGCAAGGCCGACGGTCATGCCGCCATGAAAGAAACGCTGGGCGGAAAGGGTGCGAATCTCGCCGAGATGACCTCCCTGGGCATTCCGGTGCCTCCCGGATTCACGATCTCGACGGACGTTTGCGCCGACTTCAATCGGCGCGGTCAGAAGCTGCCGCCGGACGTGAAGGCCGATGTGCTGACGGCGCTTGCGAATGTCGAGCAACTGATGGACCTGCGCTTCGGAGATGCGGAACGCCCGTTGCTCGTTTCGATCCGGTCCGGCGCGCGCGCGTCGATGCCCGGCATGATGGATACGGTTCTGAACCTCGGTCTGAACAACGACACGGTGCATGGTCTCGCGAAGTTGGCCGACGAACGGTTCGCCTTCGACAGCTATCGCCGCTTCATCCAGATGTATGGCGACGTTGTGCTCGGCGTTCCTCATGATCGGTTTGAACATCGCCTGGATGCCGCCAAAGAATCCGCCGGTGTCGAACTGGACGTGGACCTGACGGGAGCCGATCTGCGCCGCGTGGTAAAGGACTATCTCGAGATCGTCGAGGAAGCGACCCGAGCCCCGTTCCCGCAGGATCCGCAGGAGCAGCTGTGGGGCGCGATCGGTGCGGTGTTTGGTTCCTGGGAGAACCAGCGCGCGATTGCCTATCGCCGCCTGAACGATATTCCGGATGAATGGGGGACGGCGGTCAACGTGCAGTCCATGGTCTTCGGAAACATGGGCGACAACTGTGCGACGGGTGTGGCGTTTACGCGCAATCCCTCGACGGGCGAACGCAACTTCTACGGCGAGTATTTGAAGAACGCACAGGGTGAGGACGTCGTCGCCGGCATCCGTACCCCGCAGCCGATCAACGAATCCTCGCGCGCCGAAGATACGAAGGATCTGCCGACGCTCGAAGCCGAAATGCCGAAGGCGTACAAGGAGCTCGTCAAGATCTACAAGCGTCTCGAGAAGCACTATCGGGACATGCAGGACATCGAGTTCACGATTCAGGACGGCACGCTCTGGATGTTGCAGACCCGAGCAGGCAAGCGCACCAGCGCCGCCGCCGTTCGGATCGCCGTCGATATGGCGCGGGAAAAGCTGATCACGCGGGAAGAGGCGATCCAGCGGGTCGACGCGAACTCCCTCGATCAGCTGCTTCACCCGACCGTCGATCCTGAGAACGCACCGCCGGTCGTGGCACGCGGTCTGCCTGCCTCGCCCGGTGCTGCCGTCGGCGAAGTTGTGTTCTCGGCGGAAGAAGCCGAAGCCCGGGCGAAGGGCGGCGCGCGCGTCATCCTCGTCCGAACCGAAACCTCCCCGGAAGACATCATGGGGATGCACGCCTCCGAGGGCATTCTGACCGCCAAGGGCGGAATGACTTCCCATGCGGCGGTCGTCGCTCGTGGCATGGGCAAATGCTGTGTGGCGGGCTGTGGTTCGCTGGCGATCAACTACGACCAGGGTTCCATGCGGATCGGTGACCTGGTCGTCAACGCGGGCGATGTTATTTCGCTCAATGGTTCGACCGGTGAGGTGATGCTCGGCGCGGCACCGACGGTGACGCCCGAACTCGGTGGGGCTTTCTCCGAACTGATGAAGTGGACGGACAAGGTCCGCACGCTGCGGGTTCGCACGAACGCCGACACGCCGCACGATGCGGAAGTCGCTCGCGGCTTCGGTGCCGAGGGCATTGGGCTCTGCCGAACGGAGCATATGTTCTTCGAGCCGGGCCGCATTCTCGCGGTTCGGCAGATGATCCTCGCAGTCGATCCCCGCAATCGCGATCGGGCCCTCGACAAGCTGCTCCCAATGCAGCGCGGGGACTTCGAAGGGATCTTCCGTGCGATGGACGGTCTGCCGGTCACGGTGCGTCTGCTCGATCCGCCGCTCCATGAGTTCTTGCCTCAGACCGAGGAGGACATACAGGAGGTTGCGGATTCGCTGAACCGATCGCTTGGTGATATCCGACACACCCTCGAAGGCCTCCACGAGTTCAACCCGATGCTAGGCCATCGCGGTTGTCGTCTCGGGATCACGTTCCCCGACATCTATGCGATGCAGGTTCGAGCGATCACCGAAGCGGCGGTCAACGTTGCGAAGGAAGGCATCCGGGTGAAGCCGGAGATCATGATTCCACTCGTGGCCCATGAGAATGAGCTCGAGAGACTGCGTAAGCTGTCGGAGGGCGTGATCGCCGACGTGCGTCGCGAGAACCCGGGAACCCGAGTGAAGCCGTCGATCGGAACGATGATCGAAGTGCCGCGCGCGGCGCTGACGGCGGATCGCATCGCACACCACGCGGACTTCTTCTCCTTCGGAACGAACGACCTGACGCAGATGGCGTACGCGCTCTCGCGGGACGATGCGGGCAACTTCCTGCCGGACTATGTGGAAGAGGGGCTGCTCGAGGCGGATCCCTTCGTGTCGATCGATGTCGACGGGATCGGTCAGCTGGTTCGGTTTGGCGTCGAACGCGGTCGCCAAACGCGACCCGACTTGAAGCTCGGGGTTTGCGGCGAGCATGGCGGTGATCCCGCCAGCGTCCGCTTCTTCGCCGAGGTCGGACTCGACTATGTGAGCTGCTCTCCCTACCGCGTTCCCCTCGCACGCCTTGCCGCCGCCCAGGCAGCGGTGGCCGCGAGCGAGAAAGAGGAGTCCGCATGAACTGCCCGCTGCCTTGCCTCGAGGACTCGTCGGATTCGCCCGCGAATCGAGGGAGTCGCCGCAGGGCAGCGCGATCGTTCGTCCACCGAGGGGGGCTCTTCCTCGTCGCAATGCTCCTGCTTCTTTCGCTTGCCTGCGCTCGCCCGGAGGGCGCATCTGGGACGATCGAGTGGGGCGATGAACTGACCGATACGGAGCGGGCCGCGGTCGAAGAGGCCTTCTCTGCCGAGGCCATCGCGGAGCTCGTTCCGCTGTCGGAAATTTTCTACGAACGCATCACGAGTCGCAGGTTCAACTCGCGCGCGACCTTCGAAGATCCGAGCGTGCGGCAGTTCTTTCCGACGGTGGCGGCCTATTCGGACTACTACGCAGCGCTCGTGGATGCACTCGACCGCGCCAACATCGAGTTCAATCGCCCGACCCAGGTGGATCTCCTTGGTGTGGAAGTCGCGGAGTCGGGGAATCTGCTCCTCGAGCTTCGATTCATCGGTCGCAATGATCTTCCGCTTCGCTGGTGGAACGCGGTGCTGCTTCGGACTGATGAATGGTCGTGGCGAGACGGGCGCTGGTACGTCATCCCGGGCAAGGTCTAACCACCGAGGCGATTGGTCCGCCGCAGAGATGTTTGGGGTTTTTCCCTACGTTAAGTCCGGCGAAATAGGGAAATATCTGACCGGTTTGGGTAAAAAACTTCCGTTTTTCCACCTCTGATCGTGGACCATGGGCTTCGGTGACCCGGGTCACAACCGAGTCTTTTCAGGTACTTAGAGCGCCAGACGCCTTTTTGCTTGATCTGGCACACCGATTGCTCTTATGATGGGGCGAACCTGGGCAACCGGGGGACTTTCGAAAAGCCAAAAAGCTCGACGAGTTCGAGCGGGCAAAGGGTTTGATCATCCGCGATCAGCCAGCAGGAGTTCAGGGACCTGCTGGGAGTACTGTGAGCGGACAGGGAGATCAGACCCCGGTCATGTGAGCGAAACGCGGATCAGCGACGTCAAGGCGTCGGTGAATGCGTGTAATCGCAGGGCCTACCCGCACGGAACCTCGTTGAAATCGAGGAACAAAAACGTGCCGTCTAATACAAGTAATTCTCCGAAAGCATGGGACTCCGATCGGGAACTGGTGGACCAGATCCTGGCCGGCAGCCGCGAGCATTTCGACCTGCTCTACGAAACGTATTTTCCGCGTGTGTACCGATTCGCCTTGAAGCGGTTGGGCGATCCCGGCGAAGCCGAAGATGTCGCACAGGAAGTCTTCATGACGTTGATGACGGCGCTGGCCTCCTATAAGGGGGATTCTGCGCTGCTCGTCTGGATCTTTGGCGTGACGCGCAACAAGGTCAACCGGCGCTTCCGACGGCCGCGACCGCGACTCGAGCCGCTGGAAGAGGGCGGGGCGCTCGACGTCCAGGCCTTCGAGCCCCCGACGGATGAAGCCGTCGACGCGCGCCGCGTGCTCGGCCGATGCGAGCACGTGATCGCGAATGACCTGACGCCCCTCCAGCGCCGGATCTTCCATCTGAAGCATCTCCGTCAGCAGCCGATCCGCGCGATCGCAAACGCGCTTGGAAAGAGCGAAGACGCGGTCAAGGCGAACCTCTACCGGATGCGCCGTGCCATTTCGGCCGGTACGCCTGGACTCGAGGGGCTTCTTCGCTCGTAGCGATCAGTGGACCCCGCTGAGGGGCCGCTGAGCACGAACTCAGGAATTTGCCTCAAATTCCGCCATGGAGGTCTCGTCGAGACCTCCCTTCCCAAACTTCCTCTTGAGGAAGCGGGCTGAATCCCCGGCCCATCCGAACCCCGGCCGCCTCGCCGGCCCTCCGCAGCAAGCCTCGAATGCTGCGCAGGGCCGGGGCCGGGGGATCGGTGTTCGTGCGTGCTCGCCCGTGCCAAGCCCTCTTCTAGGGCGTTTCCGCGTGATCACAATCCCCGCCGGGCGATGCTGAGATTCGTGGTGCCCGGAGGGCAACCGTCGGGAGCGCAGATTCTCTTACGCGGCCCAGTAGTTACCGGGTGTGATCGTCCATCTGACGCTGAATCGAATTTCGTTGACACGCGTCAGTTAGTTACGTATCCGTCCGGTATGAGCAGCCCGACCACCCTCGTATCCAACGACGACGCCTCGCACAACGACGCCTCCGCCGTTCCGCAGAATGCCCGCGCACGAAAGCGCTCTGAGACCCGGGAGCGACTTTTTGAGGTGTCTCTTCGCGAGTTCAGGGACGTGGGTGTTGCCGCTGCGCAGATCGACCGGATCGCGCGCGCCGCAGGGGTCGCGCGCGGGACCTTCTACTTCCATTTTGCGACCAAGGATGATGTGCTCGTCGAACTCGCGCGGCGGATCAATGCTCGGATCGCACGCCGCGTCGCGGTGCTCGGCGATTCCCAGTCCACGGTCAAGGAACTCCTGATTCGCGTCAACGACGCCATCATGGACGAGCACAGCCGCGTAGGAGAGGCAGAGCTGCTGGGTGACATGCTCTCGCTCTATGTACGCCGTCCGCTCGATGTCCAGGATCCCCGCCACAACGTTCCGTCCTTGGCCGATGAACTCGCCCGGCATCTGCGGTCTGCCGCGACTCGGGGGGAGCTGCAGACGTCGATGTCCCCCGAACAGATCGCGGTCGTCGTCATGACGAGTCTTTTTGGGATCTATACGCGAATTCCGGCTGGCGAGGAGCTTCGCAATGCCTGTGAGGCCCTGATTGGATTGCTGGCCAAGGGCATGAGCACTGCGGATTAGCCGCGCTGTATGGGGCATCGTCCGGGCGTCGGTACGCCGGGTCGTGAGCAGGGCAGGAAAACTCGAATCGGAGCATCGCGACGGCAGCGGGGCTCTAATCGATTGAGAGGGCACGAGAGCGGCCGGACGATTCGCATCGGATAAAAAATCCGATTCGTTTCTGACACATGCACTTGTGCTCCACCACTCTGAAATGACGTCAGTTTCGACTACGCGACCTCTTTCCGCCACGGGACAGAGTGCGGGGCGGCACGGGCTGCGATTCTGAAGCGGGAAAGAGGAGGCGATCGAGGTTGGGGCGTAGAAGAATTTGGCAGGGGATTCTGGACTGGTTTCAACCAGCTCAGAGAGATGAGACGTCGGCGTGTCTGACGGATTCGCCTGTGCTGTCCTCCGCCCCTGATTCTTCGCTCGGACATTCGTCGTCTGGGGCTGCTCTGAGCGCTTCCGGTGCTTCGGCAGCACGTCAGGAAGGGCGTCGGGCAAGGAGTGCCAAGATCCTGCCCTTTCCCGAGCGGACGCTTCGTCCGCGGAACGAGAACGCCGCCGCGCGGACGAACGGACACGGTGCGGCTTTCGAGTCTGGGGTTTCGGGTGACGGAACGCTGGCCCTCGAAGGGCCGCTCGCGCCGGGGATCGACGAAGCCGAGCTGCTCGAATTCCTGGCTGCGGATCTGGACCCGGTTCCCGCGGATCCCGTCTTCCGAGAGAAGCTTCGGGATGAGCTCTGGAGCATGGTCGCCGCAGGAAGCGCCGCTTCGGATGACGATCCCGGCAGTCACTAGCGGACCCATTCGATCATCGTCCGTTCGAGTTGTTCGACTCGCTGTGCGACTGCGGGTGCGATTCGAGGCGAGAAACGTTGCCCTCTCGACGGCCGCTGATTAGCCTTCCGCGCATGCGGAACCCAATCCGCCTCAAGAACTTCAATCTCCGCTTCGGTCCCCTGTATCTGATCGGCGTGACGGTCCTCGTCGTGCATCGGCCAGACGCGTCGACCCTCGCTGCGGCGCTGCCCCTGCTCGGGGCGGGCGCGATTCTGCGTGGTTGGGGTGCTGGCCATCTGGTCAAGAACGACGAATTGACCACGACCGGTCCCTACGCACATGTGCGTCACCCACTCTATCTGGGCACCATCCTGATCGGCACCGGGTTCGCGATCGCGATCGGCGGCGTTTGGACGTTGCTCATGCTCGCCGCACTCTGGCCGTGGTTTGCGCTGCAGTATTTTCCGCGCAAAGAACGGATCGAGAGCGAGCGACTTGAGAACCTCTACGGCGCTCGTTATGCGCGATACCGTAATGCGGTGCCCGCGCTCTGGCCTCGCTGGCGCGCGTGGCGAGATGAGGCTGACCCGCCGCCTGCGCGACGGCGCCCGGCCTGGGCGATCGACCGCTACTCGGAGAACAACGAACTGGGCACGTTGCTCGCGGTCTGTGCGGGTTGGCTCGTCTTCTGGTTTCGGGCGACGGGGCTGCCTTGACCGCCGATCCCAGTGCCGCGTCGACCGAGGAGCCGATTACCCTTCAGCGGGAATCGCTGGGCGCTGCCGTCAAGCAAGTCTTACATCGCGGGGGATGGGGCAATCCGGATGTGTTGCTAGTGGAGCACGATGCTCAACATTTCGTGGTCAAGGATTTCGCTCCCCGCTCGACCTGGGTGAGGCGGCTGATCGCGCCCATCTTGTTGCGGCGTGAGGCGCGCGCCTATCGTCGACTAAAAGGGGTGCCGGGCGTGCCGCAGCTCTTGGGTGAGCTGGATGCCGAAGCCCTGATCCTGGAGTACCGGCCCGGGATCCTGCTTTCCCGTGCGCTCGTGGGAAAGCTCCGCCCCGAGTTTCTGGCCGAACTCGAAGCATCGATCAACGAAATGCATCGCCGAGGCGTCGTTCATCTCGACCTGCGTCATCGCAGCAATATCCTGGCGGGAGAAGATGGGCGGCCTGTCCTGATCGACTTCGCCTCAGCGCTGCGCTTCGACCCGAGCAAGGCCTGGGGGCGGGCAGCGGTCGCCGTTATCGGATGGATCGACCGGCGAGCGCTCGCGAAGTGGCGCCGCAAGCTCACCCCCGCTCTTGGGAGTTAGTCGGGAGCTAGCCAAGAGATCAGCGGGCGTTCGGCCGCTTGACGCGCTGGCTACTTCGCAGCGTCCGCTACGGCACTCGACGAAGCCGTTGATGCAGCGGTTGATGTAGAGGTTGATGTAGAGTCGACCGCCGGGAGCTCAGCGGGTTCGCGGGGGGCCAGGCGAGCGATGTAGTGGCGGAAGCATTCAAGGGTCAGCCGGGCATCTTCTAGGGCGCGATGGGCGACACCGCCTTCTCCGAGGAGACCTGCCGTCGTTGCGGCCTGTCGGAGCGAGATGGCGCGAGCGGGCTCGCCCGCCACCAGGGACCAGGAGTAGTAGAGCGTGGCCAGGTCGATCACGTGATAGTCGAAGGGGTAGGGGATCCCGCACTTCTTGAAGGCGCGTTCCAGGAAGATCACGTCCATCCGCACATTCTGGCCCGCCGGGATCACCTTGCGATCCTTGGGCAGCATCTCGACGATCTCGGTCAGGACCTGGCGAACGCCCGGGGCTTCCGCCCAAAGCGCTTCGTCGTAGCCGAAGATCTTCGCGGCTTCAGGGCTCACTCGTTCCGGTCGACAGCCGACACGCCACTGCGCCTCCGCCGACTCTTCGAGGCGAGCATCGGTGAGAATGATCCCGACTTCGGTCAGGTCGTGGATCTCGACGTCCAGCCCTCCAAATTCACAATCGAGGAAGGCAAAGGCAAATTCTGAGCTCAAAAGGACGACTCGCTTCTCGGAGGGCCGGCTTGCGCGGCTCCGATTGCAGACGGGGACAGGCAGACGGGGACAGAAAAGGGGGCAGATAGAGGGGGCAGAAGGGCCAGTTCGGAGATGCAGACGCTGGGCGCCCTCGAGAGGGCGCCCGCGCCGCAGGAAAATGGTGCTCCCAACGGGACTCGAACCCGTGTTTCAGCCTTGAGAGGGCCGTGTCCTAGGCCACTAGACGATGGGAGCGCATTTCCGAAGGCGGCCGAGCCTAGCCGCGGGGTCGCTTCACTGTCAACCGGGATCCCGATCGAGCATCGGGAGAACGCTTCAATCTCGTTGGAGTCTCTCCCGGAAGGATGCCGTCCAGCGTCTCCCCGTGCCGTAAATCGTCACTTCGTGATGGGGCGCACGGCCGCGGACGGGTGGGGAATGCCGCGGGCGATGTCGTGAAGTCGTCTACTGGACTCAAGGGTGCGAGCACACTTGCCGATGAAAGTTGTGGCGCGTGCCTTCTGGCACGGGTGTTGCTCTTCCTCTTGATCGAGGAGGGGAGTGTTGGGTCGAGTTCGCGATGACGCGGACGGCCCCACAGGGAGAAAACAATGGCACCTATGGCATTGAACCGGTCTCGCGGCTTTACGCTCGTCGAGTTGATGGTGGTGGTTGCGATCATCGGCGTCCTCGCTTCCGTCGCGATCCCGTCCTTCTTGAACTATCAGCTGAGCTCGAAGCGCGCGGAGGCCTTTGCGAACCTCGCGGCGCTCGCGAAAGCTCAGAAGTCGTATTTCGCCGAGTTCAACACCTACATCGATGTCCCGTCGGAGCCGACCGGGACCGGTGGCAACGGCGGCCCGACGACGATCAAGCGTGACAAGACTGCGATCGACACGGCCTTCGCGACGGTGGGCTGGAGCCCAGACGGCAACGTTTTCTTTGACTACGACACGGTGACGCCGGATTCCTCGGGTGCTTCCTGCGGTTCATGTACCGAAGCGTGCTTTACGGCAGCTGCCTATGGCGATTTGGACGGGGACAACGCGTTATCGGTTCTCTTGTACGCGCAGCCCGATGCAAGCGGTGAGTATTGCGACTCGCAACTCGGCGGTCCCGGCGGTTCTGGCGGCCAGTCTCCACCGGTGGTGGATGGCACCCGTCAGCTCAATGCGGTGGCCCGCGTGCCGCTCGCGGACGAATTCTAGTTCCATCTCCTTTTCTTGTTGAACCCTCGCCTCACTCGCGTTCGGCGAGAGCGCCTAACAGCGTGAGGTGACACTGTCAGCGGAGCCCTCTCGGTGTCTTCGAAAATCTTCCAGATTGCGACTCTGATCCTGGCGGCGGGGGCCACCGGCTGGACCCACGCGCAGATTCCAATGGAAACGCGTTCCGATTTGGGCGTCGATTTTGTGCCCTCACCACACATTGCCGACATGGCGTCGCTCGGCTTCGATGCACTGATCGCCGACTACTATTGGCTTCAAGCAGTGCAGGTCGTGGGGGCGAGCCAGACGATCGAAGGGGAGACGGCGGAGCATCTCGGCAAGCTGATCGATGTTGTCACAACGGTCAATCCTCACGTCGGGCATCCGTACCGCTTCGCAGCCGTCTGGATGACGCACTCCCGAGAGCAGGTCCTTGAGGCGAACCGCCTGCTCGAGCGAGCGACGGTCCACCACCCTGAAGACTGGCGCAATTTCTTCTATCTCGGCTTCAATCACTTCTACTATCTGGACGACTTTGAGTCGGCGGCGGAGGCACTTGAGATCGCCGTCCAGTTGCCGGGTGCGCCCACGTATCTCCCGCGGCTCGTTGCGCGACTGAAGAGTGAGCAAGGCGACATCGAAGTCGCCGAGATCTTTCTTCGCCAGCTCCTTGAATCAACGACCGACGAAGCGCAACGGTCCAAACTCGAAGCCGGTCTCGACGAGATCGAGATCGAATACAAGGCGCGATATCTGGACCGTGCGCGCGATGCCTACAAATCGCTCTCTGGTCGCGATATTCGCTGGGTGGGCGATCTGATCCGGGGACCACATCGCGTGCTTGAGACGTTGCCGAGTCCCGAACCCGACGCGATCCCCGAGTCTCTTCGCCGCGGGGCGGTTTGGAAGATTAACAAGAAGGGCCAGATCGTTTCGAGCTATCTCGGGAGCCGCTACGAGGTGCATTTGAACGGACATCCCGAATCGTTCGCTGAGGACAATCAGGACAACACGGAGGAGCGTGCTGCAGCTCCGACAACACAATCATCATCGTCCACGGAGGGTGAACATCGTGAAGGATGAAAGAAGCGAGATCGTTCGCGTGAATGGTGTCGTCAAGGACTTCCGCCCGGGCTTCGGCCTCGTGCGCAAACGAGTCTTGCATGGTGTGACCTTTGAGGTCCACGACAATGAAATTTTCGGATTCGTCGGCCCGAACGGTGCGGGCAAGACGACGACCTTGAAGATTCTGATGGGCTTGATCCAGCCGACGGAAGGCTGCGCCTCGATTCTCGGCTGTGACGTGGGTGAATCCGAATTCCGACATCAGATCGGGTTCCTGCCTGAGAACCCCTACTTCTACCCCTTTTTGACTGCGCGCGAGATCCTCGAGTTCTATGCGCGGCTCTCGGGTGTGGCGGCTTCTGAGCGCGATGCGCGCGTCGATCGCCTGCTCGGGATGGTCAATCTCGGCCACGCGATGGACGCGCGACTCCGCACGTTCTCAAAGGGCATGTTGCAGCGGGTGGGCGTTGCCCAGGCACTGATCCATGACCCGCGCGTCGTCTTCCTCGATGAGCCGATGAGTGGACTCGACCCGATCGGTCGAAAAGAAATCCGTGATCTGATTCTCTCGCTTCGCAATGAGGGCAAAACGATCTTCATGAACACGCACATCCTGCCCGACGTCGAGATGGTCTGTGATCGTGTGGCGATCATCGTCAAGGGCCAGATTCGTCACCAAGGCGCGATCGAAGACTTCATTCCGGAGTCCGGTCGTCGGAGCGATATCGTGATCTCGAGCCTTCCGCCCGAAACGGCGGATCAGCTCGGCGAGCGATTCGACCTTGAGATGCGTGGGCTCGGTGAGCGCATCGAAGTACAGGTGGATGAGAAGGACGTGAACGCCGTACTCGACGCGGTGATCCGTGTTGGTGCGGAGGTCGTGTCGGTCACGGCGCATCGAAATTCGCTCGAGGACGTGTTCCTGGATGCGGTGCGCGAAGGGGAGGCAAACGAATGAACGCCTTCATTCGAATGCATGCGCTGGCAGTGAACACGTTCCGCGAAGCGCTTCGGAATAAACTGCTCTACACGCTGCTCGGTTTCAGCTTCGTCATGATCGCGTCTGGCGTCGTACTCGCCACACTGTCCTACGTCGAAGTCAATGAGATCCTGCAGGATGTGGGGATGGGCGCGATCCGCTTCTTCAGCGCCGGAATCGCGATCTTCGTCGGCATCGGCCTTGTGCATAACGAGGTCGATCGCCGCACGATCTTCACGATTCTCTCGAAGCCCGTGTCCCGCGCCGAATTCCTGGTGGGGAAGTGGGCCGGGCTGACCTTTACCGTCTGGCTTCAGCTCGTGCTGATGGTGGCTGCTTTCGCGGTCGTCTCGATGCTCGCCGGCGCTCCGCTCGGGGCCGACCATTTCGTGGCGCTCGGGCTCATCGGCCTTGAGTTGATGGTGCTCGTCGCGATCGCCACGCTCTTCTCGGCGTTCACGACGCCGATGCTCGCCGCATTCTTCACCGTCGGCCTCTGGATCATCGGCCACCTGACCCGGGATTTGCAGGCGCTCACGAGTCAATCGGAGGCCGAAGGCGTGTCACAGATCGCGACGTTCATCTTCGTGTTGATGCCGGACTTTGAAGTGTTCAACAAGACGCTCGAGGCCGTACATGGGCTACCGATCTCAGGGAACGAGATTGGGCTCGCGACGGTCTATGCTCTCGGGTACACCGTCTGCACGTTGATCCTGGCTGTCATGATCTTCAGTCGTCGGGATTTCAAATAGGCCTACGTCCAAAGGGCGTGCCGGGGGGAACATGACGATCGAGATTGCGCCAGGAGCGCTCGTGCCTGTCGCGCTGGCCTTCGGCCTGCTCGTCGGTTCATTCTTGAACGTCGTGATCCATCGCGTGCCGCTCGGAGAGAGCGTCGTTTTTCCGCCCTCCCATTGCCCGGGCTGCGATCAACAGATCAAGCCCTGGGACAATGTTCCGATCCTCTCGTATCTCGTGCTTCGCGGGCGCTGTCGCTCGTGTGCGACGTCGATTTCGCTTCGGTACCCCGCGATCGAGTTGCTATGCGGGCTGCTCTTTGCCGCGGTCGCCTGGCGATTCGGCGCGTCGTCCTGGACGGTCCTCTACTGCGTCTTCGGAGCGGCGCTGATTGCAGCGGCGATGATCGACTTCGATCATCAGATCATTCCCGATTCGATTTCCCTGGGAGGGCTTGCCGTCGCGCTTGTGCTCGTGCCGAGTGTGGCTGCCTATGCGGGGGGCGCAGGCGGAGAGGGAATGTTCGGAACGCTCTGGTTCGCTTCCTTCAAACAGTCGGCGATCGGCGCGCTTGTGGGTGGCGGTTCGCTCTGGGCGGTGGCGTTCGTTCACGCCCGGGTCTCCGTCGCGATGGGCCGAACCTTCGAACACTGGCCAGGGGAGGGCGAAGAGATTCCCAAGCCGTCCGAGGCCGACTATTGGCTTTGGTTTCCCGGACTTGGGCTCGGTGACGTGAAGCTTCTCGCCATGATCGGCGCCGTCGTGGGGCCACTTGGCGTGCTCGACACGATCTTGATGTCGTCCATCGTCGGCCTCGTGCTGGGTGGCACGCAGGCGCTCGCGCGCGGTGCGCTCGGGCGACCCTTCGGGTTCGCTCCGGCGATCGCGGTCGGCACTGTCGCGATGCTCTTCCTGCCGCCGCTCTGGATGCTGAACGGCTTCTAGTCCGCAGGCATTGTTAGGCCGACCTGGGGTCGAGCCTCTGCTCAGGACTCCGCGATCCGCGCGCGCACGATTTCTAGGCCTGCTCGGAGTCGAGCGACCGAGCGCGCCTGTCCCACAACTTCGAGGGTCTCGTAGATTCCCGGTGAAGCACCGGTCCCGGTGACCGCGACCCGTACGGGCTGGGCGAGCTTACCGAGCTTCAAGTCGTCGAGGGCCGCACAGGTCGCCACGAAGGCCCCTTCGAGGCTCGTCGGCGTCCACTCGCTCAAAGCTTCGAGTGCGGGGATCAAAGCTTCGAGGGGTTCGAGGGCGACGGGACGGAGATGTTTCTTCGCGGCGCCGGGGTCGATCTCGATGTCATCACAAAGCACGAAGCGTGCCTTCTCGGCCATCTCGACGAGCTGGTTGCTTCGCTCACGAAGCAGGTCGAGGGTCTGGTCGAGGTTCGCGTCTCGCGGGACGGGTCGACCCGCAACCGCATCGAGGTAGGGGCTCACCGCGTCGAAGAGCACGTCGCGCGAGGCCTCCTTGATGTAGTGCTGGCTCAACCAGTCGAGCTTGGCGAGGTCGGCCTGGGCGCCGGATCGCCCCACGTGTTCGAGGTCGAAGAACTGGACGATCTCGTCGCGGGAGAAGATCTCCTGGTCGCCATGGGACCAACCGAGCCGGGCCAACCAGTTGACCATCGCTTCCGGCAGATAGCCATCGGCCTTGAACTGCTGGATCGAGACAGGGTCCTTTCGCTTCGAGAGTTTACGTCCGCTCTCGGCAACGATCAGAGGGACGTGGGCGAAGGTCGGCGCCTCGGCATCGAGTGCGCGGTAGAGCGCGAGCTGGAAGGGCGTATTGCTGTGGTGATCCGCGCCCCGCACGACGTGCGAAATCTTCATGTCGAGGTCGTCGACAACGACGGCAAGGTGATAGAGCGGCGTCCCATCACTGCGACGGATGATCCCATCGCCGATCTCGCTTGCGTCTTGCCCACTCGGCCCGAAGACGAGGTCATCCCAACGAAGCGAACTGTCGCGATCGATGCGAAGCCTAACAGTGTGCGTTCCGCAGTCAGGGCCGAGTCCGAGATCACGGCACTTGCCGTCGTAGATTCCCTTGCCGCCCGAAGCGATGTCGGCTTCGCGTCGCGCTTCCAGCTCTTCCCGGGTGCAGACGCAGCGATAGGCGCGACCGTTCTCGAGCAACTGCTCGACCACCGCCGCGTGGCGCTCGGCATTCTCCGTCTGGCGGTACGGTCCCTCGTCCCAGTCGATGCCCAGCCAGCGCATCCCATCGAGGACGGCCTCTTCGGATTCGCGCGTCGAGCGCTCGAGGTCGGTGTCTTCGATGCGGAGAACGAATTCACCGCCGAGGCGCCGTGTGAGCGCCCAGTTGAAGAGGGCGGTCCGGGCACCACCGATATGAAGGAACCCCGTGGGGCTAGG
>Ga0316209_1001070_pt1 | contig 33146 bp, 19 predicted proteins | sample 6monopyrite_MG_FD_204945 | JGI IMG/M metagenome (GOLD analysis project Ga0316209, IMG submission 204945) | Microbial mat bacterial communities from mineral coupon in-situ incubated in ocean water Damariscotta River, Maine, United States -... | ecosystem: Environmental > Aquatic > Marine >...
TGGTTGTTTCTTCTCGTGCAGCTATTAAGTCTCGCTTACAATGGTCGTTTTAAAGATAAATCGATAAAGAGAATAAAGCTTGGGTCTCTGATTATCGCTGGCATTTTAATACTGCCTGAACTCTTAAAGTACATTTTTGGCGAGATACCACTGTTTCGTAATCCTCAATACCTGACCGCTCTCAACCTGTTAATTTCAATCATAGGCATTGTTCTTATAGAGCAGGTTTACCGTAATACACGCGCGGAACAAAAGTGGGCCATTAAATACTTGTGCTTAGGTATGCTAGGGATGTATGTCTACGACTTTTACATGTATTCCGATGCCTTACTATACCAACGAATAGATCGAGTTCTGTGGGATGCTAGAGGGTTTGTCTATGCTCTTAGCGTTCCTTTGATCGGTATATCTATATCTCGTGACCCGTTATGGTCACCTGAAATATTTATTTCACGTCGTGTTGTTTTCCATACCACTGCGTTATTAGCCAGCGGTATATATTTAATGATAATGGGTATAGCCGGCTATTATGTTCGTGACTTTGGCGGTAGCTGGGGCCTGGTTGCTCAAGCAATATTTTTATTTATAACGATTATATCGCTGGTATTGTTTTTAACTTCGAGGCGTATGCGTGCACGACTTTATGTTCTCGTCAATAAACATTTCTACCCGTATAAGTATGACTATCGAGAAGAGTGGTTGCGTTTTATTCGTACCATTTCTACATCCAGTGAAGAAAAAGAACTGTATCATAATACGATAAAATCAATCGCACAAATAATTGAAAGTCCCGGTGGCATGCTTTGGTTACGTGAAAACAATGGCTTCTTTTCTTGCGTTGATACCTGGGAAATGGAGCACATAAGCGACAGGGAGCCGGCAGAAACGTCACTGCCAAAATTCATGGAAGAACATGAGTTTGTAATAAGTGTAGATGAGTTTTTGACTCAACCTGAAGTTTATAATCGTCTTGGCTATCTAGAATTACCGGAATGGGTAAAGAAGTTGCAACCCTGGTTAATCGTTCCATTAATCTATAATGATTTATTGATTGGTTTTATAGTGCTCGACCACGCTTCAGCGCGTAAAAAAACCTTTAACTGGGAAGATAGCGATCTATTAAAAACGGCAGCTCGCCAGGTTGCTGCATTTTTAGAACAGATGAATGCCTCTGAGGCTCTTGCCGAAGCAAGGCAATTTGAGAGTTTTAATAAAGTATCAACTTACGTTGTTCATGATATAAAAAATTTGGTTGCACAGCTTTCGCTCATCTCCAGTAATGCTGAAAAGCACAAAGACAATCCTTTATTCATGGAGGATGTGTTTAAAACGATTAATAACTCAGTGTCCAAAATGAATAAAATGATGGAGGTTTTAAGTGGTAAGGGGGTAACAGATAAATCTAGTAAAGTAAATATAATCTCCATACTCGAAGAGCTTGCTCATAACCGTCAAATCGCTGGTGGAAAACCTGTTCCTGTGCTCGGTTGCGAGTCAGCTTCTTACTATGTAAAAGCTGACAAAAATCAACTTTTGGCTATTCTTGGACATCTTGTTCAAAATGCACAGGATGCTACTGATGATGAAGGAAAAATTAGCATATCTCAAAAACGTTCTACTAATGGTGTGGTTATCGAAATAGAGGATACTGGATGTGGTATGAGTGAGAGTTTTATCCAGAATAATCTATTCAAGCCCTTTAAAACAACCAAAGGAAGTAAAGGTATGGGTATAGGAGTGTATGAAGCACGGGAAATAATACTGGCAATAGGTGGTCGGATTGAAGTAAGCAGCGAACCAGATGTAGGTACCTGCTTTCGACTAATAATACCTGCTGCTACATAATGTTATAGATAACAGTCGATTGCCGTAATCCTTCATTAAAAATTAACTAGCTTATTGAAAAATATATAAAAAATATGTTAAATATTTCGACAAACACAATAAATTGTGATACAAAGTAGTCCATGAATAATAATAAATTACTTGTTGTTGAAGACGATCCTGGGTTGCAGAGCCAAATTCGGTGGTGTTTCGAAAACTATGAAGTTTTACTGGCTAACGATCGTAATTCTGCAATCGAACAAATCACTAAAAATAAGCCTGCTGTCGTTACATTGGACCTGGGTCTGCCGCCCCATGAAGACAATCCGAGTGAAGGATTCTCTACTCTTGAGCAGATAATGGATATAGACCCTAATATAAAAGTTATTGTCGTTACGGGACAGGAAGAACGCGAAAATGCGGTTAAAGCCATTGGTCTAGGGGCATATGATTTTTATAGTAAGCCATTTGAACCTGAGATTATCGGCTTAATTGTTAATAGGGCGTTTCGTTTGCTGGAACTGGAAAACGACAATCTTCGTCTGCAGTCGAGTGGAATTCATGAACCTTTTGCTGGCGTTATTGCTTGTAGTCCGCAGATGCAAAGCGTCTGTAAGGCAGTCGAGAAGGTTGCACCATCAGATGCCACTGTATTGCTATTAGGTGAAAGTGGTACGGGTAAAGAACTTTGCGCGCGTGGATTGCATACACTGGGTTCCAATAGTGACGGTAACTTCGTCGCGATAAACTGTGCGGCAATTCCTGATACGTTACTTGAAAGCGAATTATTTGGTTACGAGAAAGGCGCATTCACCGGTGCAAATAAAACAACCCTGGGTAAAATTGAGTACGCAAATGGCGGTACGTTGTTCCTGGATGAAATGGGCGATTTACCGTTTACATTGCAGGCAAAATTATTACGATTTTTACAGGAACGAGTGGTTGAGCGTGTCGGTGGGCATGAGCCAATACCTGTTAATGTGCGTGTCGTATGCGCCACGCATCAAAACTTACGCGAAAAAATAGAGAAAGGTGAGTTCAGAGAAGATTTATTTTACCGCATAAGTGAAATCCCATTAGAAATACCCCCGCTTCGTGATCGTGAAGGAGACATCATTGTGCTGGCGCGTTTCTTCTTTGATAAATTTAACGAAGACCATGGTCGGAAATTACGTGGTTTCACTAAAGATGCGTTAAGTTCAATGGAGTCATACTCATGGCCTGGAAATGTACGAGAACTGCAGAACCGTATTAAACGTGCTGTGATTATGACAGACGGTAAACAGCTATCTTCTATGGATTTAGAGCTCGATAGAACCTCATCAGAATCCATGAATTTTAATCTGCGTGATATACGTGAGAAAGTTGAAAGACAAGCAATTTTACGTGCATTGTCACATGTGAATGGCAAGGTTGCGCCAGCTGCCGAGCTATTAGGTGTAAGCAGGCCAACTCTTTATGACCTAATCAAAAAGCTAAATATAACTGTATAGATTCACATTTTGTTGTTGAATCTAAATAGCCAAGTTTTGTTATAAGTAAGGTAGATTAGGGTATGTGGCCACGCTTTTAGTTATAACAATATCATAAGATATAAATAATATGAGTACACCACAAGATAAACAAAACATTCTAAATGAAAATAAATTACTGATTGATATGACTGTTATGTCTGTTTGTAATAGTCAGGTCTCAAGTGATTTAGAAAATTATCTTATTGTTTCTGTGGTAGAAGGTTGGCAACAACTTGTAGATGCAATTAGATTAGTATTGAAGGGTGAGCGTCAGATAGAAAAGTTTTCAGATCTGGATGAAGAGGACAGCATTGTTATCGAAAAAATACTTGAAATACTTGCCAAACCAGATGTGTTGGTAAAAAGTTTTTTAGTAAGTGCTCAACAACAATTATATACCTCTCCTGCCAATGCACTGATGCTAGTCAACTCTGCAAGAGACATGACGCCAGAAAACCCCATGGTGCATGCGATGTTGGGTCAAGTGCTACATGTGCAAGGGCGATTAAATGAATCTGTAACTTCATACAGAAAATCACTGGCTCTATTAAAGGAGCAGCCTCAGGTATTGCTTAATCTAGGTGTTGTATTAAATGATTTGAAACAGTTTGAAGATGCTATTCTCGTGTTTGCACAGGTGCTAGATTATCAGTTTGATAACCTGGATGCTATGTCGCACCTGGCGTATTTGTATGAAAGGTCTTACAAACTTGATAAATCAAAGGAAATTATTGAAAAAGGTTTATCCATCAACCCACAGCACCCTGCATTAACATTCATAAGTGGAAAATTACAACAACGTGCTAATAATAAAATGGAAGCGATACAATTAATAAAGCAATCACTTGATTTTGGTCTACCACCAGTTCTTTACGGTGATGCTTACTCGCGTTTGGGTTACCTTTATGATCAAGTGGGTGAGATGAGAAATTCTATCGATTGTTTCACTCAGGCTAATTCATTTTATGTAAAACAGTGCCAAGAAAAAGGGATTGATAAAAAAGCTTTTAACAATGAAGTGGAATATTTGAATGTTCTTGGTAAGAAAATGACTTGTGAGGGAGATGATGATGTTGATGATCATACTGACCCCATATTTTTAATCGGTTTTCCAAGATCAGGTACTACATTGCTAAATCAGATTCTCGATAGTCATGGTGGCATACAAACATTAGAAGAAAAGCCGTTAGTTGCAAATTTAATTAACAAGTTGTACGAACTATCTAAACAGCAAAATACTGATGCTTTATCATTGGGGAGAGCTAATTTATTAGAGTTAAGAAGGGCATATTTTAATTCGGTAAAACAATATCTAATTTTAAAACCGGACAATGTATTCATTGATAAATTCCCATTAAATATTGCGTATGTGCCTATCCTAGCCAAGGTGTTTCCGAAAGCCAAATATATATTGGCTCTACGACATCCTTGTGATGCTTGTTTGAGTTGTTTTATGCACAGTTTTGGGCTGAATTCTGCGATGTCTAATTTTACTAATATTGAAGATACTGTTTCATTGTATGTGAAACTTATGTCTAACTGGGAAAAATATAGCACAACCAATAATATTAAATTTCATCGAATACGGTATGAAGATACAATTGATAACTTTCGGCAAGAAACTATTCAGATATTAAAATTTCTTGGCCTTGACTGGGATGATGAAATTAATGCTCATACTGAAAATGCGCGTTCTGGTGGTGTTATTGACACGCCAAGTTATGACCAAGTGACCGAGCCACTGTATAAGCATGCAGTTTATAGATGGAAAAATTATAAATCATTATTTGATCTACATATGAATGAGCTGGAGCCTTTAATCAAGGAATATGGCTACTAAGCAATGTTGTTGTATAAATAATGATATTCTATACAAAAAATTTCGCAAAAAAACCTCTGCGGGTGAGTTTCATATCAAGTGCTTCGAGCTAAAATCTATATTTTGTCAGTTATAATTTGTATGAACAGTTTGGAGTGAGTAGTGTCTAGTTTATCGAAGCTGAAGAAAAAGGCGTGTGCTGAATATAAAAAAGGGAAAAAAATACAAGCAAAAAAATTGCTAACACAAGTGTGTGATAGAGATATATCTGATACTGAAACAAGGCTCATGCTCGCAGATTTATATATTAAATCCGCAGAATACCATCAAGCTTATAAATTGTTAAGTTCTTCACTACAATATGCGCAGCATAATATGCACGCCATGACTGTTCTTGGTGAAATATGTATCGTGCTTAAAAATTTTTCTGAAGCATTAAACTATTTAAATTTGGTGATTAAAAACCAACCAGAAAATGCTCACGCCTATTTTTTACTAGGAGAAGCGAGTCGTAATCAAAGTGCATTTGATAGTGCTGAGCATTATTATGAAAGAGCTATTAATTTTAGATATACCAAGTCACATGTACATTACTACAGGGGCTTGATGCAGAATATTCAAGGTAGAGCGGAGGATGCCGCTAAATCGTTTAAGATAGCTTATGATCTAGATTCTAGTCTGGTAAAAGCTTTGTGGGCAAAAGAGCGAGTACTTCCGGTTATTTTTAATGATAGTAATGAAATAAAAGTTGCCAGACAACGATATAGTGATGGTATAGATAGTTTGAAAAAATCAATATCATTGTCTACACCTAAAGAAAGACAGGAAGCCTGTGATGGATTGGCTTCTAGCACGAATTTCTACCTTCAGTATCAAGGTTGTGATGACCTGGAACTACAGCTAGATTTTGGTGAGCTACTTATCAATGTGATGTCTGCAACATTTCCGAAATACGTTGATAACATACAAAAGCATTATGATAAAACTCGAAAAATAAAAGTTGGTTATGTAAGTCCTTTTCTGAGAAATCATAACGGTGCGGTTTGGCTGCTTGGTTGGTTGAGAGCAAGAGATACGGCAGATATTGAGGTGTATTGCTATCATACATCTGACCAGAAGGATGATAAAACAAGTTTATTTGAACAATATAGCGATCATTTTTGTACTATTTCAGATAGTATCCAGTCAGTTGCAGAAAAAATATACTCAGACAAATTAGATATTCTTGTACATCCGGAATTAGGTATGAGTCCAGAAAGCATGATGCTTGCAGGTTTAAGGTTAGCGCCTGTCCAGTGTGTTGGTTGGGGGCATCCTGTTTCAACAGGGCTTAAAACAATAGATTACTGGCTCTCATCTGACTTGATGGAGCCAGAAAATGCTGACGAACATTACTGTGAAAATTTAGTCCGGTTGCCTAATTTGGCTAATAATTATTCAAAAGATCAGCATATAAGAATCCATAATGAGTTGTTTGGTAAAAAATCACGTGCTGATTTTGGCCTGCCTGAAGCGAATGTTTTATACTTCTGCAGTCAATCATTGTTTAAATATCTTCCTGAGTATGATCATTTGTGGCCAGAAATCGCGCTTAAATGTTCGGATGCCAAGTTTGTTTTCCTGGCGATATCGAGTGTCTATGTCATAAAAAAATTTATGGCTAGAATACAGCTCGCTTTTAATAAATACGGTTTAAAAGCGGAGGACTATTGCATTATGTTGAATAGGCAAACACCTGATGATTATCTGGTGTTAAATGAACTGGTTGATGTCTTTTTAGATAATCCCCCATGGTCAGGAAATAATACAAGCATGGCGGCAATCGATGCGTATTTACCAATCGTGACCTATCCAACTGAGTTCATGAGAGGGCGACACTCGTATGCTATCTTAAAGATGCTTGATATAACCGAAACGATTGCTTCATCAGAATCTGAATATGTTGACATTGCGGTAAGATTAGGTACTGATGAATCGTACTTGAAAGAAATCAAAGATAAAATTATTGCTAATCATGATCTTATTTACAATGATTCTAGTTGTGTGAGATATCTTGAAAGTTTTTATAGAGATGTTGTTAGTAGTTAGGTTTTCATAATTGTTACTGATGTTTATAAACATATGATATTTGTATGGCCTGATATTGGGTTCTAGCTAGATTCCAGATACTATACTACCCCCAATAGCAGGCAATATAGTCGCATCATGGATGTTTTCGGCGCTTTTTGGTGACATCAAACAATCAGTGACACAACTTTATTGTAGATTATTGGGGGATTTTAGTGGTTGGAGTCTAACCTGGAATGCTATCCCTTCAGCCTTAGCTAAAAATGTGAAGTTATAATTGACCTTATCTTCTACTCTCCAGTTTTACACTGGAATCAAATGCATTATTATCTGACTGACATCAATACGATTTGCAGATAACAGGTTAAATTGATTCTGTTGTAAAAGTTGGGCTAACTGATTCCAGTTAAGATTGTTAACCCAGCCATGGTTGGAACGGTTTAAGTAGATGCCGCTATCAGTCGTGGTATAACTTAATACGATTGGTAAGTTATAACCGTGTAGTGTTTTCAAAAATGCCGGTAGGTCGTAAATATATTCAAGAACTTCAAGTGCAACAATAATTGTGGCATCGGTTTTATCTGGCATTTCGCCTTTATTAAAATCACAAACGATCGTCCTATCATCCCGCGCCACGATATCACAGGGTAGATACTTACAGTTTATTAATCTCTTCTCCAGTGGCATGCTGCCGCAGCCAAGATCTAAAACGGTTGAATTAGCTGATATCATAGTTGTGGCAGCGATTGTTCGTTGTGGTAATAATTCTTCGAGTGCATTTGTGTCCGACCAGCGTTTAATGTCCGATTCTTGTTGTTTAATAACTTGATTACGGCGCTTGGCTTCCAGAATGACTTTTTGCGCATGCCTTGTTCGTTCTGCTTGTGAACAGCTACCCTCATTTTCACTGTAATGGTCTTTTTTAAATAGTTCTAACCTTTCTTCTAGCTCAACAATTTTTTGTTCGAGCAATTTTTCATCACTTAAGCCAGAAGGAGATGACTGAACGATTTTGTTAAAATGTTCAGTAATAAGGTTTTTTTCATCTGCAGAATATTCATTGACCTTATCAGCGTTTTTTACTGGAATATTTAAGGTATCAAACAAATTTGCCGGCTGGTATGGCATGTCCAAGCTGGCGCACCAGTCTTTCCATTTAAAATCTAGAATATGAGAGCCTGATGTTACTGGTATCCACGGTACGCGTAAGGTGTCGGCAACAATTGCACCATGAAGGGCTTCAGCGATAAGCAAGTCACTTTTCTGGATTGCAGATAGCACCTCTTCAACAGGTAAATGTGGATCGATATAATGTACATTAAGATTCTGACATATTGTGCGCCAGAAATTGCTCGCTTCCTGATCGCTGTAGTGATGTGGCATATATGAAACTTTATGACACTTAGTATTCTTAGTAAGGTATTCTCGCTTTATCAGTGCTGCACCATCTGTTACTGCTGCAGTTGAATCAAGATTTAATAATTTTGCGGTTAATGGTCCGCGGACGCAGTATATTGACCAGGTATCATTGATGTCGGGTATCGGACCATATCCAGCACCAGTGCTGAATACAGCGATACGGTGCCCACTAGGAATCCATTCTGAATTTAGGTAGCTACCAATGCCAAGAAATAATGCGCTGTGATCCTCATCAAGCACATCGGGTAAAAGTTTATCCCATAACCATGCATTAAGTTCATCGCCAAAGTTGGAGATATGCTTAAAATAAAATGACTTCATTGTTTATATTTACCCACATTCAGTTTAAATAGTTGAGATTGTATGTTATTTCATTACGTTAGAAAAAACATAATTATTAGAGATGTGAATGCAGAATAATTACTGAAATATTACTTTATACTCTAGAAAAAAACACATTATTGTTATTTAAAGTACCTCATGCTATAAATCATTATATGATGGCACAATTGAGATGCCCGCTAGCGCAAATAGATGAATAAACTGTAAATGCTGACAATTCTGTTAATAATAAAATAGAACTCAAATATAAATCAGCTAAAATATTGGACAATATTCCATTGTTAGGATCGACTATAATACAAACTTAAACGATATGAATGACTCAAAACAATCCGACAATCCATCCTATGAAAAATACCTCAACAATGTAGGGAAACAGTATGAAGAATTTCCTTACCCTGAGCGTAATCCAGTAGACGAAAGAAAGCGTTTATTACCAACGATGGGGGATATGTTATGCCATATCAACCACTACTGCTTCGAAGGTAAACGAGATTTTTCTAAAGGATTTCGTGTGCTGATTGCAGGTGGTGGAACAGGAGATGCACTAATTTTTCTGGCAGAACAGCTACGTGATACAGATGCTGAAATTGTTTATCTGGATTTTAGTCAGGCATCAATGGCTGTAGCAAAAGAGCGTGCTCAGGTCAGGCAACTAACGAATATACAGTGGGAATTAGGTTCGTTGCTGGACTTGAATCCACTTAAGAATGGATATTTTGATTACATCAATTGCAGTGGGGTACTGATGATTCTTAAAGATCCATCGCAAGGACTCGCTGCACTTAATTCTGTTTTGAAAGATGATGGTGCGATGCTAATAATGCTCTATGCTGAATATGGCCGAACAGCAATATATCAAATGCAGAATTTATTGCGTATGGTTAACAATAAAGTGTCCGACATGAGTGTGAAAATGAAGAATTGTAAAGCGATTCTTAATGATTTACCCGAGTCGCACTGGCTGAATATGACAACAACGAATTCTTCAAATTATAAGAATCTAAGAGAAATAGAACTCTATGACTTGTTCTTGATTGGAACAGATCGTGCCTACACTATACCTGAGTTATATGAGTTTCTTGATAATGAAGGATTAACACTGGGCAAGTTATTCTCGCATATGCCACAGTACGGTAGCCGCTTATATAGTCCAGATATTTATATTCGTGACACAGAACTATTGAATAAAGTTAAATGTTTTGATATTAGAGAGCAGCAAGCAATTGCAGAACTGATGAATGGTCAGATATTAATGCATACATTTTATACGACGAAACAGGTACGCGTTCAGCCCGAACTTGAACAGCTGAATTATATTCCTTATCTAAGTCCATTTTTTAATAAACAGGCATATTCTGGGCTGCATCAGCTAGTAGCAAACTCTGGGGATGTGGTGAACTTAAATACTGCAATGAATATTAAAGTTAGTTTTAACAAAACGCATCACATGGATGAAATATTTAAACACCTCGACGGTGAAAAAAGTTTAAAGGATATTTTTGAAAGAGTTATGATTTCAGCTAAAGGGTGTCAATCAGGAGTAACTTATGAGTCCTTATTGGATGAGTTTAGAAGTTTTTATGACGTTCTGGAAAACTATTATCTGATGGCATTGCGTGATAGCTCTGTATCCTATCCTAAAGCCTTAGATGAAATGCAAAGTCACTTACGATAAAGAACGTTTTTTAAATTTTTATTATTAATTAAAAGTACATAAATAAAATGAATGGTTCAAAAAAAATATCTAATTCATCCTATGATAAATATCTAAATAGTCTGGGCAAGCAATATGAAGAGTATCCTTACCCTGAACGTAATCCTATGGATGAAAAAAAACGTTTATTACCAACGATAGGAGATATGTTAGGTCATATTAATCACTATTGTTTCGAAGGTAAGCGAGATTTTTCAAAAGGGTTCCGTGTGCTGGTTGCAGGCGGTGGAACAGGGGATGCGCTTATTTTCCTGGCGGAACAATTACGTGATGCAGATGCTGTAATTGTTTATCTGGATTTTAGTCAGGCATCAATGGCTGTGGCAAAAGAGCGTGCTCAGGTCAGGCAACTAACGAATATACAGTGGGAGTTAGGTTCATTGTTGGATTTGAATCCACTTAAAAATGGATATTTTGATTACATCAACTGCAGTGGTGTCTTGCATCATCTTGAGAAACCGTCACAAGGACTTGCTGCACTTAATTCTGTGCTGAAAGAAGATGGTGTCATGTTAATTATGCTCTATGCTGAGTACGGTCGAACAGCAATATATCAAATGCAGGATTTAATGCGCATGGTTAATAAGGGCGAGTCAGATATGGGTGTAAAAATGAAGAACTGTAAAACCATAATTAATGCTTTACCTGAATCTCATTGGATAAATATATCGACGAAGACGGGGCAAAAGTACCAAAGTCTTAATGAAATTGAACTTTATGATTTGTTTTTAATCGGTACAGATTGCGCTTATACCATACCGCAATTATATAAGTTCATTGAAAAAGAAGGGTTAATGATTAGCAAATTGTTCTCACACATGCCTCAATATGGAAATCGCTTATATAAACCAGAAACTTATATTCATGATGTTAGTTTACAGGATGAGGTATCGTACTACGATCTTCGTGAGAAGCAGGCAATAGCCGAATTGATGAATGGTAAAATTCTAATGCATACTTTTTATGTAAAGAAGCAAGAGGGTAAAGTTCCAGTAGCTGATTTAGAACATTTAAACTATATACCTTATTTAAGTCCGCTTTTTAATAGACAAGCGTATGCAGGTTTATATCAGGTAATAATAAATTCAGACGCTGATGTAAAATTAAATGCGGCGATGAATATAAAAGTACGCTTTAGTAAAACGCCCCACATGGAACAAATGTTCAAATATCTTGATGGTGAGAAAACCTTAAAAAATATATTTGATAAGGTAATGAAGTCGGTTAGTGGGCGAAAATCTGGGGCCACATATAATTCTTTGTTAATTGAATTTAATGTCTTTTATAGTGAACTAGAAAATCATTATTTGATGATGCTGCGTGACAGTTCCGTTCATTATCCTAAGTCACTAGATGAAATGCAGATGTCTCTAGTCTAGTAAGAGGGTGATTTAGTTAAGAGCGAATCGTAGGGAAGTTACCAAATAGTTGGTTGGTGTGGTTTCAGGAGTCACCAAATGCTTTAATAAAAGGCTCTATATGTGTTTCATAGTTTTTCCAGCGGGCAACTGATTTTTTATAGATAGGCTTGCGCACCTGATCATAGCTGGCTGTTGATACAAAACGTTTCGTTTTATGAAAATTCAAGCAGTCATCGTTCCAGTCAAGGCCGCAAAAATCGATTAATTTTCGGCTGATTTTTTCCTGATCTGAAACAAGTTCTTCATAGCGGACATTCATGATGGGGATACTTAATACGGATTGCCAATGCTCCATTAATTTTTCATAGCCTTTGTAATAGGATATAATGTTATCAAGGTCAAAACACCAATCAATATTTTGCAAGAAGTCCTGAAAATAACAAGATAGGCAGCTATCTAATGGATTACGTGTACAATGAATAATTCTGGCGTTAGGGAACAATAGCTGGATGAAACCCAAATGATAAAAATTTCCTGGTAGTTTATCGGTCACCCGACTTGCGTCAGAATTTTTTGTATTCAAAAGGTCTAAATATCGTTGAGCACATTGATTCAATGTTTTTTTATCGATGGATGTTAGTAATTCAGGGTATTGTGTTGCGGGATTTGATGATTGTTGTAGTTCACGAGACATGGTACCAATATCTAGGAGCTCTCCGGCCCCATAAATATCGGGGTGACTAAACAAAACTTGCTCAACAAGAGTGGTGCCCGATCGAGGCATGCCAACGATGAAGACAGGGCGTTTAGATTTATTGGGTGAAGTGATTGCTTCGTTAAAGAAATCAGCGGACAATGTTTTGATGCTGGCTTCTATTCTTGATTGTTGATTCTGTTTATTAAACTGTGTTTGTCGTAGTTCATTGCCGCGTTTATAGTGAGCAAAAGCTCGATCATATTGTTGGCTACCGTCACATAATTTACCAAGTAAAAAATATAGTTTACGTTGTGCGGTATTAGTCAAGCTGCTGTTGTTTTCAAGCAGTTCCTCCATCATCGTAATAGCCTGGTCATGTAGGTCAAGTTCTTTTGCGACTGCCGCGAAGGCTAATGCCAGATTGAGATGTTGTGTGCCTGCATCAACATGCTTTTGTAAATACTCATAAGCCTTATGAGCATCTCCCATTAATTCATAAATGTATGAGGCGACGCAGGCGGCGTTAATGTCATCAGGTTTTAAAGTGAGCACACGTTCACAAAATTCAAGCGCATCGTCTGTTTTGCCCTGAGCAGATAAAATCATGCTCATAGTGTTAAGGGCTGATAGGTAATTAGGTTGTAGTTCGATTGCTTTTCTGCAACTGGCTTCTGCTTTATCAGGAAGCTCTAAGCTGGAAAATGATGTAGCTAGACGATAGTGAGCTTCAGCATAGTCTGGTTTTTTTTGTAAAATTAATTGATATCTCTCACTTGCTTCCTGATAACGTTCAGTATTTTGAAACACATTGCCGAGTAATAGCTGAGCTTCTAGCCACTCTGGATTGAGCTTCAGCGTTGTACGAAAGGCTGTTTCGGCCTGATTCCAATGTGACAGCATCAGTCGCGTTTTACCTAGCATGAACCAGGCTGGTGCCAGGCCAGGTTCTATGATAGTTGCTTGTTCAAATGCATTAGCAGCTTCTTGTTGCCGGTTTAGTGCGATTAACGCATTACCTAAATTTGCATGGGCACTAACCAGGTTTGGATCTATTTTGATTGCATTTTTACAGCATGTCTCTGCCTCAGCAATGTTACCCAGTGCACCATGCATATTGCCTTGCATCATCCATGCGTTGGCATTATTTTCATCCTGTTCACAAACTACTCGATAAATTTCTAAAGCTTCAAGTATACGTTTTTGTTCAAATAAACCTTGAGCTTTATTCATCATAGCTGCTGTAGATTGATCGTTCATAGATTTTTTCTTTAATTCGTTTTTTTAGTGTAAACGTATAGAGAGGAATTATAATTTTTTACGCTTAAGTTTGCAGTACAGTAGTTCATAAGTTGTGAAATTAGAGGCGCCAAAACTTGGTGAAGAAAATTGTTCTTCTATTGTGTCGCCACCATGCATAGTAATTTTGACAGGCGAAAGTTTTTTATTTTTAAGATAATCAAATATTTTTTTCATTACCGCTTTTCGTCCAATAAAATCTTCTATCTTATCACCACTGCCAACGCTAATAATTAAATCGGCGGTATCGTCCATTATGGGAATTAACGATGTAATAAATTTCTTTACATCCGGTATCATACGGTGATCAATTCTAATGCCAACAATACAGTTGAAGGGCAACCAGTTATTTTCTTCAAATATTTTCGGCATTGCGGAGATAGCTTTATCTGCATCATCGACGATACCAAGTATTTTTCCAGGATTATCCTTGGTGAGTTGATCATACCGTTCTTTTAATAAAGTGTTGTTATCCACTAATACTAATGTTTCCGGTTCTACTTGTTCGAGCTGAAAATTTAGTGTTTCTTTTTCAGCTAAATTAAGTGCATTTGAATTTTTTGTTATGACTGGAGTAGGGTGAAAACCACGCATATCTCGATAACCGGCGCCGGCAGCAAAAGAAATTTGTCGTATGTTAGAGCTTTTGTTTTTGAATAAACCTAGTAATCGTAATATCTGGATGCTTCTAATGGTATCTGATAGCCCAAGACGGTTACCTAGAAAACGAATATCTTGTTTAGATAATCCTTCACTTGGTAATAAGTTATTGGTTATGATTTTGTGTAGCTCTTCTTTATCAAGACTAGAGTAGGGGATTTTCCATTCACTAAATATAGCGCAGCAGGAGGCAACATGAGCAATGCAAAAAATTTCCCTCAATTCATTTTCGCTAGTTGATGTGTTTATGATTCCTGTATCATTCGAAAATTTCTTAACTAGCTTGTTAGGATTAATTTCTTTATATCGATTCGTTATGAAAGATTCATAATCTTTAAAATATTCTAATATTTTTACGAATTTTCCAGAATTATAAATAGATGATAAACCCTCTGCGTCGGAATAAAATCCTTGTAATGCAATGTTGTGATGATTGTCTAAATTCCTTTGCTTATTACTCATAAGATTGTATTTATGTGGTAGTTATATTAATAGAACTCTGTTATACGCAATTAATTGTTTGAAATCGTTGTTATCAGTGGCTCTATATACACTTCATAATTTTTCCACCGTTCAACTGATTTTTTGTACATTGCATTACGAACCTGATTATAGCTTGCTGTCCATACTAATCGCTTGTTTTTATGAAATTCGAGGCATTGATCTTCCCACTCCAGATTTAAAAATTGAAGGATGTCTCTTGTGGTTTCTTCCTGGTTTGTCGTTAACGATTCATAATTAACATTCATGATAGGGATATCCAGGACGTTCTTCCAATGTTCCATCATGCGAGTATATTCATTATATACCTGACCCAAATCTGCTAGTTGGTAACTCCATGGGATGTTACGTGAAAAATTCTGGAAGTAGCAGGATAGGCAGGTATCAAACGGGTTGCGATTACAGTGGATAATCTTACTATTAGGGAATAACTGTTGAATCAGGCCGAGATTCATATAATTACCCGGTAGCTTATCAGTCACGTGTTTAGCGCCAGAATTAAGTTCTGATATGTGATCCAGATAGGCATGTGATAAATCAGTCATGGTCCTTTCATTGGTAACGCTAAGGCATTCTGGATATTTCAGATTGGTATTCAGGCGGCCTGGCAGCGTTTCCGAAAGACGTGTTATTTGCATTAGCTCGCCAGCACCAAAAACTGTAGAGTGCGATGCTATTATCTGCTCCACAAGTGAAGTCCCTGATCGTGGCATTCCGACAATGAAGATGGGCCGGCCTGATTGTTCTGTGCTGGTAGGCATATCTTTAGTAAAACCATTAGAAAATACCTGCATTTCTCTGTTTAATGATTCGCGAAAATGAGAAATACTGAAATGAGGCTGTACCAAATCATTACCCATTTTGTAATGGGTAAATGCCTTAGCATAGTCACCAGCTTTGTCGTAAATACGACCCAGTGCAAAATGTATCTTACAAGCATCATTTGTATTGGTGTTTTTTTGCAACAACATGTTGTGCAGATAATGGGTTGCATCATCAACACGGCCAATCTTTTCGGCGATCGTTGAATAACATAGACCGACGGATATGCTAGGTTTGTCATTATTTAAAAATGGTTCGATGTAATCAAAAGCTCGTTGCGCATCTCCTCGTATTTCGTGCATGTTAGCTACCACTGAGGCTGCTTGTTCATTATCTGGCGAGACCTTGAATACTTTGTCACAACAATCGAGTGCTGCATCTGTCTCACCAAGAGCGCCAAAGATTACTGCTTGCTGAATTAATGCTTCAAAATTATCCGGTTCAGCTTTCAGAGCGGCATCAATTTTCTGTAATGCTTCTTCATGCTTGCCCAACTCTGATAAAGCGGCAGCGTAACCACAGAGGGCATCAATATTTTGAGGGTTAATTTTCAGAGACTTTTGGTAGTCGAGGCACGCTTGTGACGAGTTACCATTAAAGTAGTGAACGGCTGCCAAGCCAAACCAACCATCTGAGTACTCAGGGTCGATACGTATTGATTCTTGTTGATGTTTTTCAGCTTTTTCAGCATCACCAAGTTGTAGTAGCGTTAGTCCTATATTGTAATGTAACTCGGCGATTTCTGGTTCCAGTCGTATCGCTTGCTGATAATGTTCCAGAGATTCGTCCAGATTGCCATGTTGACGTAAGACATAAGCCAAATTCGCGAGTGCCTTAACGTAATTGGGTCGGCCTTGAATGGCTTGACGATATTCGGTCTCAGCTTTATCCAGCTTGCCGAGTTCCTGGTAAACGACGCCAAGGTTGTAATGAATAGCAGGCTGCTGGTTATCTAATTTCAGGGAAAATTGGTAACTCTGTTCTGCTTTGGAGTAAATTTCCTGACTATGAAAAAGCATCCCTAGTCGTGCGTGAGCTAAAGAATGATTTGGCTTTAGTTTAATAGCCTTCTTGTAGTTAAGTTTTGCGTCTTTTAGTGCACCCAGACGGTTATTGATGTCAGCCATCAAGAGCCATACTTCAGGATTTTTTTTATTATTTTTACTGAGTCGCTCACAGAGACTTTTTGCTTCTTGTAAACGATTGCTTTCTATTAGTATTGAGACTTGTTGTAGCATGTTATGAGTTTATTGCTTAGTTATTCGCAGTAGCTTGTGAAAGATTAGTTCTTCTGATAAATATCGAATTTATAGCGTTATTTGCTTAAATGGCAACAATTATTCGAAAATAGTTGTCATTAGTTAATAGATTTTACGATTATTTTACCTTTTGGTAGTAATGTTTTTAAATATTCATGAATATTTTACAATTTTTGACACAGGCTTTAGTAACGACCTCTTGGTCATAAGGACGTAACTTGCTGAAATAAAAAGATATATATTGTAATTAATGGGATTTTAGAGGTCGTGAAACATGTCGAATTTACTTACATAATAAGTAAATTCTAATGTTAAAAAATTTTACCTTCTTTGCTAACTCATTGATTAGTATGTATATATTTTAGTTGGCATATGAGTTGCTTATGTACTAAGAAGCACTTGAAAGGTGTGAATTAAATTGTATAAATTTTGGAGATAACTATATGAAAAAAACGACTCTTAACTCTGCAATCGCTATTGCACTTGGTGCAAGCGCGCTTGTAGCTACTTCAGTTGAAGCTGCTGTTCTTAGCATAGATCAAGGTATAAAGACTACAACAACTTTTACTTACAATGGTAATACTTACACTAACACTACTACAACTGGTAGCTTCTTCTCGATGGATGCTAACGTAGACGGTTCAGTAGCGCCAGGTGAAATCACACCTATCGGTGGTAATAATGGCGTTACTGTTGATGGCACTAGTTTTCAGCTTGCTTCAGGTAGTCACGGTGGTGCTCCTGGTTGTTTAGACGGCGTTGATGCTGGCTGTAACTTAGGTGGCGGTGCTGCGGAAAATCCTGATATTGACAACCCTTGGTTATTCTTCAGTAACACAGGTATGCATCAGACTACTTCAGCTGTAAGCACTTTAGCTCGTGATGACGTTGCTGGTACTGCTAGCCTTGACTTCTCTGGCTGGAATGTAACATGGGCTGGTATTCCAAGTATCCCAATGAGTGGTGACCCTTCAAACTTTGGTCTTGCTGGTAACGACGGTATTGCTCTTATGACATGTTCTGTTGGTGGCGTAGCTGCAGCTTGTGGTGACGGTGCTAATTACGTACTTGACTATAAGGCTACGGTTCCACAAAACGATGCTTCTGGTTTCGGTGGTGTACCATACGTACTTCGTCTTGAAGGCTCAATCTCTGGTGAGTTACCAGCAGTTTCAGCAGTTCCAGTACCCGCAGCAGTTTGGTTGTTCGGTTCAGGTCTGTTAGGTCTAGTAGGTGTAGCACGTCGTCGTAAGGCGTAAGTTACGTTTGCATGACTTTATGAGAAACAGATTAAACTAATCTACCCATAAGCTAAAAAGCCGAGGTCGCGTAAGCTATCTCGGCTTTTTTTATGGCTTAAGGCCATTTAAATACCCCTTGACGTGCACGGTCTGAGAAAAGTACACATAATGAGATTATGTGAATGGAGAAAATTAATGAAAGTGACAATATTACATGCTGCAATTTCTACGGCTTTAGGGATAACTTTATTATCTGCACCGATGTTGCAAGCGGCTACATTAAATTTTGATGATGGCGTTAGAACAACGACGACATTTACTTATAACGGCAACTCATTTACAGAAACAACGGTATCCGGTAGTTGGTTTGCGTTGGACTCTAATGATGACGGTACATTTTCTTCTGGTGAACAACTGGGCATCAGTCAAGAAAATGGTGTTATTGTTGATAATATTACCCCACAAATTGCAACAGGAAGCCATGGTGGCGAACCAGGGTGTGTTAATGCTGGTGACCCCACTTGTACAAATACTGGTGAGAATCCCACAATAGACAATCCTTGGCTTTTCTTAAGTAATACAGGTATGCATACTGCAGGAGTAATCTCTGTTGTAAGCAACGATTTTGCTGGTAATGTTGAACTGGACTTTACAGAATGGGGTTTGATTTGGAATACAATTCTCATTCCACTTGCGGGTGATCCAGCTAATTTTGGTGAAGTAGGGAATACTGGGTTAGCGGTGATGACATGTGCAGTGGATGGCGTCACAGCAAATTGTGCTAGTGGCACCGATTACACACTTGATTATTTCGCAAGGGTCGAAGATGGTGATCCATCAAATTTTGGAGGCGTTTTTTACGGGCTTCATCTTGAAGGTACGCTCTCTGGTGAATTGCCTGCAGCGGTGCCAGTGCCAGCAGCTGTATGGTTATTCGGTTCGGGTATTCTTGGTCTATTGGGTGTTTTTAGACGCGAATAGATAATGTATAAATAAATATAGAGTAATGCCATTTTAAAATCATTATGAAAAAACAATTATTATTACTAAGTTTGCTAGCGGGGATAAACATCAATGCTGCTCTGGCTGATGTTGTGGCGCGAATAAGTCTGCAGCAGGGTTTGCAGCAGGATAACGTTGATATTCGACTGTTAGAGCAGGCTGCACCACTGAGTGTGGCAAATTTTCTACGTTACGCAAATGGTACAACCGTTAATGGTGGCAGTTATACCAATAGTATTTTTCATCGTTCTATAGATACTTTTATCTTACAAAATGGTGGGTTAACCTTTGATCCATTAGTGAATGATGGTTCATTTAGTTACGACGCAGTGCTTGATGAATACCCTGGGGGGTTGCAGCAAATCGAAGCCGATAACCCGGTAGATAATGAATTTAAGCTGTCTAATGTCAGAGGCACACTGGCCATGGCCAAATTACCGGGGAACCCTGACAGTGCGACTAGCCAGTGGTTTTTTAATCTGGCGAATAATGCGGCTAATCTAGATAACCAGAATGGCGGTTTTAGCGTATTCGCTAGAGTAATCGATGACGGTATGGATGTAGTTGATACGATTGCTAGTATTCCGGTATTTGATAAATTGTCTATACATTCCGCGCTTCAAACGTTACCTTTGCTGGACTATACTAATCTGGATCCAATCGTGCTTGATAATCTGGTACGTATAAATTCAATAACGCCAATGTTCTCAATCTCGAAAGATCTTGAATTCGGGTTATTGCTTACAGGTGATAGCATGCAGTCTATCGTTACAATAGAAAACATCACTTCAGATGATGTTGTAATCGGTAATATTGCATCGACGAATGCGTTAGCATTACCTTTCAGCATACCTGCAGATGACGATTACTGCAGTAACACAACACTAGAGGCAATGGGGAATTGTGATATAACGGTTAATTATTCTCCGCAACAAGAGGCAATAAATCAGGACGGTTTCAATATCGAATTTATCACACCCTTGGTTAGTCTTGAGTACACTGTGAATGGTTCTGCTGCAGATGTGTTGTCTCCCGATATTTTGAATTCACATGCCGAACTGGCCTTTGGTGTAACCCAGTTATTTGATTCAGAGATTGACCCTAACGGTAATTTTATCGTTTTAGTTATTACCAACGTGGGGAACATCGAGCTGAATATAACGTCAGTTACCGCTGATTTTGATAGCGCGTTAGATATTGAATTTATCGATAACTGCACAGCGAAAAGTCCACTGCCACCGAACGACGCTTGCGCTATTCCGGTATTTTTCAAACCTGAAAATATTGGTGAATTATCAGGCACGTTAACCATTGTATCGGACGACCCGGACGAAAACCCTTTAGTTCTTCCCATCACGGGGGTTGCAGAGACGGATGTCGATGGCATTCTTGGGTCTATCGAAGATGCAGCACCAAATAACGGTGATGGCAACCTGGATAATATTCCAGATTCAGCGCAGAACAATGTCAGCTCCTTCCTGTCCCTTAATAATGAGTACATATCACTGGTAACGGGCAGTACTAATATGCTGATGGGTATAAATGTATTAAGTATTGAAGAATTGGATCCACTGCCACTGCCACTGGCAGAAGACCTGAATTTTTCCTACGGTATACTTGATTTTGATGTGGATATACAATTTCCATCTGGTACTGCTGAGGTTGCTTTAATCCTACCGAAAGATGTCACTGTTGAATCGTACTACATGTTTGGACCAACGAACGAAGATAGCAATCCACATTGGTATGAATTTACTTTTGACGAAGAAACTGGCACCGGTGCTATTATCTTTAATGATGTAACTCTTTCCTCGGCAATCGATGGAAGCAGCATAAAACGAACTATTGTTAGGTTGTTTTTTAAAGACGGTGAAAGAGGGGATGCAGATCTGCTGGCAAATGGCACAATTATTGATCCGGGCGGTCCGGTTATTAAAAATAATAGTTCGTCATCTGGTGGCAGTCTTAATAGTTATCTGATTTTTGTATTATTCCTCTTACCTATACTACGTATTCAATTCAATCGTACCTTTAATATTATGAAGTGATGTATCGGATTTCGCATTCAGTCACGTCCCGTTTCTTACATAACATGAATTATTGAGCTGGAATATTCTCTTTTCGCTTAGGTGATATAGAATATACGTTCATCTTTGTGTTTGGAGAGAAATACATTAGAGTATTATAAAATAATAATAAATATTATTGTATTTATATGCGTAATCAAACGACGAAAAAATCACATATTTTGAGCTGTAAGAATATTCGACATCTTGTCGATATAATTTACAAATTTACTGGTTTAGCAAAGTTTCAAGAGTAAATTATACTTTAATAAATTTTTATTTATCAATCTCTTATCGGTATTTATTAAACACTGGCTCGGTTTTTGCTTTCTTACTAAGGTTGGCGTGCTAATCACGGTCAGTTGGGGTCGGCACAATATGTGATACATAGTGAATTGAATAATGCCTTATCAGGGTAGCTCCGGTAAAGTACAAATAACTTTTGACTTAGACTGATTATTAGAAAAATGCAATAACTTATTCTATTTCCATAGAATAATTGACCTGTTATGGGCTAGAAATTTTGTTTTTCTTGACTTTGTTTTCCACATAAGTCTAAATCGGCTGCCATCACAATGACAACAATAAAAATGAAATTATTTTAACGGTAATAAAGGGGTGAAGAATATGAATCGAGTGTCTAAAGAATTGCTTTTTGTAGCAATATTTAGTTTAGGGCTAGCGCCAGTTGCATCTTACGCGACAAATGGTTTGTTTCTTATAGGTAATGGCAACAAAGCAAAAGGTATGGGTGGTGTTGGTATAGGCCTTAGTATAGATGCTCTCTCAGCCGCCTCTAATCCTGCAACGATATCTGGTATGGCGAATCGATTTGATATTGGTGCTGATATATTCGTGCCATCCGTTGAGGGTACACTGGGCTCTGTTTCTTCAAAAAGTGAGGCTGCGATTAATGGCATCGGTTTGAATTCAACATTTATCCTGCCAGCTATGGGTGGTACATACCAATGGAATGAAGATATAACATTGGGTCTTAGTGTTGTGCCTGTAGGTGGTGGTGGAACTAAGTATTTAACCAACTTCTTTGAAGCGGCGGCGGCGGGTACTCCCAATGCACCAAGTGTGAGTAATCGATTAGGTGTTGATTTAGTTGTTGGTGAAATTGTTACTACTATTGCTTATAGGATAAATAAAACACATAGTTTTGGTGCATCCTTGTTAATTGGTATTGCTCGTTTCGAAGCTTATGGTCTTGATCTATTTGATCCCTTCACACAAACGCAAGGAACAACTGACAATTTTACTGATCAAGGTAAGGACTGGACTGTCGGTGTGGGTGCCCGTATTGGTTGGATGGGTGATTTTGGTAAGTTAAAAGTTGGTCTGGCGTACACATCCGAAGTTGACATGGATGAATTTAATCACTATACAGAGCTATTTGCAGAAAATGGTGATTTGGATATACCCGCAGATATTGGCATGGGTATAAGCTATCAGGCCACTTCTGATTTATTGGTCGCATTGGATATAAAGCACATTTTTTATGAAGACGTAGCATCAATTGGTAATCTAGGACCGAATTTGGCAGGTAATCCTGCAGGCGCATTGGGTAGCGAGGACAGAAGATTGGGTCTAGCGAATGGTTTAGGTTTTGGCTGGACGGATACTACCGTGTATAAAATCGGTGCAGAGTACAATATCAATGAGAAGTGGATAGCCAGAGCGGGATGGAACTATGCTGAAAGTCCAATAAATGAAGATAGGGAGATTATTTTCAATCTAGTTGCACCTGCAACAGTTGAACATCATTTGACTCTGGGCGGTACCTATAATATATCGCCGACTATGGAAATAAATGCTTCTTACGTACATGCTTTTGAAAACGAGCAATGTGGGCCGACCTACATTTCAGATGATGGATCGAATCTTGGCTGTCTGAAAATGTCGCAAAACACAATTGGTGGCAGTTTCTCAATGAAGTACTAATTCGCCACGGTCTTTTTTACGTTGGCAACGACGTGACACGGGTCGAAGCACAGGCGTAAACGAATAAGAAGTTTAAGTGTTGATCACCTAGTAGTCTCAATCAAACATATAATTATAATAGATAAAATGAAGTTGATCTAAACAATCAATGGGTTTAATCGGAGTAGAATTATGAAAAAATCGATTTTAGCAGCATCAATTACAATGGCACTTGCATCCACAGTGCAAGCTGATTTACCGCCTAATGTACGGTTGGATTTTGATCAGGGTGTTAAAACAACCACAACGTTTACATACAATGGTAATACTTATACCAATACCACGACTGCAGGCAGTTTCTTCTCTATGGATGCCGACGTAAACGGTACAGTAGCGCCTGGCGAAATCACTGTGATTGGCCCGAATAATGGCGTTATAGTTGATGGTGTTACAACGCAAGCTGCATCAGGTAGTCACGGCGGCGCGCCAGGGTGTCTTGCTGGTGTCGACCCCGGCTGTAATGGAGGAGGTGGCGTTGGTGAAACCCCCGATATCGATGCTCCCTGGTTATTTTTCAGTAACACGGGCATGCACCAGACTACATCACCAGTCTCAGCTTCAACTGATGACGGTGCAGGTAATGTAGAACTGGATTTAACCGGCTGGAATGTGACCTGGAACCTTATTCCTTCTATTCCAATGGGCGGTGACGCGGCCAACTTTGGTGTGGTAGGTAATACAGGACTTGGAACGATGACATGTACCGTAGGCGGCGTTGCTAGTGATTGTATTGATGGTGCAGATTATGCTCTTGATTACAATGCAACTGTGCCATTAAATGATGCCTCCGGTTTTGGTGGTGTTCCATATGTATTGCATCTTGAAGGTACAATAACTGATCTTAATGCTGCACCAGTGGCTAGTAATAACCCATTAGGTTCATCGGTTACACCCAATGGAGCGGTTAGAATTGATGCGATAGGAAATATTGTAGATACTGATGGTGTTGATACAAGTTCAGTTATTACAGCGTACACAGGAAGCCGTACTCCAGTACCAACAATAGATACTTGTACTGCGGCTGCAACACCACATGCACTATGTCAGGCTGAAGGAGATATCGTTTACACTGATAACGAAGGTACAGATACCGGGTTAGCCGATACCTTTACTTACACTGTGATGGATAATCTAGGGAAACCTATCGCATCACCAGTTGTTGTAGAAGTAGATGTCATCACAGGTAATCTGCCGCCACAGTGTGGTAATAGTCCTACCACGCTTGTTACCAATAAAAATACTGCTCTCGTAGGTATAGACGTTGCGTCGTTTGCTACCGACTCAGATGGAATAATTAGTCCGGGTACGTTGGTTACTAGCAATCCACTCAATGGTGGCGCAGTGCATACCGGAGGTGGGTCTGTCGATTTTACTCCTGATTTGAATGTGGTCGGTGCAGCATCATTTGAATACACTGTTGATGATAACTCGGGCGATACCTGCGCTACACCCGGAGTCGTCTCGTTAAGAATAAATGATTTACCGGTAGCTGCCGATGATAATGCTGGAGTAGACAGAAACTCTGCGGTAGGTGTACTCATTGATGTAAAAACGAATGATACGGACAGTGACGGTACGATTGACGATACGTCAGTCAATATTACTGCTGATGTAAGTAATGGTAGTACAGGTGTTGATGGTACTGGTCGTGTTACATACATACCTAGTAATGGCTTCTCTGGAACCGATCAGTTTACTTATACCATTGATGATAATGATGGCGCGACATCGAATGAAGCAACGGTTACCATTACGGTGAGTAATGCTGCCCCGAATGCCGTTAACGATACCGCTCTTATCGATACTTTTTCTGAAACATCTGTTGATATTGATGTGACAGCAAACGATACAGATAGTGATGGCACCATTAATAATACGACGGTTGCTATCACCGGTGGGCCTGCTAATGGTGGGGCGACGATTAATCCAACTACTGGTTTGATTACTTATACGCCTGATGCCGGATTTATAGGTAGCGACACAGTAACGTATACAGTGGACGATAATGAAGGAGCAACGTCTAACGAAGCTACCATTACGATCAGTGTGAGCAATACTAATCCAGATGTTACTGTATTAGATCCTAATGCTACCTTAACTCTGATAACAGGAAATACAACGGGAACCACGGTTTCTGAACCAGCGGATGGTAATGGCTCCTGGTTCCATATGGAAGTTAGTCCGGGTCAGTTAACCTTTGTATCTTTACAAGGACGAAATGGCCTGCATTTAGGTGAAGATAATCTACAACTGGCAAATCAGGATAATCCTGATATTGATGAACCTTGGTCGTTCTTTGGAAATTTAGGGATTCATCAAACTACAATAGGTGCAACAGTTCTTACTGATGATGGTCAGGGAAGCGTAACCATAGATATGTCTGGGTGGGATGTTTCCTGGAATAAAATTGTATCTATTCCCCTGAATGCACGTGCACAAGCTGCAGGCTTTGTCGATAGCGTAGGACAAATGACTTGTGCTAATGACTGTGCCCTTGGCGATAGTTATATATTGGAATATTCCGCCACGGTACCTGAGGGAGACCCGTCGAGCTTTGGTAATGTAAAATACTTCTTACATCTTGAAGGGATTATATCTGATGGAATCCCAACCATCGGTGGTGGTAATCCACTGGCCTCATTTGGTGTAACGGAAATAGCTGCAGTCGATGGGAATGGTGGCACTGTTCAGGTGGTACCAGGTAGTACTGCAGATGCTGTGGGCAATACTTCTGGCATAGGCTTGTCTCCAGAAGATGTTGGTCTTAAGGATCCCTCTTTGAATACTGATGATGGGCAGCAATGTATCGGCGGCTGTATCGATTTTGTTATCACTGGTGTGACTACGACGTATATCGATTTGGTCTTCAAGCTGAGTGAAGTTTTACCGTCAGGTGCTACTTATCGTAAATTGGTGAATGGCCAATGGCAGGATTTCAATCAGACTCAAGGTGGTCTGATTGGCTCGGCAGCCTCTAATGGTGGCACTTGTCAGGGGCCAGATGGTGTTTTCGATGTTGGTCTACGAGAAGGATATGACTGTGTTTATATGCGTATCTTTGATAATGGTCCAAATGATGCAGATAGTACAGTAGGAACTATCGCTGACCCTAGCGGTGCATTGCTAGCGGGTTCGCCTAATACGCCAGCTGGTTCGTCAAGTGGCTGTTCAATCTCTAACGCGCCTGTTAAGTTGGTTGAACGTGCAGACTGGTTAGTACTTGCAGGATTTATCGCACTGATGGGTCTGGTGTCATTCAAACGTAGGCGCCAAAATAGCTAATGGAGAATCCAGTTAGTTTGTGATAATCTGACTGAGGTTTTTTATTGCTAAATCGATGGTGCTTCCTTTTCAGGAAGTGCCATTTTTTTTGTTATCGCTAAGTTAATAATGGGGCCTATTTGATGAAATATGGTTATCTCTCTATGAAATTTATGCGTCTTGTTTATGATTTTATAGTCAACTATGTTTTTTAAATTGTTGTTATCTGGTAAAAGCTATTGGCCATATATTTCAATTTTGTTGCTGGCTGTTGTGGTTGTCGCTACACAATATTTTTCGCAGCAGTTTTTAATATTGGCTGCATTGATGCTATTACTGCCGTTAATCGATAATAATCATGATGCGGCCAAGTTTGTTTTTGTAAAAACTAATATTGTATTATTATTTGTTTTGTTAATGATAATATTTGTGGTTATTTTTTTAAAAGAAAATCTATTGATTTTTTTTATGACTACTTTGGTTTTTACTGCATTGCCTGAAGAGTGGTTTTTCAGAATTTATTTGATGCAAAGGATAGGGCGTGGGCTAGAGGCCAATGTTATTGCTTCAGTACTTTTTTCTGCATTGCATGCGATAACATTCGGCTGGCTTTATTCTTTTTTAGTGTTTCTTCCATCACTGGTATTTGGGTGGGTGTATCAGCGTCAACAAAATTTTGTTATTTTGGTGTTATTGCATGCAGTGTCTAATTTGGTGTATGTGGCGTACTTGTCTCAATATTTGGATAGGTTTAGTTAGCGTTTGATTGTGTGTATTTGATGCTTTGTAAGATCTTTCGGTTATGCTTGGGGTAAAAATACTACTCGGTTTGTCGTAGATGTAACATATCCAAACGTTATATTTTTTCTATCGATATTTCTTCATAACCTGGCGCTACAGGTAAAACAATGTGCATTTTGATATTAGTGTTTTCCAGAAAAATTAATTCTGCATTCTTTGGAACTTTAATACCAGCTTTGGATAATATCGCTTTAGGGTTGGTCTGCATGCGTTGTATAAACTCGGGGTTTGATGTATCTGCCCAAGGTGCAGGTAAGGTTATGTGAACTTTCTGTGTGGTGTTCTCCATAACCAGTAACTGTAGTTGGGGTGGTGGCATTAAGCCTGCTTCCATAAGTATTGACCGAGGATTAGCAAAAAGTCGGGATTTAAATTCGGGGTCTATCCATGCGCTGGCAATTGTTTTTCCTAGCGCCATACGCATTATGTCTTGTTGATTATTCATAAGTTATTTAATAAAAGTCGATCGTAACAATATGCTGTTTAGAGAAAAAATGGTGTTGGGTTTAAATCTTCTTCTTTATTTGGACTGGATAACCAACCCATTTTTACGGGAACGTCATACAGGCGTCCGGGTCCGGTTCTAGACCAGAAATGCCGTAAACCGGGGATGGTGACGCGTACCGTTGGAAAATTAACATCGGCTCGGGTCAAATTTAAAACCAGTACTTCAAGATCTTGTTTTTTTGCAAGTGCAACACAGGTTTCAACATCGGTGAGCAAGTCATCACTATAATGTTTAGGGTAATCGTCAGCGGTGAGTATTACACTGTCGTCTGCCACCATGTAGGGTTGGTTTTTGCACGTTGCTGTTTGAAACCAGTCCCTAACATGCGGGTCTGAGATATGACTTTCGGTATCATCGTGTGCTAACAACTGGTTTAGTTCGCTTAGTGCTCGTGATATGGATACTTTTGCATCAAGATGTGTACCCAGCCCTACCTGAATAAAACCACCAGTTTCAACGACCCAGGAAATGGCGACTACAGAACAAATTCCCAGGTCACTGCTTATATCGATTGCTTCTAATGTGCGCCCCCGGGATGCATAATATTTCTTCATCTCCACGAAATATGGGACATCAAAACTACCGATATCTATCGGGTGACGTTGTAATCGATTGTACCACCAGATTGCCATAGCATCTCTTTCGACCAGTTCAAAGAAACCTTGCAGTATAGCTTCTTCAACGGTATTACCTGATGCACAACCATTGGCATCACCCTGGTAGAATCGGTAGTCATCAGGCTGAGGGTAGTTTAAGTAACAGTAGGCACTGGGTACCCAACGTACGCAGTTGTGGGTTAGTGACCAGTTTGGTGTCCAGTCAGTTCCTCTGGATTCGTCAAACTGATTAGGTATCCAGTTGAAGCCAGCCTGTTTCGCGTTCCAGTCGTCGCGGTCTGTATATTGAGCTTCACTAAAATGTGCCAGTTGTTCTGGGTGTATCGCGTTTACAGCAATTTCTGAATATAAAGCACTTTTAACTGGTTCGTGAGTCTGGAAACCAGCGCTGTACCGTTCGATTGCTTCTGCCATGCAACTGACTTTTGCCTGAACTTCGGTTGCGCCTTTGCCCGCGGCCCAGGAAGGTTTCCCAATTCGTCGATTTTCGCTAAGAGAGACATTCATCGGGAAGGTGTGTTTAGCGTAATACACATGTACAGGGCCTGAAACTTTCGCTTTGTTAAGGCCGGGGATGATGCCAGTGATCGGGCTGACATGTTGTTCCAAAATCTGTAGCGTTGTTTCTGGGGCACATATACGGTGTCCGCCGTCATCGGTAAAACCTTTGTGCTGGTTGTTCAGTTGCAGAGGAAGCATGGCATCTGCCAGTCTTTCATCTGCACTTTTTTGTTCGCCACTACAGGTCGGGCACAGCGGCTGTTTGTGAATTTGGTGGTGATGCGTTTCAAGCGTGTCTAGATCCAGAGTGACAACATTGCCGGCTAATGATTGACTGCGTCCCAGGGCGACCCATTTAGCAATTTCAGTGGCAGCAAGTTCAATGCCTGTGTTTCGACTCATAGGTAACGCTACTTCAGCTATGGGTAGCTGATCCAACTCATCTTTCAGTATGACCATATCAATAGGACGGTTTTCTTTTAGGCGGTAGGCAAGACATTGCCAACAACCATTATTTTCTTCGGGTGTAATTAAAGGCCCCAGCCATAAAATTTGACCGACTGGTTTCATTATCAATAATGGTTTGTTGGTTTCGTATTGTGAGCGATTTAGTTTTTCAAGTTCTGGGTGTAAATAATCATTTGTAATCGCAACTACAAGGTCGGAATTTTTTACATTATCAGTTTTGATTCCGATACGCGCAAGCGATGATGATAATACTTTGACATCCTGTTTATTGCACCCAACAGAGCGAATAGCAATTTTAATGCTGCTCAATTTATTGGTGACTTCGTGTGCATCCAAACCTATACTAGACCAGTAAGCTGACTGCTCTTTAGAGAGTTTTCCTTTTGCAGGGATAATGTGTCCTTCGCGTTCCAGTAGCATTAATGCATGATAAGTTTTTTCAGGCGCGATTTTATCGAGTAACTTAGCTACAATTTCATCAGTGCTATGCGCGCCACTCAATAAGTTAGCTATTAATGCAAAAACATGCCCACGTAGAAAATATCGATCATGTTCAGTAATTAGTATTATGCTGGTTTTATCTAGTTGGCGAACAGTATAGTGTGGTTTGAATGTTATTTTTTGAGTTGTGTTCAGCAATTTTATTCCAGATTTATTTTATCAATATCAGATTAGTATAGTAGCAATTCGTAATTAAATTTACACACATTACGAACATCATATATAGTTTTTATATGTAGAAAAGATGGAAGTTTAAACGCTGGCACCTGGCTAGTCGAATTCACAAAAGTGACTGCTTTAAAAAAAGTATTTGGTATAAGCAATATAGCTACGCGCGTATGCAGTGGACTGTATTGTCAGTAGATTAGGGAGAACTTTACATATTAATAATTAATTAATTACTAATAAACTGGTATGATGTTGATATTTATGGTAATAAATTATTTGGCTCAATTCTTGCCTTTAATTTGATAATTGTGCATATTTTCATTAAATGTAAAAATTTATTACATTAATTTTAAAATGATTGTAAAGCAATTACTCAGAGCTTGTGACTTTTATCTTATTACTTTCTTTTTTTCAGTAATGCAGCGTAAATGACAGCATATTGAAATTTATTTCTGGTGTGCGATTGTATCTTAAAAGTATGATCAGTAATGCACCCGTACCGATAGCAGTTTAGTTATTTGGATTTGGTAAGCGTTTTAGTTTGTAACTCAAACTGGTAATATCACGTAATTTAGTTATTAAGAATAATTAAGGGAAGGGAATTATGCTATCACGAATCATTTTTGTTTTATTTTTAGTTGTTAGTCTATCTAATTGTGTGGCAACACAAAGTTTTCCAGGTGCTGCGCGTGCTGGTGATACCATCACAATTTCGGTAGGGTCTGTCGATGGTTTAAATAAAAATAATATTACCGTTGAATTTGTTCCTGACTCCGATCCATTTAACCCTGTAGATATCACATCTAATATCAGGACAACATTAAGGTTATACCCTGATAAAACAAGCAAGGCTTATCTTGATGAGTCAGCAGGTTTTGGCTTAGAAACCATGACATTTTTATCGCAGTTAAGTCTACATGGCCCGTGGCAGAGTATTGTTGTTCTGGATTTACCGACTACATTACCTGTTAGTACAGGTATTATCAGGGTGCAGTTCGATTCTGCGGTTGTGTCACCTTTAACTACCGCCAGTGCAAACGATGTAGATATAGCAATGGAGATATTACCTTCGTTAGGTGAAAATCATACATTTGAATATCGTAAACTAGCTGCCAATAATGGAACTGAATTGGGTGATTTAACTATGTTGGAGCCTAATAAACAGGTTCTGGTACGTTATCCAGCTGATGGTATAAGCGCAGCAGAGTTTGTTGCTGCGGCTGAGTACAATTTGACAGTATCTGTGGTTGACGAGACAAGTACAGATGTAACGAATCTATTAAATGATGGTGATTTTGCAGTTGTGCTAGATGAACAGCCCTCATATATCCGTAATCAATTAAGCCTGTTGTGGAGCAGACAGGGCAACCAATTTACGGTATTGGTTTTGAGCTCGCGGGGAACACAAGATGTAAATCAAATTCGTTTTTCAATATTATTTACAGATTTGTTGTTAGAGCAGAATAATGGGTGGGTGTTAAGTGATAATGCGACCCTCGATTCCATAAAATACTTTGATATAGATGGTCAGCAAGTAACTCGACCTTTCCCTGAAGTAGTTATTCAATAATATTATTTGATTTTCGTAAGCTTATAAGAAGTGATTATTTGGACGATATCTATTTTCGTCCAAATAATCACTTCTTTATTGGGTAAAGTAAAATGTTGCTATTTTGTCTAATAATTTTACACTTTACAATTGAGAGTCATCGTTGTAGACGTATGGCTACGTCTATCTGATTGATAATAAAGTCTTTTAGATTATTTGGCACGGATAATGCTGCATTATTCTAAAGTTAATCTATTATCAATGAATGTGATGTATTAACAGAAATCAACTGGGGTTTTTTGTAATGGGGTCGGACAATAATAATAACTATAATGGACCTGAAAGACGTATTAATGATCGAAGGGAAAGGGATGATCGTCGTGGAACTACACGATTTAGTGATGTTCTAGGGCGACGATCAGGCGTTGATCGTAGATTGCCAGTCAGATAGCGTTTTTTCTTATTTTCAAATAGGTAGAGAACGTTATATAACTCTCTCATTCTAATTTTCTCTCAAACAGAAGAAACTGTTTATTTATAACTTTTCTTTTTCCTGCTTTTCTACAGGATTAATCTGTATCAGCATACCCACTAGAGGATGGTCTATGTAGTGCAGTTCTTTGCTGCGCATACGACGATGGCTTTTTAGTGGGTAAATTTCGTCGTTGATCTCTGTCTTTTCTTGTGCATCTTCTGTGGTAGCGATTACTTCTCTTTTGTATTCCAGCTCATTGTATATATGTAGGTATCTCGCTAATACGAGCTTGAATTTTCCAGTCAATGTGTTTGCGGTATCACTTTTGTGTGTGTTCACCAGGTCATTTATATCTATTTCGAATGCCAGTTTTTTGTCTAAACCGGGCTGCCTCCAGGCGCCGTAAAAGAGAACGTTGTATTCAGATGATGCGGATACTCTTTTGTATTTTGCATTGAGTATCGAAGGTTTTATTGCCTGGAAGTTAACTGGATTTTCGTTTACTTCTTTATCAGTATTTTCGTCTATGCTATTTTCATCTGCGTGTTGTATCGCCTGATCCCAGCTTTGGCTACTTAGGTAACGTGCGTGGGCATCTTCAAAAATGATGATTTCTACATCGTATTCTTTAAGCTCAGAAATTGGATTGATTTCTTCAGCTATTGTGGTACTAGCTGTAAGTGTTAGTAAAAGTAGTGTGATTA
>Ga0316209_1001071_pt1 | contig 33137 bp, 25 predicted proteins | sample 6monopyrite_MG_FD_204945 | JGI IMG/M metagenome (GOLD analysis project Ga0316209, IMG submission 204945) | Microbial mat bacterial communities from mineral coupon in-situ incubated in ocean water Damariscotta River, Maine, United States -... | ecosystem: Environmental > Aquatic > Marine >...
CGACAAGTGGTCGGGGATTGAGGTCGTTGTTTTTGAAATTCAGATCATAAAGGATCATGGCGGTAAGATTCACGCTCTTGGTGAGCGGGAGTTCTTTGCCAATGCCCATCATAAAAGATTGCTGCCACTCCGTCTCCACTCGGTTCTCCTGAAACAAGGACTGATTCTGCATGTTCTGAAATTCAGCGTATGCGAAAATCCCAAACGGCAGCTCATGATTAACGAATACCGAATGTCCGTACGCATCACCAACCAATGCTGACGGCTGATCGCTGAATTGCTCTCGGATAATGAAGCCCACACCCGTAAAAAAGTCGCGATTGAATTTATAGCCCACCTGTATATCTACATCCAATATCGCTGGCTTGATCGATTGCAAAGCCACATTGCCTCCCAAGTATATCCTTCTCCGAAAAGGTGCGCCCTCAAGAGAATTGCGTTTCTTCGCTGAGGACAGATCATTGCTGTTGGGTACGCTGATGTAGCCCTTTTTCAGAACCGTCATGGCTGTAGTGGCAGCTTGCATCTGTTCGGGTGGTAGGTTCTCAGCAAACAGAGTCGTTGGATTGTTTTTGTCTATTTCATCTCCTGTGAACTGATTCTGAAATGAGCCAAACGATTGCTCTTCCTGCAAGCCTTCGGGAAGGAAGGACTTTACTCGATCTTCTATCGCTAGCTGACCAGCCAATGAGCTGCTGTCTGTGGGGATGCCCCTGCGACCCGCATAGGTTTCCATCATCGTCCCGTACATGCCGTACTTGGCCATGGTGGCCATGCCATCTATCGAATCTGGATACGCTAAATCCAAACTGTCTCCGTAGTTCAGTTTGTCACGATAGCTCCCTAGCCCCAGACTGTCTCGACTAAATCTGGATTTCTCCTCTTCTATTTGATTTCGGAAATTAGAGACACGTCCACCTAACTTGTCGGTAGGCAGGCTTGCTCTTCCCAGATGCCGATTGATATTGTTCTTGTACTTTTCTTTTAGATCAAGGCTATCGTTATATAATTTCAATTTCCTCTTCCCTCCCAGACTATCTCTAAGAAACTTCTGTCGATCCTTGTACGCTTGAAGGCTGTCCTTGGCATACATTTTCTTGTATCGCTGTAGCTTTGTTCTAGCATCTTTGCTTTTCTGTAACCGTGCCAAACGTCCATCGGTCAGGTTAGTGGTGAACTTGACTTGGGCATTTGCCAGAGGCGAAATCAAGCTTATAAATATGATGATTAGTATCTTCATTCAAATTGGATTATTACAACCACAGAGAAACAACTTGTCCCGATATTTCGGGAGAGTTCACGGAGTTTCAGTTAATTAGTGGGGTCTCGTTTGGCTATATCGTTTACGAGTTGTCAGTGCCAAAGCCGTGGACTATGCAACTGTCAACTATGAGCCTCTGTTCCAGTTTATAGATTTTCAGCCTCCCGCAAGTCAATACTCAAATGGCTCTTTTAATCCACCACCTCCCCCTCCATCTGGGTCTGATGTGGTTATTGTAATGGACTCCACTGAAGTGGTGACACTACTGCCACACTCACGATCAATTACACACCTGAAATAAGTGGTGCCAGAATTTAGGTCCCAAGAAGAAGTAGAATACATGGGGTCACTTCCAACAGACACCCGACCAGAGGTACCGTTACTGCTCCTTTGCCAATCATAAGAATTATTCCCTTCCAGGCATTTCGCTCCAGTTTCGCCAACAGCAATGGAATACGTAGTTGAGTAGTTTCCTGTGCTACCCTGTACCGATGGCGTCAGAGTCAAACATTTGCTCGCAGTATTACCGCCAGAGTAAACCCCAGTATAAGTATTGAACGAAGACATATTGGTGCAAACTGCTGCTGTGAAAAGCTGATCTGAAATAGTGATGACTCGTGAGTACAAATAATCCTCTTCGTATTCTGGATTACTTATGGTGAGATCGACCGTGTACGTACCTGCTGACGCATAAGTGTGTGTCGAATTTACATCTTGTGTCTGTTCTGTTGTGCCATCTCCAAAGTCCCAAGTGTAGGTGCTGATCCCGCAGAAGTCTTTATTCACATTAAACTCAACCGAACTATAAGTTATCCCTAAGCCTTGTAACAAGATCCCTTCAGTATACAAATCACCAACCTCAACGTCAATTTCTCTAGAATAAAAGCCCGTTGACTCATATTCTGGATTCGACACAGTTAACTTTACCCAATAGATTCCAGTCGAAGGATATGGATGCGTCACATTCCCAGTATTGGTCGTTTTTAGGGTTCCGTCACCAAACTCCCAAATATAGGATGTGGCTCCCGCAAAGTTGGAATTGTTCTGAGTAGTAAATTCAATACCACCAACACACCCTGTACTCAAATAATTGAACAAAGCATCTGAATTAACAATATCCGCTGGATCTGTGGCCAGATGATAACTGTATCTCTTCATTATATCACCAACACTCTCATCTGAATTAATTTTTCGAGTTAGTCTTAACCTATTTTGGCGATCATATTCGTACTGGATTTTTTGTCCATTTATATCCCTTATTGACTTAACTCCAACCAAAGGATTGTGTTCATAATGAGAAGTAAACTCATGTATTCCATGGTCTGAAATCACATCTTCAACTAGATTATCACTAGAATATGAATACGTAGAAGTAATACCCGCTCTGTCAGTTTTTTGCATCAAATTTCCAGTCGTCAGATCATAATTGAGTTCAGTCATTAATTCATATTGACCAACATCCAAATTTCCATTTAAATCAAAGTCAACATCTAAACTTCCATTTTCCAATACATCAATCAATTGATATTGCTTATAAGGGTAGATCTCATTGCCCATTTTTTTGTATGTATTAAATGATGATGACACGAATGTTTCAACACCATTTTCCTTAACAAAAACTTGGGTCTCAATTGGTATGTTAGAAGCGTTAGAATTTTCAATAAATTCAAAAACTTGTTTTTCGGTAGTAGAAGAACCTGAAGAAAAATCCAGATCTGAAATGTATCTATTTCTAGTAATGGATTCTGATCCGTCAGGACTTACCGTTCTTGCTTCTTTGAGTTTAAGCGGAGAAATGGTATCATAAGAAAAAGACGTAACCGAACTAGAAACGGGGTCCTCAATTCCCAAAATATACTGATTGGAGATACTCTGGGTTGGTACGATTGGTGTGATGTCATAATCATATTTACCAATTACAAAAAGATCGTCTCTATCAGGAACTATAGAACCACCCAGCGATCCGAATATTCGATTGTACAATTTACTCAGAGTGGGTAATTCATCATATCGAACAGTGTAGGTCACCTTATTGTTTTGTAATGACAACATGCTCGGCGCATCAAAATCGAAATCATACAACGACTTACTGGATTCAGTTGTACTTGTCGTAATAGTGGACGAGGGCATGCCTCTTTTCCAAAACCTTGTCGTTCGAGGTGGATATGGAATGAAGTCCTGATAGGTCATGTTAAAATCAATATTATAACCGCGATACTCAATGTCTGCACGTTCGTCTCCATGTCCGGCCTGATCGGAATTATAAAACTCATGTACACTTCTTGTTCCATCAAAGTCTATGACTTCTACAGACCCATATTCTGTGATCGTACCATTCAAGTCAAATAAATTCGTAAAGGAGACAGCATTGGTAATTGCGACAAATCCAGAATTGCTCTGGTTGCTATAATCGGGTAAATTTTCTGCTGATTCTAAGACAGTACTACCATCTGATAAATAAAAAGCCCCACTAAGAGTAGCTTCACCCAAAGTTTTGGCAGAAAGAAGTTTTATATTGTTATTCTTTTGCCTAAAAATAGAATTGTATCTAGGACTTCCTCCAATCACCGGATTAGAGTATATAAACTGCTTTTCTAGTCTAATGTGACTACTTATCTGTTCAGCATTGGTATCAAATTTTTTGGTGATCTTAGAAATTACTAAACCACCTGGTTCTTCTCCATAATAAACCCCTTCTGGGATCGAATATTCTAGCTCTTCAATTCCTCCACTCGGATATATGATTTGATAAAGTGAGCCCGCAACAGCATATGGCTCAAATGGAGTCCTTGAAAGAAAGCCTATCTCTCTTCCAGCATTGCCCCAAAATACCATTTTACCAATCAAAGGCATCTCTTGATGACGGCTTTCTCGTATCTCAATACCAACTTTACTCAACCTCGTAACATTTGGATGTCTAACCTCGTCTGGAAGCTGAATCTGGGAGTCAAGTGCATCATTGAATGTTTCCCCATTGAAGTAGCCATAATGATCAAACATCACCGAATTACGTGGTGGAAGAATGGTTGGATTCATCCAAGGAAAACCAGGAAACAATTGATACCTTTCATTTCGAATGTACTTGAATCGACGAATTGACATCCCATTTTGAAGTACTTCTGTTAATTGGAGTCGTTCCGTATTTTCACTTGCCTCTGACAGTGATAAATAATTACCGCCACCTGGAAAAGAATGTAATCCATTAACCAAATTAGAAGTTGCAGTTTGATGTTTCAAAGAATTTGTTACAACCTCATTTCCTTTCAAATCAACTAAGGACACTCCAATCAAATATGTATCACCAATATCCCTTCGAGCAGGATACCAAACATCTTCAAAAATGCCATTGTCTCCCACCTGTCTATATTCACCAACTTTCCAATCAAACACCACCTCTCCCTGCGAAGATTTGATCCTTTTTAAGTATTTTGGCTTATATATTTCAATTAAAGTATTGGTGCTAAGACAGTCTGTGTAGAAATCCTCTGCGTATCCACTGTACTCAGTCTCACAATACTTGTTGTAATACTCATAATCATAAGTAGTACCCGTTTCATATTCAAGCGTAATATCTTTCGGCGTATTTAGGAAATCAATTTTTGATAGATACCAAGTCGACGTATATTTCCTTTCATTGGATTCATCATAATCTTCGAATTCTGTCATTTGGTTTACTATCAATTTTTCTCGAACCGTATAGTGATACTTAGTCCCAATTTCATCCGTAATAATCCAAGTAGCAGTCTTATTCTGCAATGATCCAAATTTCTCAATTTTTACTTCTCTATAAGGTATAGAATAGAATTCACAAGGCTTATATGTGCCATCAGGGTTAATACAATCTCCTACAAACTTGCCCGATCCACCTGGCCAACTGAAATAGAATACATCTCGCTCCCCATCCTTATCGCCTTCCGCTATACTCTGATAGTCAGCATTCGTAGATGGAAGAAGAAAATTCTGATCTTCATCTGGCAAGCCCATAACCACACGCGTAATGGCCCCTCCAGCATTGAGTGTCCATCCTAGCCCTACTGGTCCTGCAACATCCTGCACCTTGATACCGCGCGTACTGTAGCTGAGCGTCACCGGTAGGTCAACACCATTATTGTGTAGTAGTGATACTAGTGGCACCTGAATATTGGCAATCCCCGTAGATAGATTTACTGGTATATTGACTTGACTAACTATACCCGAGGCACTCGGTGGAGCCGGTACTACGTCCTGCGAATACGCGTCAACTGCACAAAGCAGTGGCAGGCAAAAGGTTAAAATTTTGCTAATTTTCATGTGTTTAAAATTTAGTTTTAGGGGGTCAGGTTGGCTCTCGTAATTGAGCCTCTATGATGTTGGTTTTATTAAATCCACGATCTTGTAGGTGAAACTTGACTTTGAAATCGTGAAATTGGAATTGATATTGAATAAACTGTGAGTAAAAAATACTCACTTCTACATTCCACGTGTACTTGTCAATTTTCTGCCGTTTCCGTACCCATGGAGGTTCTGCGATTATGGTGTCATCAAAGGGTAAGAGCCTAAATAGGTAAGGCTCCCAACAATATTCCGCATTATCGCCCAGCTCTTTATATAATTCAGTAATTGGTTTCCAAGGTACCGCACTGCCTTTTTCTCGATACGATACTTCGAAAAAAGCATTGAAATAATCCGGATTTCTTCGTACCAATACCTCTCCAGCATAGGCATGGAACAATGACGTACCGAAGTAATCAATATTTAATTCTTCATCAAATCCATACCAGTCATAGGCGCATTTATCATAGGGACTAGGCCGTGGGTCTTCGTTGCTTAAGAATTCCAACTCAGCCTCCTCTTCTACCGGGATATGTGCATAAAAGGGTGGAACATAACCTTCTAAGGTCTCTAATACTATGGTTCCATTATTGTCTACAATTATTTCATTCCGATGATAGGGATAATACCAATCTCCATTGCGCAAACCAAAATCTCCTTCAAAATCAGAAAAATTAAAATCCGCTATCACCTCAAAGGTCTCTGGATCCCAGTACAGATCATTCAGCTCAATGTATGGCGAGCGAGGATAGTCGTACATTTCCTCTTCTGGTCCGCAGGAGAGAAGGAATATCAGACCAATTAGTACGGTTAATTTTCCCATTATCATTGTTTAATAGCTAGTTCTTGCCCCTCGCGTAACGGTTCTAAAAATAAGACTTCAGTCATGTTTCTTTCAATCTTGACTTCTTTGAATCCAAAATAAAGGATACCATTTTTTTTACTCTTTGAATGAATGAAAACTTTCTCTCCAATTGGCAAATCAAATCTCTCCTTGTCACTCCCAAGTAGGGAGAATTCAGCAGCCCCTGTCTTGACAAGACTAATTTGAACCATATCGTTAGGAATAGTTAAAAAAACAAAAGCATAATCCCTAGCTCCCTTAACATTTACAATCATCTCTACAGGCTCATAATTTGATGGGTCGTAATACTTGTCTAGGTTTATGAATGATCCAGAATACTCAAAAAAGTACCCTTTCATGTTTTCGTCAATAGAGTCCAAATATTGGAAGAACCCAGCAGTAATATTAGTCTCAGGTATATTAGTCTCGGGTATAGCGACATCAAAGTCAATCCCTTCCTCATCATCTTCATTAATTGAATTTGCTCCTATTATCTCTAGAGGTGCAGGGCTAGCCCAAACCATTCTATCTTCAATAATTTCTTCATTAAACAGTTTCATTTGAGGATCGGGATTTTCCTTTGGCCAAAATACTTCTATTGATTTCTCTGACTCTAAATATAAAGTTTGATTTGAATTATTTCTTATAATAATTTTCATCATTCCACTTGATGAAAGAATTTTTCCTTCATCGGTCAGAGTACCCATGCCAGATTTTATTAGTTGATCTACAGATGCAATTTCTATCACCTCCAATGAAATAGAATTTGATTTCAAGCTCAATGAGTCAACAATCGCATCCATCTTAATATTAAGATATGTACCGTTACTTGTTACTAGAACCGAATCTGAATTAACCATAAAAAACTGCGAATCCAAAAAATCTATTTCAGAAATACCTTCTTCTGGTTTCGAACATCCCGTTAAACATGCAAGGACGATCATTAAACGTAACGCTATTCTACCCATAAAATTATCAATTTGTTGAATACCTCAATCTAATTCTTTTTCTCGTTCCGGTACGTCCGGATCTTGGTTTCACTCGGGTATGATCAAAACCTGACGGCAATCTATTTAAAATCGCTTGCCTAATCGAGGTTGATCTTCTCAAAAGAAATGGCGTATACCCATTTGGGCTGGTCTCCCTATATACTGTACCATCCGCCCTGTCCGTTAATTGTCTATTAACTCCATCGCTCAGATCAATGACTTCATTGGTGTCCGAAAATATTCTTAGCACCAAATTTGGGTTATTTTGTAAATCCGATACAGCCTGCTCGATGATAGCATTCGCATTCGGCGAAGAGGCCAACTGCGAAGAATTTCTATTAAAGATACTTGAAGTAATATTCCTTGGTGGTGGAACAGGGTAAGTAAAATTAGGAGCGGGAAACAGGCGATTCGTAATTGTAGGAGTTAAAAGCGGCAATTTAATTTTTGATACATTAGGAGCTTGGGGGAAGGTTTTAGTTACCGGATATCGCGAGATTGGTTTACCAACCAGATTGTGTGGATGTGCAGAATGTCTGCTTAACCTGTGAAGCCATTTACTTCCATTTACCGTGCCTCCATCACTAAAAAGCGCTCCTATGTTGCCGCGTGTTTGATCCCAAAAACTGGTCGTTCTTTTTCCAAACGTTCCTCCCCCCTTTCCAAAATCTGCACCATATTTACCTGCTACGAATGCTTGCGCTGCAAAAAATCCAGCAACCCCACCTCCAATCGCCCATCTCCAATCCTGATTATTCCAATCACCAGGATTCAAACTGCCAGAAGAAGAAGCACCAGCAATATAGCCTCCTAATAAGACGCCTGCTATTTGGTTAAAAAAACCACCATCCTCATCGGTTCCCATGTGCGGATAATTCCCCATTCCTAAATATGGCGAATCATACTGCTGATAGGGATCAGTCTGCAGCCACCTACCAAGTACAGCGTCGTAATTTCTTAGCAGAAAATCGTGTGTGCCAGTCAAGGTATCATACTCAGAAAAAAGCGACTGATAGAGTGCGCTGGCATCCAGATAAGCATACGCTTCATCTTCCCAACTGTTGCTGGTCTGCATCCCGAATGGGTAGTATTCGTTGGTTTGGAGAACGACCAGACTCTGCTCGTCTGACTCATGCAGGATTCTCAGGTCATCGAAATAAACCTCCTGATTCAGCGCCGTTTCATTGGCTACATAGATGTACAAAAATCCATCAACGGTGGCATCAAAGCCACCATCAATAGTCAGTCTTTCATGATTGCCCGTGCCTCCAGCTGGGGTAACACCTGCAAAACCTGCCTTTACAAAATCATGATTCATGTCAAAGAAGATGTACTGCAAATAAGCATCTGGTTCTGTGGTGCTTGCAGATTCTGAGAAAAGCCCAAGGGCAGTCCCAGGATCGAGCGTATTCGTTAGAGCCAGATTGGCTTCTCCAGTGAGACCTGCTGGACTACCTGAAAGCAATCCAACGAGTGCATTGGCAAGTCCACTAGCCGCATTGGCGTTCCAATCCGTCCCAGAATATTTTGCCCAGATTTCCATCTCTACATGGTCGCCAGTTTTCACAGGTATGGTCAATGCAGGACCAATGATACGTCCTTGCCCGGCGTTTAAGGCAGCTGAGAACTCTCCCGGAAGTGTATGATTATTATTCGTATCGTTCTCTATATCACTTGAACGAATTGCATCAGGGATTGAAAAATCGCCATCACCTCCAGGTTCCATAGTTGCACGATAGATCTTTTGATAAGGCATCCAACCAAAAGTCACTCGGTTATTTCCTTGATGGTCAGTGAGTGAATACTCATAGAAATAATCATCTTCGATCTTAATGGCACGGCCTTCATCTGTATAGGCATGTCTTATTTCTGTAGTAAACACGCCGTTAGCATCTTCTCGTCCAGCATACTCAATCCCTCCAATAATGTCGACCCTCCAAATCGGATCGGCATTCTGGTTCGATGAAGGAAAATAGCCTTTGGATAGCTTATTCCCAGCCGCATCATATCGAAATCTAAGCTCCGTGTTATCCGAAAACATGACTTTAGAAATCAAATTTAGTTGGTTGTATTCAATGTCGATCCCCTTGTGAGCATCACCTTTCATGTCACCATTTTCGTTATAATCAAAAGCATCAGGTGCTCCATACTCCTCATCAAACCCCTCTTCAGAGTTTGACGCATCTGTCACACCAAGCAATTGATTTCCCTTATCACTTGCCGAATAAGTATAGCCAAGATTATCAATTGGAGTATCATCTTCCTTTCTCGACAATGTTTTGATATTCCCATTGTCGTCGTACGAATAGTCTGTATTAAAATGACCCGCTTTGGTATTGAACGTTCCGTCAGTACCCTGAGCATAGTATGAATTATTCAATCGGTTCAATCCATCATACTCGTAACCAACCATAGTTTGTGAAGGACTCTCTCCACCTGTTCCGTATTCTATTGCAGTTAAAGACCCGTCATAACGACCAGAAAGCGTATTATCCCCTACAGTCACATCATCGGTATAATGATACTTCGCTCCAAATAGATCATCATGATCTTCCGAGCTATCATTTTCAAGATCTGGTGAATTAATCTGATCCAGCCAGCCACGAATGTTAAAATTATAATCCACAGACTGTAAGAAGGTAACTCCATCATCCATGGAATGGATATTCTTTTGTATGACTTCTCCAAAAACATTATACGTGAGTTCTGAGATCAGAATTGGATCTTGATCATTTATAGTATGATAGGTCAGCAATGGCCTTCCCATGTGGTCGTAGGAGTAGTCAGATAATATTTCTAACTCAAGGGAGACGTTTGATCCCAAGCCCAAGTAGTGATCTAATTTGGAAGCAACAAGATTTCCTGCATAATCCACCTGATTGCTCAAGCGATCATATCCCCTAAGATGATGCTCTCCAATGATCTGGATAGCCTGGCCATATTTATCATAGTATACAACAGTGTTTAGCCAAATGTCCTCTCCAAGGATTCGGACTTTACTCCCCGTGATACTTCCAAGTATTTTTGTATGCTCATTCCCAGGTATTGTCAGCCCTTGTACCGTATTGTCATAGGCATAAATCTCGGACGACAATTCTTCATCCCAGTTAGAGTAATTAATAAACTCATAATCATCAAAATATACAACGCTGAATACATCAGCCTCACTCACGATCGGAAAAGCTTGATTTACCGAAAAACCTAATGATGTTGGGGTTCGGGTTTCATATCGTAACAGGGTACTATTTTTCGCATCTGTGATAAGGTCATCATGCGATTTTCCTGAGTATTGAATTTCTCCTGTCAAAATCTCTCTATTTAAATCATCGAATTTCACAAACGACCAGCTGTTGCTTACCTTCTGGACTGGGTCTTGTGAAAGAACCAAACGATCAAATCGATCATATACGGCCAAGTTCCAACCAGCCATTCCCGGGGTGCGACTTCTGGTTACAAGTCCACGCTCGTTATACTCAGTTTGAAATAGCAGTTCTTTAATTTCGGTTTCACTAAAACTGGTTTGACCAGCCACATTTGGAGGAATCACAAAACGCACTCTCCCAAGCACATCATATACGGTATAGGTGGTTACCCATCGGTTCTCATCTTCAAACCAAATACGAATGCCTATTTTTCTCCCTCTTAGGTCTGTCATTGTTTGACTCTTAAGACCGTCCTCATTGAGACTTTCGGAAATAAATATTTCGTTTTCTCCATATTCCTCATTGGACACGGGCACTTCTTGGCCCATCAATGTATTATCAACGATGATATATTTTTTGATCGCACCATTAGCTATTCCAGTTCCATCATAGAAAAAGTTATCAAACTTCTGTTTTCTATTGGCTACATTCCATTTTTCACCTACACCAGAGACGGACTTTATCTCATTTGATCCTATGCTTTTAAAATTGACAGTTGAATAGGGATGTGTATCACCAAGTTCATCCTCATAAAAAAAATGCGTGGCAGTCTCGATATCTTCTTTGAATTGGCCGCCTCCACTTGTTTCTTCTATGTAGGGCATGTATTGCTTTTCTTCTCGACCAGTAGCTGGATCATACACTTTGAAAGAATAAACATCTGAGAAGCCCACACCCGCTCCTACTGCCACGGATTGGGTAGGTCGCCCAAGACCATCCTGATAGGCAAAGCTCATGGCCTTATCTGCTGGTCCGGCCTGAGAAAGCTCTAGTTCATCACTTATCGGTTTCGTGGGTACTTCTGTACGAACAAAATTTTTGTTGAATGGAGATGACATATTGCATCCTTCGATGTAGGTAAATTCTGGGTCTATATGATTTGGTGTGGGTTACAAATGGAGGTTGTCGAAAAACGAAGATCGTGATAGACCGCATACCGAAAATTTGTACAACTGAAATCAGCCCAATCCTAAATCAATTGCCCCACCCTTTAGGGCGGGGGAGTATGGATTCTTGGTTGTAAATCAGGGCTTTAGCCCTTTTCAAAAACAGAAATTGGGCTGAAGCCTTCATATGTTTCTGATGCTATATCTCAGCCCTAAAGGACGGAATTATTGCTCAATAAAAATTGGTGAAAACTAAATTACCCACGGTAATCCACATAGACCCTAAATTCTTTGACATTGGAATACACCAATGTGCCACATGTATTCTCATATTTCACACGGAATTTTTCATCCTTGTGAACTTGCACAGTCATGCTACTGCTAATCTGACCATAGTCGTTCCACTGATTGTTATAAAATCCTTCCAATCGCGTATAGTAGGGACTAAAGCCAGAAGCCACGGCAAAGGAAAAATCAATCTCAACTAGTGGGCAGATTTGGCCACTTACATTGGATGTTAATGTACCAGGGTTAGCACCTGTCGGGTTATTGAGTACTTCCACTTCAATTGTTGGTGTTGAAACAGTAGAACCACATGATGAAATCTCCAATCTATGCTTTCGATCCTCTGTGTAATCCAAATCAGGTACTTGGTAGCTATCTGATGTCTCTCCGATTATATCGCTCCAGCCGAAAAATGCCCCTTGCCAAATCCTATGTCTCCACTGAAATTCATGCACGCCATTGCCGCCTGAGTAGCCGCTAGCTGTAAGCAATGGCATGGGTTCTCCTTCGCAAAGGGAGACGTCTCCTCCAGTGATTGTACCTGCGATTAATTCGTCGGTAGATGTAATCACAAGGGTAGTTTCAGTGTAGGCAATTGCACAGACTCCCTTACTCACACCCAATCGAATGGTATAGGTTCTATCAAAGCCACTTACTGCTGGGAAATTCCGGGATACCGACACATCATTTGACGTATTGAATACGGTCCAATCACTCCATACTCCATCACCATCGTGATAGTTGTATTGCCAATCGACAATACTTCCGCTTGCTCCAGATCGAGTAAAGGTCACTTCTCCACCACAAAGGTTGTTTTCACTAGCCGAAATCATACCAGCTAGTGGTGCTGCGTCCACATTCACGGTAATCGCTGTTCGTAGCAGACTTTCCTGTCCTGATGCATCACCACCAGCCACATAGTAGGTGGTGGTTTGAGAAGGTGAAGGTGCATAGGTATTTCCTGTATTCAGGAGTGTTCCGCCCGTAGCAGCCGAATACCATTTGTCATAGACGCTTCCAGCAGAAGTCAGTGTAACTGATGATCCCATACAGATGGGGTCAGCTGATGCGGTGATTGTCGGAGGGGCCAGAATTGGCGCAACTATAGTCACCGACTGGGAGGCAAAGTAGAAATTACCATTTATCTGAGTAGAAATTCGGACACTACCTGCACCCGCATATGTCCATTGCACCCGCACTCTGGAAGTGGTTTCGGACAATTTTGTTCCTTTGCTCACCATGTAACTTGGCGTGCCTATCGAGCCATTTAGAACCGTCACATTATAATATTCTACATCACCCACAGAAACAGCTGATGGACCCGTGATGCTAAGGCTGACGGGTAGACCTCCTCCTCCATCATCTATTATTTCGTCATCAAATGTTGGTTTCAAGAATTGCCCAAAAGTTAGCATTGGCAGAGCAAACGCTGCGATTGTCAGTATTCGTTTCAATGTTTTCGTATTGAGTAAATGCATTGGCTATTGGTCTGCTAGTTGGAGATGCAGCTCATGGAAGAACGCTTGTGAATTGGGGTCGGTGACGATTCCCAATACCAGCGTGGTTTCATCAGAGCTAATGATCGACTGTGTGAAGACGCCTCCCTGATCGAAGGTGATTTGAACAGCACCGCCTTGTAGCTCCCAGCTACCCGAATAGGACTCAGATCCGGTGTTTGTCTGATACACACCGTTAGATTCGAATACAAACTCCTGACCGACCATCTCGTTGATAATCTGGTCTTTTACTTCCTGTGTAAGGGAATCGAAATCGGCTTTTAATTGGCTTGGGATAGCGGCTATGGTCTTGCCGGTATCAATGTGCCAATGGCCTGTGATGGAGTCTTGGGCGTGGGTCGCTCCTGCTAGCAAGAATACAAGTATGGAGAGGAGAAGATGTTTCATTGTTTTTAGTGGGTTGGCTGACTAATGGATTGGTTGACTGGTGGCTCTCGTTTGGCTTTTCAAATTGGGATTTGGTTGTTATTTGAATTTTGTCATTTGAGTATTGACTCCAGAGATCATCTGCTGCTCTTTGGTAAATTGGAATTTGAAGCGGAGCATGCCAACGTCGCTCTTTAAGTTCGTTTCAGCTTTGAGTGTTGCACCCAAAAAGAAGGTGACCGTTCCCTTTAAATCGTTTCCAATAATGTGATAGGTGATAGATCCCTGATCCTTGCTATCCAGCTGCCACTCTACTTTGCTCACGGGCAGTTCACCACCAAAGAGCGACCAAGAAAGGTCATTGGGTGTGCCTTCAAACTCATTGGACATTCGGATCAGGTCGCCCGTCTCCAAATCTTTGTATTGATCGGACGTCCAGCGGATGGAGGTGATGTTCTTCTCAAATGAAGTCAAGCTCAGGAGAGGTAAAATGAGCGCAATTCCCAGAAGTGTGTTGATTGACTTTTTCATATTGTTGCTTTATTAATGTGTTGAAAAAGTCGGCTATTGAATCCATCGTAACTACTCGTTGACCTCAACTTCTATCCGATTATTCACCGGCACAGAATGCCGACCTTTTCGGGAGCAACACTATGCATTTTGATAATTTCTCTGGGGGGTAACTTCAAATTCGGTAGCTCTCACTACATATTCGGCAGTTCTTATTTCATATTCGGTAATTCCCGAAAATACGAAAAGTCGAAATTTGGATATTATCCGACTCAGATATTAAGCAAAACACCTAATCAAAAGAAAGAATTGGGTGAATGTATTTGTTTACTTCCAACCCAATTCAGCCTTTACTGTGGTCATCATTGATCGAGCAATTGGAACTTTCATGCCACACTTGGTAGTGATGGAATTACCGTCATGATTAATACGAAAAATTTCTCTCTTTTTAACCACCCATGATTGGTGAGTCTTTAAGAATAGTGATGAATCAAGCAGCTCCGCCACTTCACCAAGTCGTTTTGTCACAACTCTTGTTGTGGCATCTTTCAGGTAGAGACGGGCATAATTACCCTCACCTTTGCAACACAGTAATTCATCCTCATTAATAAACTCGCATCCATTCTTGTCGGGAATGAGGAGCATTCGAGGGTTATCCGTTGACAACTGACTGTCTTGCAAAAAGTTGGTCAAGATTCCAATTTGTTCCACCAATCCATCCAGTATTTCCGAAAGGGATGTGCCAAAGGACTTTGGGCAAGCATCTCTTTTTTCTTCACTAACTCGAGAGTTTCTTTCCACAAAGAAATTTGATGTTTGTTTACCCTTTTTTACAACTGGATCAGATTTAGATGTTTTTGTTTTTATGAACTCCATGTCGGTCATTTTCAGACCTACCTATCAGTTGAGTCATCCACCTAAAATGATTCAATAAAAAATAAAGTGAGCGGATTCGTGAGGTTTTATCGGGTGTGTGATAGAGTAGTGGTCTGCGCTGGTTTTTGTAGTTACGATTAGTTTTGAGTCGGTAAGGATATATCATATTTTAATATTTACAAAACAATGAATACGTTATGTTTTAGAGAGAGAGAGAGAGAGAGAGAGAGAGAGAGAGAGAGAGCTTCACACAACGTTATTGTAGTGTCTTTTTAATCCGAATGGGCTTGACTCGGAATCGGTCAACGGCTCCAATAGCAAGGCAAAAGTAGCATTTGAAAAAGCAGGAGAGAAAACCCTCCTGCTCAGTTTTGCCAAGTTGCGGATCCTCGATTAGGATTAGTTTCGTGCTACCTCCGCTTGGGTGATGAAACTAAACGGTGAGGAAGTTTCTCCTCCATTCCCATCGTCTGCTATTACATCACCAGCATAGGTGGTTTCCGGAGTAAGGCTTGTTAATGTTACTGATGTAGCTGAATTCGATGTTATGGATTCGCTTCCAGAAAAACCACTAGTAAAAAGGAATGAATAGGTTACATCGTCTCCATCAGGGTCGCTTGCAGCCGTCCATGAAACGTCAGCGGTCGTTGCTCCTACTGTACCCACGGTCACAGTAAAATCATCGGGTGCATTGTTAGGTGCTGGATCATCACCTCCACAGGAAATAACAACTAATAGCATTGCGGACATCAAAGTAAGAAATAGATTTTTCATAATCGTTGGTTTGATTTTTCTACAAAGAGTAACAATATTAAACAAAATACCCCTCCACCGAAAAGTATTATTTTCCATAATCACATACTGGTTTAACTTGCCCCTTCAAATGCCTCGAAGAAAAATTCAATACGATCAGGTAGTGCCAAGCAAGAACGAGTGGCCTATCGTAAAACTCGCCAAACATCGGGCAGAATTCGTGCAGCACGTGGCTGACGACAGCATGGCAGAATTGTCAGCAAAGGGCAAATCCATCCGAGAAGTTTTGGAGACCACCCTCTACAAAGAGAAACTCAGAATCAGAGCCAACCCATGGAAAGTTGACCCAAAAGATGACACGCCTTTCTGGAATCGTGTTCGAGATGAGCTGGGCGACATTCAGAATTTGTCTGTGGAAGATGCAAAGGAAAAAGAGGAGGACATTCTACATCGGATTGTGCTGAGGTATTCGGATGAGATTGCAGGCAATTTTAATAAATCCTACTTCCGATTTGCACGGGCGTTTGTCACTTTTGGATTTGCACGCTTGCTCAACGCCACCAGAGGCAAGGGTTTTTTAGCCCTTTTCAGGAGACAGCTAGACCTTCAGGACAAACTCCATATCAAGGGACAACCAGAACACATCAGAAAGCTGGCAAAAAAGGGAACCGTCATTATGGTCCCGACCCATTTTAGCAATTTGGATAGTATCCTGATCGGGTGGGTTATACAATATTTAGGGCTTCCACCATTTATTTACGGAGCAGGTCTGAATCTCTTCAACATCCGAATTCTGGCCTATTTTATGAACAGCCTTGGAGCGTACAAAGTAGACCGAAGAAAGAAGAATCCGATCTACCTGGAAGTATTGAAGAACTATTCGACCATTGCGCTTCAGGAAGGTACACACAGCTTATTTTTTCCTGGCGGCACACGGTCTCGTTCTGGCAAGATAGAAAAGAGATTGAAAGTGGGTCTGCTCGGTACGGCCATCAAAGCGCAAAGAGCCTTGTATCAAAAGGATAAAGAATCCGTGAGTAAAATTTTCATTGTCCCAGTAGTTATCAACTATCATTTCACTTTGGAAGCTCCAGCATTGATTCGGGAACATCTGAAAGCAACTGGCCAAGAGCGCTATTATCAGGAAGCTGATGAATTTACCACTTCGTACAAAATGGCCTCCTTCATGTTCAAATTTTTCGCCATGGATTCGGAAATTTCTGTGAGCATTGGGCGAGGAATGGACGTCTTGGGCAATTACGTAGATGACAATGGAGATAGTATAGATTCAAATGGAAATGCCGTAGACACGCGTGATTATTTTAAAAGTGGCGGTCTGATAACCATGGATTCGCAGCGGGAGCATGAGTATGTGCGCATATTATCCAAACGAATTGTAGAAGAATTCCATATAAACAACCGCGTCTTTGCCAGCCATCTGGTCACGTATACTGCGTTCAAAATGCTGGAACGACGCAACCCTAACCTTGACATTTACAGCATTCTTCGCTTGCCAGAGGAATTTTTGGAAATCGACTATGAAGAATTCAAGGCAGCCTATAGGAAACTACGCAATCGGCTGAGTGAACTTCATAAAGAGGGTAAAGTTGATTTGGCCGAGCACCTGAAGGACAAGGCCAAAGACTCCATCGCTCACGGGATCAAAAATGCAGGCATGTATCACGCTAAACGCCCACTGATTTACAAGAAAAAAAGAAACAAGGTCATTATTCAGGACACGAATACACTCTATTATTATCACAACAGAATGGAAGGTTATGGGCTCGAAAAATACATCTAATCCAGTCGGGGTAGTTGGGGCCGGGAGTTTCGGCACGGCTATCGCCAATTTACTCGCCGAAAATTGTGATCGGGTGATCCTCTATGTGCGCGATTCGAAAAAAGCAAAATCAATTTCTAAGTCTGGGATTAGTGCAGATCAGCAGCTTTCGGAAAAAGTCGAGATCACCAACAATCTTGAAGATATTGGAGAAAAATGTAACGTGATATTTCCAGTTGTGCCATCAGCCAATTTCAGAGAAATGATCAAACAACTTAGCCCTTTTCTGAAGCCATATCACATTCTGATCCATGGCACGAAGGGTTTCGACCTTCAACCTTCGGAATCAAAAAAAGTGACACCCTCCAATGTAAAAACCATGAGTGAGGTAATCAAAGAGGAAAGCTCGGTGGTACGAGTAGGATGCCTTGCCGGCCCTAATCTAGCAAAAGAAATAGCCGACAAAATGCCAGCGGCGACTGTCATCGCTTCGCAATTTGAAGAAGTCGTCTCGGTGGGAAGTGAGCTTCTGAAAAATGATCGGTTTCTGATTTATGGAAGTAGCGACCTTCTTGGCACGGAGCTTTGCGGAATCCTAAAAAATAGTGTGGCCGTGGGTGCAGGCATGTTGAGCGGATTGAATCTGGGCGAAAATGCAAGAGCGCTTTTCATAAGTCGTGGACTTGTAGAAATGATTAACCTCGGAAAGGAGCTGGGTGGCAATGTAGGCGCATTTCTGGGCTTGGCAGGTGTTGGCGATCTGATCGCTACGTGCGGATCATCGTTGAGTCGAAATTTTACGGTCGGGAATAAATTGGCTCAAGGCTTGAGTGTGAAGAAAATCATCGATTCGATGGAGGAAGTTGCGGAGGGAATCAAGACCATCGACATTGTACACCACCTGTCTAAATTTTATGGCATCCGAAGTGTGATCAACGAAATGCTCTACAAGATCATTCACGATCATCTGTCGGTAAAAGATGCCCAAGTCCTTTTGATGAAAATGCCATTCAGGCAGGAAGTGGAATTTCTAGACTAGTATCAATGAAAGAATTAATAACCTCAGCCTCATTTGTAATAAGCAGCCCATCAGTAGCGGACTGTCCCGAGCCCACCCTGCCCGAGTACGCCTTCATAGGACGTTCGAATGTGGGCAAGTCTTCCCTGATCAATATGCTCACCAACCACAGCAAACTTGCCAAGGTATCGGGCCAACCAGGGAAAACCCAGCTAATCAATCATTTTCTAATTAACAAAACCTGGTTTCTAGTGGATTTGCCGGGATATGGCTGGGCGAAGGTCAGTAAGACTGAGAAAGCAAAATGGAAAAAGATGATCGATGATTATCTGACTCAGCGCACCAATCTCATCAATGTTTTTGTGCTGATTGACTGCCGCCATTCTCCGCAAAAAATAGATTTGGAATTTATGCAATGGCTGGGGGAAGAGGAAATTCCTTTCTCTATGGTATTCACTAAAACAGACAAACTAAAAAAGTTAAAATTGGAAGCCAGTATTTCCAACTATACTGAAGAATTACTCAAAACCTGGGAAGCATTGCCCAGCCAATTCTTGACCTCCTCTGCTAATAAATCTGGCAAGGACGAATTAATCAATTCAATTTTTGAGATCAATTCGGGTCTAACCAATTAGTTTTACAGCTCAAACAATTAACACATGGAATTCGGCGACATAGCATCGGTATCAGGGAAGGGTGGTCTTTTCAAAGTAATCAAACCCACACGTACGGGTGCGATATTGGAAGCACTAGATGAGACCAAAAAGAAATTGGTCACCTCAATGCAGACGAAGGTCTCCGTACTTTCGGACGTATCCATCTTCACCACCGATGGTGACGGTGCTGTGCCATTGGTGGATGTTATGAGGAAAATTCACGCTGAATTTAAAGGAGATACAGACCTGAATAAAAATTCTGATGCTGAGGAATTGAAGTCCTTTTTGAAACACATTCTTCCCAATTATGACGAGGATCGTGTCTACGTTTCTGACATCAAAAAACTCGTGACGTGGTACAACCTCTTGGCACAGGTTGCTCCTGACCTTCTGAAACCCGCCAAAAAAGGTGAAGAAGTGCCTGATAAAAAAGAAAGCAAAGCGGCATCTACGGTCAAGAAACCAAAACAAAACATTACACAAGCAAAGACCGCCTCTAAGCATGTCACCGCTACCAAAACGATGAACAGAAAAACACAGTAGTCAGGATGAAAGAGTACAGGCGAGAATTTACCATCATCTGGGCAAATCTCGACCCAAACCGACACATGCGACATAGTGCTTACAATGACTATGCAGCTCAACTCCGGTTGGAATATTTTACAGAATTTGGCCTTAATCTGAAAACTCTGGGAGAACTCGGCGTTGGCCCCATTCTCTTTAGAGAAGAAACCAAATTCTTTCGTGAGGTTCACATGAACGAGACCATCACCGCTTCTCTTGAAGTTCAAAAAATAAGAAAAGATGGATCAAAATGGTCAATCCTACACAACATCTACAAAGAATCGGGGCTGCTCGCTTGTCAGATTACGGCGGATGGTGCATGGTTGGATTTGGTTAAAAGAAAAGTAACCGTTCCTCCTGTCAGACTCGCTGAAATGCTACGTGATGCGCCCAGGACGGATGACTTTGAATGGATTGCGGATAAGGTGTAGAACCAACGCCAATTCAGCCATCAATGGCTACCCTCCAATCATCTGTTCAAGCACTTTTTCCAGCTTGTCGAAGGAACTCATCTCATACATGATTAGAATTTCCCCACTAATATTTTTTCCTCGTGCGGTAAAATTAGTCCTACAAATAAGTACCTGGCTGAATTTTTCCTGATCGAGCTGCTGGTGGAGGCCAGGAATATCTCCCTGAAAACTCTTGGGCATGTGATAGTCCAGTGGGGCATTTAGAATATTCCCAAACGAACCCATGATGGCATTCAGGATGATGTTGCCAACTTCTATCATGATACCATCCTTCATTTTTTCCAGCGTGTCCGAATTCGGGTCTTCGTGGATCAATATGGAGGCAAGCTGCGTCGCACTCTCTTTTGGTAGGATCACATTGGCACTCCCCTCGTACTCACCGGAGAATTTAAGCTCCACGGCATGAATATCCTCTACCTCTAATTTGTTTAATTCACGAAGCACTTCCTCGAAAGAAATCACATTCACATACGGAACATTGAGCAAAATCTCACCCTCAATCATCTGGCTCAAAGAAGCCGACCCCTTCCCAACCCCAATGTTGATGATTTCTGAAATTGCATCTATTTGCTTGGCTGATAGCATAATTCTAATTAATTAAATAGTGAGTTCAGTACGTTTTCGATCTCCTCACCAGATATTATTTTGCTTATAAACGCATGTGCGCCAAGTGACAGACATTCGTCTTTTCGCACTTGTTGGATGTCCGCAGTAATCACGATTATGGGTGGAATATTTTCACGATCTTTCAGCCTCTCCAATACCTCAATTCCGGAAATTCCTGTCATCAATAAATCTAGAAAAATACAATCATATGAAATTACATCCGTTTCCAAAAGTTCTTCACCTGAGGCCACCGAATCAGCTTCATATCCAAGCCCCGTAACAAGATCACTAAGCACTTTTCGCTGGTAGAAGGAGTCGTCAGTTATCAAAATTTTTTTCATCCGTTATTTATTAAAAAGTAAACTAACAATCGTCCCCGTTCCTTCTTGACTTTCTACCTGCACCTGACCCTGATGCACTTCCATGATTTGCTTCACGATAGACATTCCCAATCCATGAGAAGCCTCCCCCTCAAGTCCCCTTCGTTGAGATGTACCAAATTTAACAAAAAGCTGTTCAATCATTCTCCCCGACATCCCCACGCCGCGATCCTCCACTTTCACCACGGCGTGGTTTTCGGTCTCATCTAAACTTACCAAAATCGTAGAACCGACCTGACTGAACTTCACGGCATTTGTTACCAGATTATCCAATGCTCGGGTAGCCATAGATCGGTTCAGCTTGATTTGCACATCCGCATTCAATAGGGTTTCTACTTTGATCTTCTTCTTGAGCGTAAGCAACCGATGTGTATTTACATATTGCGTGATGAAATTTTTCATCCCAACGGCACTGGTCCGTATTTTGTATTGGTCAGACTCCATTCTGGCCAATTCCAAAATATCAGTAGTCAAGTCGGTGGCATCATAACAGCTATTCTTAATCATCGTAAGCATCTTATCGAGCTGATCTTCGTTCATCTCGCCCTCTTTGATCATATCGTGAGCCAAATTCGTCAGCCCCAAAATAGCATTGATGGGTGATCGAATATCGTGTGAGGCCGTCTGAATTACAGACATGGCCTGACCCGCCTGACTTGGTAACCACAGGCTATGAATTCCATCGGCCGTTACAATCGACGTACACACGATTTCTATACTCGTCGTACCTTTTAATTTAATTCTAAATTGAATATTAGACACCTTGGAAGTAGCCGCTGCAAAATAAATGTGTACCCGCTCGTAATCCCTTGGATGTATAAGTTCCTTCAGGATATAGGTTTTTCCCTCCTCCAGCAAAGGAAAAGTTCCTGAACTAGATTCAACCTCCAAGGTGCCTTCTATGCTCTGATTAATCCATGCAAAGGCCTGATTAGCTTCAAAAAGAGCCAATTTTTCTTTTAATAAGGAAGTATCACTGAAACTCATAGGCTGATCAATCCATCGGTCAGGTACGAAAAGTTACGGTTTTTGGCCTTCTTAAGAAAGCGATGGCACAAATACTCAAATAATCTACTCTCCTTTTGAATAATGGAAAGGGCTACTTTTCAAATTGTGCGCTAACGGCTTTAGGCACATCACAATCCGCTCGTCTTCGGGTATCTACCAAATGGAAAATTTTCCATTCTGCATCAAGCTTCACCAAATGGAATGCATCCACACCGCAATGTAGAAATTTGTCATTCAAATAAAAGGCATAATCCACCCACACGGAAGCGAGCGCCTCGTCGATTTCTATTTTTTCATTCCAGATGGGTTCGTTCCAAACGTCCGCCTTTGGCTTGCCGACAGCATTGACAAAATTCTGAAAGTCATCCGCACGAAACTGCGTTACACCTTTTTTGTCTCTAAACACCGTGTATGTCGAAGGGATTTCGATGAAAGCGCCTTTCAGCATCGTGCTATCATTTGTTCGCATAGCTTCAAAAACTTGATTGACGACTGCAATGATTTCTGCTTTTTCATTGGACTGAGCACACAGCGTAAGAGGTGACAACAGGATTAGAAAAATTCTTAGTGACTGCATAGTAGATTTTTTAGGGTCTATATGATTTGGTGTGGAGGTTGTCGAAAAACGAAGATCATGATAGACCGCATCCCGAAAATTTGTACAACTGAAATCAGCCCAATCCTAAATCAATTGCCCCACCCTTTAGGGCGGGGGAGTATGGATTTTTGGTTGTAAATCAGGGCTTTAGCCCTTTTCAAAAACAGAAATTGGGCTGAAGCCTTCATATGTTTCTGATGCCATATCTCAGCCCTGAAGGACGGAATTATTGCTCAAAAAAAATTGAGTGAAAACTAAATTACCCACAGTATTCCACATAGACCCATTTTTTATTTCTTGCTAAGAAAATGAATCTTGTAACTTTCAATGGCCGTATTTTGATGGGCGGTTCGTGCGCCCTTTTTAGTGAGCGTATTGGTCAATTAATTCATGGCAGCCCAAATTAATTAGCTCAGCTCCCTCTGGAACGAAAAGAAATTATTGCACAATTTTATGAACAGTCGGGATTATTCATGTGCACGACCAGGCCTCATAGTCCTTGTGAATCTTCGTTACCGTTCGATTCGCTCATGCGCACAGCCTCCGGTGAATTCGACCAATTAGGGTCTGCTGATAAACTAAAACCAAGGCGAAATCTATAACTCCATATTACCAAGGGTAGATTTTGAGGCGTATTGCGAATTTTAGGTGCAAACAAAAATGGCAATTGTATTAAAAACCCGTGCACGTTAGTGGTCTGGATCGGCCTCATGAAAATGGCGTTAAGAAAATCCGCTATAATGCCGACAAAAATACACCATTGCCCGAGCAGGCTGGTGCGGCTGGAAGTTTGGTGGATTTTAGGCATTGGAACTGATTTTTAGACTTTTTCATGCAGCCTTGATTTCCCTGCCTGCCGCAGGCAGGTTTGCCTACTTTCTGTATCAAGACAGAAAGTATGAGCCCGCCCGGCTTGAGGGCAAATAAAATGAATAAAGTACGTGATCAGAGTTTTTCAGCAGACCCCAATTATTTGGGGTGCATTTCAAACGCTCTACTGGGGTCTGCTGAAAAACGCTGATTACACACATTATTGGTTCGTTTTGCCTTCGAGCCAGGGCAAAACAGAATAGTAAAACAAATCAACTTGAGTTTTTCAGCAGACCCTACGCTAAGGTGTAGCTACAAGCTACACCAAGGTGAGGAGTCGGAGGGATTATTCATACGCATAGACCATGCGCTTCGCCCCTCATGAATTCGGTCAATTGCATTGACCGTATTTCAAACCCTCTGCTCGGGTTCGATCACGGAATCTATACAAACACAAAAGGCGCCTAAAAAGACGCCTTTTGTGTTTGTGGAGTCGGAGGGATTCGAACCCTCGTCCAGAGAAGGAAACCATAAGCCTTCTACATGCATAGTTATTCTTTTGATCTCGCAGGGAAGCCGGCGAATAACTACCTACTTTTCCTGCCAGTTGCTAAATTTCGCCCAAGACCCACAACACTGCCTCGAACTAGTCCTAAATTTCGACACCCTAATGCCCAAGCTTAAAGGACAGAAGCTCGGTAGGATGTGGCTGGGGGAATCATTGATTCAACCCTCAGTAATCTCTACTTTATTCGAGATTAGGCAGCCATGGCGTAATTAGATTCGCCAAGTATAAAAATGAATGAATTGATTGCGGATGCTCACTCAACACCCGACACGCCAGCGTACAATCTGCACTTCCTGTCAATTCCGGTCGACCCCATCTATCAAAGAACTCAGGAACAAAGATATGGCATTGCTCCTTCTAGTGCCATAGAAATTGATTACTCAAAAAAATCCAATTTCTTTTGACACAAAAAAAAGACAGCCCGCTTCTGGGCTGCCTCTTTATCTTGAGCTATTGAATTTACAAAGTAACACCAATCGTAAAGGCATTCAACGCAACGCCATCAGGCCCTCTTCCTGACACAAACACTTCATTGAGATCATACATCACAAACATATCGAAGCTTCTAAATCCCAACTGCCCTCTCACACCGTATCGGAAATTTTGTAAGTAGAAATGATCGCTCTCTTTGGCCTTATCATTGTTGCCATCCTCCTTGAATACAAATTTGGTTTTACTTCCCATTCGATAGCCGGCATACACACCCGCTCCAATCCTAAAACCACTCTTGCGATACGTCTTAAAAGTAAAGCTCTTCCCTGCTGTGGCCTTCACTCGTTTGGCCCCTTTGCTAAAGTCAAGCATCGGAACAAAACTTACGTTTATATACGTAGCAGATAGTTTGCTTTTCTGCCCGCTTATTGGGTTTGGTGCTTCCACAAATTCTATTTGCGTATCCCCTTTCAAGATTTGAATATCCGGATCTTCTAATTTCCAATTGTACCAACTCACGCCTCCGCCCCATTCGAGAAACACCGGTCCGCCGATCCATGTTTTATTGAGCCAATTCAGTCCTACATACCATGAACCCCATGGTTTCACCGCATACGGTGCATCGGTCTCACTAGGCGAAGAACCCTCTGCAAGCCAGTTGTTGGAGCCAATATCCAGATTGAAAAAATGTCGGGTTCGATCGGTTTCCTCCTGCACATAGGAGTATTTCTTCAATTCCAATTCTTCATCAAACTCATCTTCAATTTCGTTCGGATCCAAATTAAGCTCCATTCCTCCAATTCGAATTCGGATATTATCCAACGATTCTTCATCAATCACCACGGTATCACCTTCACCATCTCCCTTGCCGAACAATACCGTCGGGCTGTCAATCAAGTACCTCTCTCCATCACCATTTTCGAGTTCCATGAATTCTACCTCGTTATCTCCAAGAGAGTTGTTCAAGTCTCGTACCATTTCATTGATATTGTAGGCTTGTAGCTTCTTTAATTCAATCCTATTCTTGGTGTAAATAATTATTTTACTCCCATTCTCCAACTCGATCACTACCGTATCGGCAGGGTCTGTAATCATTTCATTGTTGGCCATGGCTGTGCCAAATCCCATCAATAGTATTGTGCAAATCGTTACAACTTTCTTCATCTTGTTTGTCCTTTAATTTTGAGTTTAAATTCTTAGTTCAATTTTTTGCTTCCGCTAAAAAAATCGTTCTTGGTTTCTCGCAAGCTTGCGAGCATTTCACCTGGTTTTATTTGTCGAGCCTTCGCAAATAATTTACCCACTCTGGTTTTTTCGTCCACTACTTCAGCAGGCACTTCACTCGCTTGATAGGTGATCTGTACTTGAAAGTGAGGAGACGCTTCCATCGGGTTTGTGTCCTCATGTGTCCCGAGATCAACGGCCGCTATCGCTTCTTGCACTTCAGATTCTATAATCGGCATCTCAGGGATCACTTCCAAAGTATTCGTATTCTCAATCGCCTCTTCTGGTGTCTCCACTTTCGCAACAGTCTCTGTAGTTACAAACTTTGACCGGACTCGTGTAGTCTTGTGCTCTTCCTTTACTTCTACTGCTTCTTCTTCAAACGCTGGCAAATTCCATTCAAATTCTGCCAAAGGCATGGGGTAGTCTGGAGTGACGACAGTACCTGACCGAACCTCGATGGATTCCGATGGTCTCATTATCAAGAATGTACTCACCGCCAGTAGTACAATCGAAGCTGCAATACTCAACCAAATTTTAAGCTTCCTTTCTTCTTCAATTTGACCCTTTACCTGGCCCCATGCCTGAGGTGTGGGTGCGGCCTCATGCCTTTCCAATTTCCCCTTAAAGAGTCTGTCCAATTTATTTTTCATAACTCATCATTTTCTTAATTCACGCCTTGCATCAGTGAGCTCTCATTTTCCAACTGTACCAACTGCTTTTGAAGCAATTTTCTGGCTCTGTTCAGTTGAGACTTAGAAGTGCCAGTACTAATCCCTAACATCTCTCCAACTTCATCATGTTTATACCCTTCAATTGCGTACAGGTTGAAAACCGTCCTGTACCCCACTGGTAATTCTTGAATCAATTTCAACAACTCCTCAGCATCCACCGTTTCCCCCAGTTCATCAAAGTTCGGCTCCTGTATCACTTCATCTATGTCGGATTCCAGCGACATATTTTTGTTCTTCCGCAGATACATCAAACTCTCATTCACCATTATCCTTCTGATCCATCCTTCAAAACTACCCTCCTCCTGAAACTGACCAATTTTATCGAATACTTTCACCATACCACCCACCATCACGTGCTCAGCTTCCATCCTATCTTTGATGTACCGCATGCACACGGCAAGCATCATGGATGCATATTTGTCATACACAGACTTCTGCGCTTTAGGCTTCCGCCGCTTACAGTCTTTAATGAGTTGGTGCTCTTTCACTGAAGTATTTAATCGCAACATTGGTCAGGGTTCACTAGCTAGATGTGACACACGGGAAAATGGTTGCTTGGGTTAGAAAAAGTTTTTTCTATCGCAAATTAGCTATGTAAATTACAGCAACTCCGTTGTGATATGAAAAAAATAATCCTGCTCCTATTCCCTTTGTCCCTTCTTGCTCAGGGCGGTATTCAATTTGAATCTATGACTTGGGAAGAAGCGTTGAGTGCTTCTCGCAAATCAAACAAATTGATATTCCTAGACGCATACACCACCTGGTGTGGCCCCTGTAAAACGCTGGAGAAATATACTTTCACCGATGAGTCCGTTGGTGCATTTTTCAATTCCGCCTTCATCAATGTGCGATTTGATATGGAACAATACCCTGGTTTGGAACTTGCCGAAAAATATGAAGTAGATCTCTATCCAACGCTGTTGTTCATAAATGGAAAAGGTGAACTGGTACATCGTGGATGTGGCGCATTGGAAGTTAATGAACTCATGGGGTTAGCCGATTTGGCTCTAAGTGAGCATGGCTCCTTCTTGGCGTTGAGACAACAGTATGAATCTGGTAATCGCACGATTGGATTTATAGATCAGTACATGTCGGCACTTCAAAATGCCTGCCGAAATCTAGACGACTTTCTTTCTGATTTCTTTCTGAGAGAACCAAACGACTCACTGATGAATGAAACGAATTGGTATGTTTTCAGTGAGTACGATTTTGACGTCTACGGAGACCGATTTCAGTATCTGCTTAAAAACCAAGCGGCTTTTGAAACGGTCATTGAAAAAAAATTTGTGCAGGACAAAATTTACGACACATTCATAATGAAGTATTATGATCTGTCTGAAGCTGAAGATTTCGCTTTGTTTGGCTTGCAGTCTCTTCTCTACTTAGCCAAGCGAAATGAGTTTAGCAGAAAGCAAGAGCTTCTGGACTTTCTCAATTTTGGGTATGGAGAGCTATCCGAAAACTGGAATTTGTATTCCGAAGCAGCCACTTCCTTTATCAACCCGGAAAAAGAAAATTCAGATTTGATCCTGGATGTTGCATGGAAATTTTATCTGTTCGTTGAAGATCAGGAAAAATTATTGATCGCATTGAATTGGACAAAATATGTCTTAGACAAGGAAGAACCAAACCCTTCAAATATTGATACCTATGCCTCTCTGCTTTTCAAACTGGGTAGAAAAGAAGACGCCATTAAGTTTGAAGAACAGGCATTGCAATTGGCACAAAGCTGGGGTGAAGACAGCAAGCATTTTGAATATCAGCTGGCAAAATTCAAAAAGTGACAGTAGGTTAAACATGAAATATCAAACATAAATTTCTTGATTTACATGTTTAGGAAATCTATTTGCGTTACTCGATTCCTTGCATTCCTGTCACAATATGCCTTTTTTAGCAGAAATTATAGTAAAATTGAAGTAGTCAACAAGCTAACCCAACAACATCATGAATATAAAAAGCCTACGGAATTATATAGCCTACACCGTTGTGATAAGCCTACTCGCATCTTGTGGTGGCAATTCTAAAAAAGAAAACGATACTAGTTCTAAAGAATTTGAACAAGCAAAATCGGAGCTGAAAGAGAATGTGAAAAAGGTGCTTTATGAAATCCCTTCTCCAGCAGAAATCCCGTTTCTTCTTCAGGCCACAGGAGCAGACTTCAACGGCGAACTCATCAATTCCATTGACAATGTGGCCGGATATGCAGCAATTACTGATAAAGCCATTCTAAATCTGGGAATCTATGCGACAGATGTCGGATACCTTAGTTCCTACGAAAAAGCTCAAGAATCGCTCAAGTACATGCGTTCTTGTCGAAGATTAGCCGACAATCTTGGCCTGAGTGATTCGTTCAGCCCCGAGCTAATAGATAAATTCGAGCAAAGTGTAGAAGATAAAGAATCCCTTGCGAAGCTGGTGAATGACACCATCGCTGACGCTGAGACTCTCCTAAAAGATGACAGTAGAGATAACCTGGCTGCCTTGATGATAACGGGTAGCTTTGTAGAAGGCATATATCTGGGTACTCAGATCGTCGAGAATTATCCGGATGATCTTGATGAAGAGACCAAAAATCTCATCCTATCGAATCTTATCCGAACATTGATCAATCAAAAAGAACCTTTGAATGATCTCATTAAGATGCTCAAGTCTACTGAGCAAACCGATCGAGTGACTTCAATACTTGTTCATTTGAATAACATCAAGGAGGCTTATTCAACGGTGGATCTTACTGGTCTTATCGAAAAACAGGAAGCACTCACGGCCACTACAATTAAAGCCATCACGGATGCTGTGGCACCACTTAGAAATGACATCACCTCTTAATCGAAGTGATAAATACCATTTGAATAAGGGATCAGGGCTTACCACCTGATCCTTTTTTGTTACCGACATAATCACTATTCTCAATGAGCAGCCTACTACTCAAAGTAATCATCAAGCTATTGGCCATGGTGGCTAAAGAAGATGGGGTCACCCAGCAGGAGCGGGATGAAGTAGAATCTTTTCTTGGAGAAAACTTGAATCCGAATTCCATCGTGGCTTTTATGGATGAGTTTGATGAATATACCGAACAAATATCCATCGAGCCACTGACCGGAAGAGACGAGATCAAACAACTCACCGACCTATGTGCTCAGGTCAATCAGGAACTCACCTTTCAACAAAAACTTGTCGTAGTAATCGAGTTGGTCAGTATCATGGTAGCGGATGGAGAGATTTCTTCACATGAAGAAGAACTCGTTGAGGCTATTGGTGATTCGTTTTATTTAGATGAAGAAACGGTACAAGATATTGGGAATTTTGTAATCGGAACAACCCTGGACGAACTTGATGGAACGCACGTGGCTTTTTCCAACGAAGAAACTGACCTCAAACTCGAAGTAAAGCACATATATCGAGCGGGTATCCCTGGCCTATTTGCATTCCTTCACGTAGCGGGAGATTCGGATTGCTACTTTGTAAAATACCTGGGCAAGGCCAATGTTTTTATGAATGGAGTAGCACTCAGACCAAGGAAAGTCAAGCCACTAGCACCGGGTAGTTCTATAAAGCGCGATGGCGCATTGCCGATATATTATGGAGATGTCATCAATCAATTCATATCGGATGAGGTCACAGCGGCCATTTCTTTTGAAGCAAAAAACATAGACTTCCGTTTCCCGAATGGAAAGCTGGGACTGAGAAAAATCAACGTCTCCGAACGCTCTGGAAATCTCGTTGGAATCATGGGATCCAGTGGAGCTGGTAAGTCTACCTTATGCAATGTGCTGAACGGAATGGAGAAACCTTCGAAAGGTGAGATTCTAATCAATGGAATTGACATGCACAAAAACCCAAAGAAGGTGGAAGGTTTGATTGGATTTGTGCCTCAGGACGATTTGTTGATGGAAGAACTCACCTCCTACGACAATCTCTTCTATGCTGCTAAACTTTGCTTTGACAACCTGGATAAAAAAGAAATTGATGAGCTCGTAATCAAGACCATGACTAGTCTGGGGATATTGGACATTAAGGACTTGAAAGTGGGTTCTCCCCTCTCCAAAACCATTAGTGGAGGACAAAGAAAACGATTGAACATTGGGCTGGAATTACTCCGCGAGCCAGCCGTGCTTTTTGTGGACGAACCAACATCGGGTCTTTCGTCAAGAGATGCAGAAAATATCATGGATTTGATGAAGGAACTTACCCTCAAGGGGAAGCTGATCTTCGTAGTAATTCACCAGCCTTCGTCCGACATTTTCAAGATGTTCGACAAGCTACTCATTCTGGATGTGGGAGGCTATCAAATTTATGATGGCAACCCGGTGGAAGCAGTCGTCTATTTCAAAACCTTAATTGATTTGCTCAATAGCGAGCAGGGCGAATGCATTGAGTGTGGAAATGTGAACCCTGAACAGATATTCAATATCATCGAAACCAAGGTGGTGAACGAATATGGCAACCACACCACTCATCGGAAAATTTCGCCAAAGCAGTGGAATCAGTATTTTCTGGAAGAAGAGGGGAACACTGAAATCATAAGCACATCCGAATCGCCAACCACAACACTCAAGCAACCAAACAAATTCCAGCAGCTGAAGGTCTTCATTCAGCGCGATGTGATGTCCAAAATCAGCAATCAGCAATACCTCATTATCAACTTGGTAGAAGCTCCCATGCTGGCGTTTATTCTCGCCTTCCTTCTTCGATACAGTGAATCAGGTGCTGATTATGTTTTTGGCAAGAACCTGAACATCCCGGCCTATCTCTTCATGAGCGGCATTGTAGCGCTTTTCATGGGCCTCACCGTGAGTGCGGAAGAGATTATAAAAGATCGAAAAATATTGAAACGAGAAGCTTTTCTTAATCTTAGCCGTAGCAGCTATTTGATGTCCAAGCTCGTCATCCTCTTTACCATTTCAGCGATTCAAACACTCCTCTTTGTGATCGTAGGAGATACTATTTTAGGCATTAAGGGTATGTTTTTTGTCAACTGGGGTATTCTGTTTTCTATTTCATGCCTTGCCAATATTGTTGGACTCAATATTTCATCCGCCTTCAATTCGGCTGTGACAATCTACATTCTTATTCCAATCCTCATTATTCCACAGCTGATCCTCAGTGGAGTCGTGGTACAATTCGATAAGCTAAACCCCACCATCACCAGCTACGATAAGGTACCGGTGATTGGTGAAATCATGGCCTCCCGTTGGGGATTTGAAGCCGCCATGGTCACGCTCTATAAGGAGAACAATTTCGAAAAACAGTTCTTCGATCTGGACAAAAAAATAGGGCAGGCTGAGTACAAAAAGACGTACTACATTCCTACATTGGAGACGAAGCTCGCCTATTGTCATAACCCGTCGAACAAAGAAAACAACGAGGAGTTGAAAGCAACATTCAGCCTACTCAGAAATGAAATATCAAAGGAATTGAAGATCGTTGGTAAGGATTTATATTCTGATCTTGGAAATTTGACGATATCCAAATTCGATGCAGGAGTATATCAACGAACCAGTGATTTTCTTCGGACCTTGCGCAAGGTATATAGCAACAGATACAATAAAACCAATGCTGAAAAATCCGAGATGATTGCCTCAATGCTCGATACTCCTGAAAAAAAGGCTGATTTCCTTGCTCTGGAAAATGTTTGTCAAAATGAAGCAATCAAAGCAATCGTTACTGGCAAGTCGCAGATGGATAGAATTCAGGAGGAGGGAAATCACCTCATTCAGAAATCAAACTTGATTTACACAGACCCAACCCCCCGCCATGCATTGGATTTTCGCGAGCCATTTTTTACTCCATCCAAGCATTTCATGGGCCAAACCTTCGATACTCGATATTTCAATATCATGGTGATTTGGGTGTTTAGTATTCTGTTTGTTGTTGCGCTGTATTTTGATATACTTCGGAAGATAATTGAAGGGCTGGGGAACGTATTGCCTAAAAAGAAGGCTTGAATGCTGTTTTTTGAACCCTAGCACATATCTGACTCCATTGAGTGACCATAGCTCCTTGGTTTTGTTGGCGGACACATCCCGCTAAGTTCATTCACACCCTATTTAGGGTCTGCTGAGAAACTAAAACCAAGGCGAAATCTATAACTCCATATTACCAAGGGTGGATTTTTAGCGTATTGCTAATTTTAGGTACACACAAAAATGGCAATTGTACTAAAAACCCGTGCACATTAGTGGTATGGATCGGCCTCATGAAAATGGCGTTAAGAAAATCCGCTACACTGTCGACAAAAATACACCATTGCCCGAGCAGGCTGGTG
>Ga0316209_1001072_pt1 | contig 33135 bp, 25 predicted proteins | sample 6monopyrite_MG_FD_204945 | JGI IMG/M metagenome (GOLD analysis project Ga0316209, IMG submission 204945) | Microbial mat bacterial communities from mineral coupon in-situ incubated in ocean water Damariscotta River, Maine, United States -... | ecosystem: Environmental > Aquatic > Marine >...
GTGGTATCGGGTGGGCGCGCTCCAGCTCCATCTGAGCGTGGTCGAAGAAATGCCCGACCTGAAGGGCGGCTTTCCTCATCTCGCGTTTCACATTCCCAGCGAAGTCTTCGATTCGACGGTCGATGCACTCAAGAGCGCGGGCGTCGAATTCCTGGGCGATGCGATGGCCCGCGAAGACTTTGGCGAGCCCGTCCGCGCGATCTTCTGCAAGGACCCGTCGGGCAATCCGATCGAGCTCACGGATGTGCCGCCTTTCCAGGACTGACTGCAAGGTTCAGGACTGACTGCAAGGTTCAGGACTGATCACTCGTTCGTTCGCTGGGACGAACCAAGTGTTGTGCTCGGGCAGGTGTCCCATGTGACACCGTTCGGTGTTCGTATGGTACCTTCCGCGTTGGAATAGCGGCTGCCGAGTCAGGAAGGGAGGTCCCGGAAACCACCACACCAAGTCGATGCCCGTGCCCTCGAGTCCGGGGCAGTTCGGGGCCGGTGTTCCTTCGAAGGATCGACCGGGCGCGGGCTCGCATGTGGAGGCGCAAGCCATGCGAGCGAAGAAGGATGTGGACCTTTGTGTTGTCGTCCCCGGGTATCCGGATCCGGGGAATGAGCGGACCCCGGTCGTAAGCCCGCGAACACGACCGATCGCGCAGGCACTGATGCTCCTGCTGACGAGTCTGATGTTGGGTGGCCTGGCGGGATGCGCGTCGCTCCCGGACGCGCCGAGTCTCACGGAGCTCGAGACGATCGACGGGCTCAAGGCGCGAGAGATCGATGCCCCTGGCCGACTCTTTTTGCGAGATGACCACCAGATTGGCGCTTACGACGCGTTTCTGATCTCGGAGTCGACGATCTCCTACGACCGCCAATCGCGCGTGTTGCCGGAGATCATGGAGGCGACTTTCCTGGCCGCTCTTGAGCAGTCGCTCTATGACGCTGCGGAGGACGCGGAGATCCCGATCGTGGATGTGCCCGGGACGTGCGTGATGGAAGTGGGGATGCGCCTGGCAGACGTCGTGGTCGATCGGGCAGGGGCAGAGCGATTGGGAACGATGACGCTCGTGATGGAGTTTCGGGATACCGAGAGTGGGGCACCCCTTCTCCGTTATGCGACGCAGAACACGATCGAGAATGAGGGGACGGGGATCCCGCGGAGCGAACAGTTCCAGACGGCGTTCGAGGGGATGGTCGCCGAGATGGAGATCAGCGGGGCATTGCGAGCCGCAGGCCTCACGAATAACGCGACGCGACCGGGCTGCCGAGGCACCCTCGCCGAGCGTGGTCAGTCAGGGCTTCCGGCGGTCTCTGCCTATTAGTCAGCGGCGCCGGCCGGACTGGGCAACAACGACTTCGTAGCGGCCGCCGTTGCCGATATACGCGTTGCCAATTCCGCCGGTGATGCTGACACAGAGAGCGCCCAGGAGGGCGGAGCCAAATCCAAGGACCTCAAAGCCGTCGAGCAGCCAGGCGACGATGCCGAGCATGCCGGCGTTGATGACCCAGAGGAAGAGGCCCAGGGAGAGGACGGTAATCGGGATCGTCAGGACGATCGCGATTGGGCGGACGACCGCGTTCACGACGCCGAGGAGGAGCGCCGCAATCAGCAGGGTGGCTGTGTCATCGACGCGAATCCCCGAGACGAGGCTCGAAGCGACCCAGAGGCCGACAGAGGTGATCGCGAGTCGAACCAGAAATCCGTTCATGGGGGACCTTTCACGAGTCTCGATGCGCTGGGGGCCAGCGCTTCCTGATTCAGCAATCTCGACACAGAGAGGAGCCCGGCAACCCTCGCGAGAGGATTATTCGCAGAGAGCCTCAGCTCGTCCTCGGCGGGGTCTTCTTTGCCGTGTGTACGCGCCAATCTCCGCTCTCGATCCAGCTTCGGTGGGGATCGGAATTGGGGAGCGGCTGGTTGTACACGTAGAGCCACGCGCGTTCGCCTGCGGGCTCAAGCATCTCGATGTGCTCCCGTAAGTAGAGGGAGACGTCCGGCGCGTGCGGATCAAATCCCTCGAAGGCGTCGAGGGCCAACGTGACTCGCTCGTCGAGGATCTCGAATAATTCGCCATGCACGCGCGCCACGTGTCCGGCCTTGGAGCGACTTGGGACCAATCCCGGGTACGCGCCCAGATCATGCAATTCCCCCGCGCACAGACAGGGCCCGAGGTATCTCAATCCATCTTCGACGCCGAGCTCATCCATTGCGCCGAGGCCTCGCATGAGGGTTCCGTAGAAGGCGATCAGGTCTCCGGCTTGCGGCGTTCTTGCGCCGCTCTTCACTCCGATCTGCATAGTGGGGGGGGCGCCTAACGCTGGCCTAGCGCCTCATCGCAGCGCGAAGATTGATGAGTGCCTCATAGGGGCTCTCGACGACTCGTGCATTGCTCAGCCATTCCGGGACGCCGCCACCGGGTTCGAGATGCATCGAGAAGGTGACCCGACTTCGATTCTTCTCAAGGGGCTCGATTCGCCAGAAGCCCCGGGCTTTGCGCACGCGGACTCGATCGGTTTGTTCCGGATAGAAATCTGGGGCAGCGGTGACATTGATCTGGATGGCGCCGCTGGCCGGATCACGCTCGAGCACGCTGCGCAGGACGTTGTCACGATCGCTGACGGGCCATGGCGCATCCATGACCGAGTACTGATACGAAACCGCGCCCTGGCGATCGAGCAACTTGGACTCGGGGGTGCTGGGGAACCAGTCTTTGAAATGATCCGAGTCGCGAATGAACGTGACGATGCGCTCCGCCGGAGCTGGGATTTCGGCAACGCCCTTGAACTCCTTGATTCCAGAGCCGGCGACCGGGCGCGTAAAGACCTTGACCCCTTCTGTATCGCGATTCAGCTCCCAATCCGCAGCAAAGGCCACGGGAGCCGCGCACGCGATGAGGAGAGTCACGATGAGTTGGGATGCACGGAGTTGAGGGTTGAGGCTGGAAGGCGATGCAATCGAACGAGACATGATCAGGAGTCCTTTCGATGTCGCCGTAAAAGCTTCGGCGGCAGCGAGAATCGGGCGGGCACGCGAATAGTCTAGCGATCCTGACTGAATCGCCCGGAGTTCCCCCGCGCGCGTTGTGTGGCGCTAAGGTTGGGCGCCTCGGATTCGCGATCCGCGGATCCACCCCCCACTTTCAGGAGCGCAGCTGCCATGTCCCGTCTCGAAGGAAAAGTCGCCATCATCACAGGAGCCGCACGCGGTACAGGCGAGCAGACTGCCCGACTCTTTGCGGACGAAGGCGCAAAGGTCGTGATCGGTGATGTGCTCGAAGAGGAAGGCCAGGCGACCGCGCAGGATATTGGCGACGCCGCGCTCTTCGTGAAGCTCGACGTCACGAATCCCGAGAGCTGGGCGAATTGCGTGGAGGCGACGACTGCGGCATTCGGTGCGCCGACCACCCTCGTGAACAACGCTGGGTTGCTCCATATGGAGTCGCTCCTCGACATCGACCCGGATCGCTATGAGCAGCTCTGGAAGGTCAACCTCAAGGGTCCGTTTCTCGGTATGCAGGCAGTGGCCCGCGCCATGGAAAGCACCGGCGGCGGTTCGATCATTAATGTGTCGTCCGTGGACGGCCTGTCCGCGAAGAATGGACTCGGAGCCTACGTGCCGACGAAGTGGGGCCTTCGCGGCCTCACCCGCGTCGCCGCTCTCGAACTCGGCCAGCGCGGTATCCGCGTGAACGCGGTCTGTCCCGAGGCGGGTGGCCCGGGCATGCGTCGCGAGTTCACGCCGGAGTCGATCGACCCGATGGACACGCTCGCCTTCACCCACGACGCGATCCCGCATAACCAGAAACGCCCAGGCATCGAGATCATCCGCGACATCGCGCGCATGATCCTCTTCCTCGCCTCGGACGAGAGCCTTTCCTGCACGGGCGCGGACTATCCCGTCGACGCCGGATGGACGGCAGGGCGTCGCCTCAAGTTCAACCCGGGATACAAAGCCGACTGAGGGCCGACTGAGGGCCGACGCGTGTTTCGCTCAGGGCAGTCCGAGAAGTTCGACGGTGTCTGCCGTGGTGGCGACGGGTCGGCCGACCTTCGCGCAGAGTTCGACCGCTTCCCGCATCAGCTCCTCATTTGAGGGGCTGCGGTCCGGTGAGTAGAACTCTTCGACCCCGATATGGAGGTGGCCGCCGCGCTCGAGGGCGAGGCGGGCGATTGGTGTTTCCATGAGGTCGCCGCCCCAAACCGAAACGGACCAGGGAAGATCGGTCCCTTCGAGCATGTCGAGGTAGGCGAGGAGTCCGTATTCCGTCGGCATCAGGCCGAACGTTACGCCGGGCGTCGTCGACATCAGCCCGTAGTCGCCGCCGAAGTAGAACTTGACCATCGTGCCAGCGGGCAGCTTTCCCGCGCGATGATAGGCGAGGGTGGTGCGCAGCGAGTTCGGTTCATAGATCCCGAGTGCCGGTCCCATCTTTAGCCGATCGCAGAAAGCGAACGCATAACGACAGTCGTCATAAGAGACGCCGTACACGCCGCCGACGGGCAACCCGTCGGGCCCCGGCTGTCCGATATTGGTCGAGCCCGGATCGAAGGCACACATGCGGACGGGGACCTCTTGGGAGAGGAGCTCGATGTGTTCGAGTTTGTCGGCCATGCCCGGGGAAGCGGTGAGGGTGGGGTACCAGAGTGCGTCCGGTCGCTCGTCGAAGACCGGCCGCCAGGCTTCGAGGTAGTCATCCGCCGCAGCGCGACCGGTGAGACCGATGTCGGCGTTATGCGCATGAACGATCGTGGCGCCGAGCTCGTAGGCGAGTAGGGCATCGCGCCGGATCTCCTCGGGCGTGGTGGGCACCTCGGGGTTCTTCTCCTTGGTGGTCATGCCATTGATGGCGGCTTCCAGGATGACGGGTGTCTCGAGCGGGTTCATCGACTCTGCTCCTCGTAGGCGGTGACCCGTGGGATCCTACCAGCGTGGGTCGCCTCCGATCGACCCTCGGCCGACTCTTGCTCAATGCGGAGCCCTCTCAGGCGTCGGCAACTCCCCGCGGGCCCGGCCTCAAGTCCCTTCCCAACTCGGCCGATCACCGGAGGGCAGCGCCGCGTTCTCATCCCGCGGCCAAGGAGGCGTCCTCGATGACGACCCGGAATAGAGATTCGTTCGTTCGTCCCCTGATCGGCCTACTCGCGCTGGCCACGCTGGTGCTTTCCGGTTGTGTGGGAACGGCGTGGAAGCAGACCCTCGAAGAGGACACCCCCGCCGCCTACTACCGGTTCATGCGGGACCACGCGGATTCGGAGTTCGCCGGGGAAGCTCGCGAGCGTCTCGAGTTTTACAAGCTTCGCCGCGAGCCGACGTTAATCGGCTTTGACCGATTCCGTCGGCAGTATCCCGACAGCACGCTCACCGAGCAGCTCTACCCCGCGCTCCAGAAGCCGGCCTTTGAGGCCGCCAGCGCGGCCGGAACGGCGACCGCCTACCGAGCGTTCCTCGACGGATTCGCAAGCGGCGAATACGCCGTGCGAGCAGAGGGCAACGCTGTCTTCGTCGAAGCGGAAGGCTTTGGCGGGGATCCCGATCAGCTCGCCGCCTTCGCGGCCCAATACCCGACCAGCGATTTCTCCGCGGAAGCACTCCGCACCGTTGAAGCGGTCGCCTCGCGCCGCTCGTCTAGTTTTAGTCGCATCGGGCTGATCCTCGAAGTGGCTCCCGACACCGCCGAGTATGCGCGCGTCCGCGCCGCGCTCGTCGATCGCCTCAAGAAGCTCGCCGAATCCTCCCGCACACAACTCGTTGTCCTGCCCGAGGGCGCGACTCCTTCCCAGGTTCGCGGCTTCCCGACGGCGCGTCTCGAAGTGACGCATCACGAGAAGGCCGTAGGCCAGGCCGTTGAGACGGGCCAGCTCGCACGTCCGGCGATGTTAGGCACGACCTCCGTCGCGCTCCGCGATAAGGAAGGGGCGACGCCGATCGCTGTGCGCCGATTCGAGCTGCGCGTCGAAGATAAGCGCCATGTCTCGGGTACGTCGGTGCTCTTCTCTCAGAATGCCGCGAAGTATTGGAGTGAGTTCTTTGTGCCCATCGCCGGATGGCGCAACGATCAGACGGTTCGCCCGCCGATCGATTTTGCGCGTCCCGTCGTAGATGTCGACGGAGTGGGCGACCGAACGGTCGTGCTCTACGAAGACGGTGATTTCGATCTGATCGGTCTCGCGGACCCGACTCGACCGGTCACCCTCGTGTCCTACGCGCGATCCGAGGATTACAAGAAATGGACCGGCGTGCGTGTGATCGGAGATCGCATCGCGATCTACGGCGAAGAGGGCCTTGAGATCGTTCGGTTCACGCCGAAGGGGCCGATCGCGGAGAGGACCTGGGATCGCGGTGAGATTGGTCGCGTGCTTTCGATGACCCCGATGGGCGATCAGATTGTCACGGTCGGCGCGAAGGGGATGCAGCTCGTTGACCCGGCGACGGGCACGATTCGCCGCGTGATGCGCCGCGTGCTCAAGAGCGTGGATCATGTCGGGGAAACCCTCGTTTTCGTCGATGGCGAGTCGGTCTATCTGACGAACCTCGAGCTTCTGGCGGAGAATCGGGTCATCGCGCAGATGAAACTCGGCAAGACGTTTGGCCCGAACGGCGTGCGCGTCGTAGACAACGCGGCGATCGTGACAGGGCCCGGCGGTGCACTCGTGATCGATCTGCGAAATCCGCTGAAGCCGCGCGCCGTTGCGAAACTGGCGACGCGCGAGATCGGCGAAGTCGTCGATGCGTCGCGGGTGCGGGGGCGTACCTTCCTGGTGGGGGAGCGGGGCCTGCAGCTGCTCACCCGTCGTCTCGATCGCGTCGAAGAAACGATCGACGTCGGCCCGCGGAACCGCGTGAGCGTCATGGGGCGACATCTCGTCACAGCGAATGGTTCAGGAATTCAGGTCGTGGATTCGACGCCCTGGGCCACAGAAGCAACACCCGCGGCGACGCCGGGTCGCTAGTTCCGTCGATTCGATTTCGTCCGGCCGTCGTCGCGTTATTCAGGGTCGCGGCGCGGCCGTGGCGGATCGAGTTTCGGCACCGATATCCGGGGGCGTCATTCCACGACGAACGAGGGTGACCTCGGGGCCCTTGCGGTAGAGCGGCATGCGATGCCCCATATAGGTCTCGTCTTCGGCGTCGAACCAGAACGAGTAACTGGGGAGAACGCGACTGGCGAGCCAGGCGAGGGCGGTGCCGAAGTCGGGGCCGTACTCGATTTCGATGACGGGTCGGCCTTCGTGGACGTGCTTTCCGCCGCGCACCGCGATCATGTTATGCAGGACGGGGCCATCGCTTCCGCAAGCCGCGATCTGGAAGCGCAACGAATCCACGTCGCCGCGGACCAGGGGCCGGAAGAAGAACATCATCGGCACGTTTACCACGCGGTCCTGGTCCGGGATGGCGACATGCTTGCCGCCGAGCTTCGATTCTTCGTCGGGGTAGCAGCTGACTCGACTCGCCTTGTGGTCGACCACGAGGAGGGGGAAGGCGGTTCCGTTCTTCGCTCGGGAACGCGAGCGCTGCTCGATGATTCGGAGGGCGACGGCTTCGCCTTCGGGAGCGGCGGTCGAAGCGCCAATGATCGGGGCGAGCGCGGCTTCTGAGATATTCGAGCCGCCGTCCGCTGCGCGCATCGTGACCAACATTCGGCGCGTTCCGTCCGCCTCCGTTTCGACTTCGAGGCGGGACTGCCCGATGGCCAGACCTTCCTCGTCGAAGGTCGTCGCTCCGATGCCTTCGATCACGCTCGGGGCGATCAGAGTTAGGCCGGATTCGGCCTGGGCCGTTAGGGCACAGGCGAGCGCAACGAACGCTGCAACAGCGGAGATTGGGCCGGGGGCTTTCGAGATGAACGAGGAGACAGACATACCCCGGATGAACCAGGGCGATCGGGGGGACACGGGCATGGCGAATACGGTACCTGAAAAGTCGCTCGTCCTGCCCCGGCGTGGGGCGCGACGAGCGAAAGTTCTCACGAACGTTGAAAGAGTTCGCTTATTCGAAACGTGGCCTACTCGAAGCGCGACAATAGATGCACCGCGAGGGCCCGGCGCTCTTCGTCACTCAGATCGAAGACCGGCATCGGGGGGGTCGGCGTGAGGAAGAACGTCGTCAGGGTGTCGAGAGAATACCTGGCGCCGAGGCCATCGAGGGGCTTGGCCACAATCCCCGGCAGGGCCTGATCCGCTTCATGGCAAGTCGCGCAGGCGTTCGCCACGTAGAGCGCATGCCCTGCGAGGTCGAGTCGCTCTTGGGCCTCGGCGTCGAGTTCGGCGAGGGGATTATCGATTGCCCTCGGCTGCGCGGCGGGGACGCTCAGGCTCGCGGCGGAGCCCGCTTCGCCGCGATGGACGCGGTAGATCGCGCCGGCGTAGTCGTCGCTCACGTAGATCGAACCGTCCGTCCCTTCGATGACATCCGCGGGGCGGCCGATGACGTCCTCGTCGATTTCGAAGCCGGTCAGGAAGTCGCGCTCGGTGATCGCGCCGTGCGCGTCCCAATGCAGAGAAACGACCTTGTAGCCCGAGAGCCGGGATCGATTCCAGGAGCCGTGGAGGGCAACGAGGGCGGCGCCTTGCAGGGCGGGCGGCGTAGCGGGACTTCGCAGGAACGTGATGCCGAGGGGGGCGTTATGCCCACCGAAAGCGTGGGCGTGCGCGATCGTGGCAGCGACCCGGTCTTCGTTGCCCTCGCCGAAGTCGGGATCCGCATCGGTGCTGCCGTCGGGATTGGCATTGGCGTAGGGCCAGCCGTAGAAACCGCCGCGCTCGACCCGGTTGAGTTCGCAGGCGGGGTAGTCGTCGCCGAGTAGGTCGCGGCCGTTATCCGTCGCGTAGAGCTCGTTCGTTCCGGGCCGCCAGTCGAAGCCGACGGAATTGCGGAGGCCCGAGGCATAGATCTCCCCGCCGCTGCCGTCGGGTTCGAAGCGCATGATCGTGGCGCGGCGCTCGTCTTCTTCTTCGCAGACATTGCAGCTCGAGCCGACGTGGAAATAGAGGCCGCCATCCGGGCCGAAGCGGACGGTCTTCGTCCAGTGATTCTCGCCGGGGGGAAGGCCGGTCACGATGGGCTCGACCGGTCCGGTCGCGGAAATCGTATCAAGGCCGGACTCGGAGATGGGGACACGGACAATGGCGCCGGTCTCGCCGACGTAGAGGTAGCCGCCGTGGAAATCGAGGCCGTGGGGGCGATCGAGTCCCTTGAGGAGAACGCGATTCCCGTCGGACCGGCCATCGCCATCCCGGTCGGCCAGCACGTGCAGGATCTGGCCCTGACGGGGCTGGCTCAGCAGGAGGGAGCCATCCGGGCTGAAGCGCATGAAGCGAGCGTGGCTGAGACCCTCCGCATAGAGCTCGACCCGATAGCCGTCCGGGGCCTGGAACCGTCCCTGAACCGTATTTTCGTCCGGGGCATCGACCGTCTTGCCGAAGAGCATCGAGCTCAGCATCGGCCCTCGGACCACCATGCCCTCCGGCAGCAGCAGGCTGCAGGCGGCCAGGCCCCCGACGAGCACGATTCCCAGTCCCATGACGATTTTTCGCATTTCACCCTCCAAAATTGCCGGCGCGAGAGTACTCTACGGCCCCGATCGCGCCCGCCCGAAAAGGGGACCCACGGCCCATCCGGCTTCGCGGACGAGCCCCGGAATTCTCGGCTTTCTACCCCTCGGGACCTTGACGAAAGCCCTTGTCTGGCGGATACATAGGCGCTCTTTCCCGGCCGATCCGGCCGGAGGCAGGTAAATCCACATGCAGAAGATCAGAAGAGGCGACCTCGTCCAGGTTGTGAGCGGTGCCGGTGCGGCAAGCGCAACACAAGGCCGAGTCATTGCAGTCGACCCCCAGAAGGGACGCGTTCGCGTCGAGGGAGTCCGACTTCAGAAGCGACATCTCAAGCCCGGGCGCAGCGGCGCTCGTGAAGGCGGGATCGTCGAGACCGAAGGTTTCATCGATGCATCGAACGTGATGCTCGTTCATCCCGGCGACAACAAGCCCTCGCGCATTCGAATCGAAGACCGCGACGGCAAGCGCGTTCGCGTGTTTGCGCGCGGCGGCGAAGAGGTCCCGGAGCCGTAAGCGGTTCTGGCCGGTTCAGCGGGGTGGCAAGCTAGAGGCCGGATGACGCGTACGCGCATCGGCTCTCAGGAGTACGAAGATGGCGAAGAAGGGCAAGCGCGAGCAGATCAAGCTCGAGTCGACGGCGGGAACGGGTCATTTCTACACGACCTCGAAGAACCGCACGAACACGCCGAACAAGCTTGAGTTCATGAAGTACGACCCCAAGGCGCGCAAGCACGTCCTCTACAAAGAGACGAAGCTGAAGTAGTCGGGCCTTGGCTGCCTGAACCTGCAAAGGCCTTCTGGCCAGCGCCGGTGGGCTCGCTAAGGTTTCGAGGCCGCACCGACGGGGGTCGGAGGCGGGTTCGGTCAAACGGGCAGGACGCATCAAGCGCCGCTCGACAACGCCCGAAGGCAATGACCGAAGAAAACTCGAATCAACGAACACGACGCCCGGCAAGAATAAACCGACCGGGCGGAATAGAGAGGGATTTCGAATGGCGTGGGTGATCACCCGAATGTGTCGCGACTGTGTGGATATGGCATGCGTTGAAGTGTGCCCGGTCGACTGCATCGTGCAGCACAAGAACAAGGGCGACGCCGCTGGGTACGAAAACCAGCTCTACATCGATCCCGAAGAATGCATCAACTGCGGCGTGTGCGAGCCGGAATGTCCCTGGGAAGCCATCTTCGAAGATGAGCAGGTCCCGGCGGTCTTCGAAGCCGATGTCGCAGAGAACGCGAAGATCGTCGATGAACGCGACGACTTCGAAGTTCCGGAGCGCGACGATGTCGACGTCCCGAGCACCGACCAGATCTCCGCGAATAAGGAGAAATGGGGCTACGCCGGCTGAACAGTAAAAAGCGCGCGGAGCGCGCTTTTTTGCCAGGGCCGAAACGAAATACGGGCCAGCTTCCTTTGGAAGCTGGCCCGTTTTCGTTTCTCACCGGCCGACCAAGGGTGCTGACGTCGGCTCGCGCGGTTGCGCTCGCCGACGTTGCGGGCGTTGGGGTGCCGCGCCTTGGGGCGGCGGGTCAGTTGCCGGCTTCGTCGAAGGCTCGGGCCATGATGGGGACGATGTTGGCTAAGGCTTCTTCGCTTGGCGGTGCCGGGAGGAGGGTGGTCCAGCGTTTGAGTTGTTCGATGGCTTGGTAGACGAGCATCCATTTGCCGCCGATGGGGGTGGCGCCGGCGGCTTCGGCGTCGAGCAGGAGCTGGGTCTTTTCGGGCGAGTAGACGGCGTCGAGGACGGTCATGCCGGGGCGGAGATGCGCGGCATCGACCGGGGATTGCATCTCGTTCAGGCCGACGCTCGTGGTGTTGATCAGGATGTCGGGACTGAGGTCTGCGAGGCGTTCGAGGGGGCCGGCTTCGGTCGCGCCCAGATCGTCGACGAGCTGTTGGGCGCGTTCGACGGTTCGGTTGAGGACGATGACCTCGCAGTTGCGTTCGCGGAGGGCGTAAGTGAGGGCGCGGCCGGTACCGCCGGCGCCGAGCACGACGGCGCGCTGTCCCTGGACGGGGTTCGCCCGTTCGAGGGCGCGGAGGCCGCCGAGCCAATCAGTGTTCGTCCCGATCCAGCGATCGCCGTCGAGGGTGATCGTGTTGAGCGCACCGATCGCGCGGCAGACGGGTTCGACCTCATCGACAAAGGCCATGATCGATTCCTTGTGCGGAATCGAAACCGCGAGCTGGCGTACACCTTGCTCGCGGAGTTCGGCGAGTCGCGTCTCGAGGTCTACGGGCGGAACGTCGTGGGCCGTGTAGGTCGCATCGAGTCCGAGTGCTGTGTAGGCGGCGCGATGCATCGCCGGCGACCGTGTATGGCCCGCGGGATGGAGAACGATCCCACACTCAAGGGAGGCCTGGGTCATGACGCGCCGTTGGTGTTGTCGGCCTTGCTCCGGTCGAAGGCGGCTTTCAGGTCTTCCCAGACAGCGCGACGATTCTCGGGTGTGTACTGCCGGAGGACGTAGGCCGGGTGGAGCGTCGGCATGAGCGGGATGCCTTGATAGTCGTGCCAGGTTCCGCGCACGCGGGTGATCGCGATCTCGCGGTCGAGGAGCAGGCTCGCTGCGGGCTTGCCGAGGGTGACGATGACCTTGGGTTGGATCGCCTGGATCTGTCCGTCGAGGAAGGGCCGACAGGCGGCGACTTCGGGCGGGAGAGGGGTTCGGTTCTGGGGCGGGCGGCACTTTACGATGTTGCAGATGTAGACCTCGCTGCGCGGGATCCCGATACCCTTCTCGATCATCTGCGTGAGGAGTTCACCGGCGCGGCCCACGAAGGGCAGCCCGCGCTTGTCCTCCTCCGCACCGGGGCCTTCGCCCACAAAGAGGATGTCGGCATTCGGGTTGCCGTCTCCAAACACGATCTTCGATCGCTTCTCGCAAAGACCGCATCGCTGGCAATCGCCGAGATGCGCGCCAACCTCGTCGAGGGAGGGCTGACGGCCCGCCCAGGGGACCGGTGCCCCGATTTCGACCGGGGCACTGAACGTGTGGGCCGGCGCGGACTTCGGCTGGTTCGCGGGCGCTGGGCGTGGCGGGGCCGGTGCCTGCGTGGGCGTGGGCGTGGGCGTGGGCGAGGTTGAGAGTGAGGGTGAGGCTTCCGGGGCCGCCGCAGAGGCGGCGGGCGGGGGCGCGAGCCGTTCAAACTCACACACGTCTTCCTCGACCAACTCGCGGACGAGCGCCGCCGCCGCACCGGCGATCTCACGCGCTTCTGCAATCGGATCGAGCTCGACGTCGGCCATGGACGGGGCTTAGCTCCGCGGTTCGGCGCTGGGTGCGGGTGCGTGCTCGAAGGCGTGCTGCAAGAGCTTGCGATCATGCGCCGCCGCGAGGCTGCGAGCCGCTTCCGGGTCCGTCACGTCGTGTGCGGGGACATGGAAGGCCGATTCGCCAGCCCGGGTAGCGGCAGATTCGATCGTGCCGTGGCGCTGATCGTCGATGCGCTGCTCGACTTCGAAGGGGAAGCCCGGGTCGTTCGCGTCGTCGTGGCAGGTGCCACAGACCTTGAGGATCACGCAGGAGTCGCACTTGTCGCCGAGGGACAAGATCGTCCCGACCCGCTTCGCACTCTCGCCGATATGGTCGCCGCCGGGGCCGTGGCACGACTCACAACCGACGCGTGCGAGGTCCGGATGCTCAGCGACTGGGGCACCGGAGGGGAAGCCTCCGGGCTTTCCGTAGGCCGTCGTATGACATTGCAGGCATTCGGCATTGCCCGCTTCTCCCTTGGTCTCGAGGGTAGCGACGGCGTGGCCGTGCGGGCTCTTCGACCAGGTGTCGAATTCCTTCGTGTGACAGCTCTGGCAAGCCGCGGAGCCGACGTAGTCAGCGCTGGTCGGCAGGAGGCTGCGGTTCGGACCCGCGCCGCCTAGCAGCACGCTGCGCTCGTCATTCGAAAGGGCCGCGATCTCTTTGTGCGAAACCCGCGGATGGAACCCTTCGAAGTCGAAGCCGAGGGAATGCTTGGGCGTATGGCAGGTGCTGCAGACCTGGGCGTAATCGGGCTTGCCCGCGTGTGGGCCCTCGGTCGCCGTCGGAACGAAGCCCGGCGAGAGGTGCGGGCCGCCGCGTCCGTGGCAGGATTCGCAGCCGACATCTTCGAGGTGTGCGGGGCGTCGGAAGAAGTCGTAGCCGCCCGGTTCCTCGTAGCCGACGACGTGACAGCCGATGCAATCCTTGCGTCGGTCGGCCTCGTGGGTGACGAGGGTGTCAAAGGCGGTCGAATGCTTCGTGTACTGCCAGGTCGCGTACTCCTGAGCGTGGCAGGCGCCGCAGGCGTCGTTGCCGCTGTAGCCCTTGGGATCGAGCAGCATGGGAACGCGGCCACCCGCGGCGCGGGCCGCCTGCATGCGCAGCATTCCGCCGTCGCGCGTCTCGTTCCAACCTTCGCTGCGGTGGATGATGGCGCCGCTTGGATCGACGACGGTCACGACGGGAACGCCGCCGGTCACGCCCCAGTTCTGCGCGGCATCGCCGCTGGGATCGAGGTAGGGGTCGAAGAAGTCAAGCTTGAGATCCGCCAGGGATTTGCGAATCGCGCTGGGCGCGTTCTGAACCGAGATCGCGACGAGGCGGGGTTCCTGGTCGTCGGGCAGGCCGTCGAGGATGCCCTTGATCGCTTCGAGGGCGCGATGGCAATGGGGGCAGGTGTGCAGGAAGAAGATCACGATGGCAGCGCGCCCCTTGAGTTCGGACGTCTTCAGAATCTCGCCATTGGACATCGCCATTACGCCGAGCTCGGGGGCCTGCGGGTAGGCGAGGAGAGCGCCGTCGGCGTCTCCACTTCCGCCGCCAATGCGCATCTCTTTGCGGAGACGTTCGATTGCTACGGCCTCGATGTCGCTGTCTTCAGGGAAGTGCGCGACGCCGAAGGTGACGTAGCCATCGGCGTCGACACCAAGCAGGGCGACCGGGGCGGTGAGGCGGAGTTGGCCGCTGATCGTGCCGCTGCTGTCATCGATGACGGGGAAGGTCAGGTCCTGGGCCTTCGCGAAATCACGCAGCTTGGATGAGCTCGATCCGATGCCGACGCCGATGACCTTGAAGTTGTTCGCGCTGGCTAGACCGGACAGGGTGTTGGCCGCCCGCGCGACTGGCGTCGAGGTGGCGACTTCAGGGTTGAAGAAGAAGAGAACGAGCCGCGTGCCGAGCAGGTCGCGCATCGAGAGGTTCGTGCCCGCGAGAGTCCGCCCGGAGAAGCTGGGGATAGGACGCTCGTTTGGATGCCGCGCGGCCTTCTCGCCTTTGGCGGCCTTGCTCGATGGATTCGTTCGGTTGGTCGAGACGGTGGCCACGGTTGCGGATGCATCCGCATGCGAATGCTCGCTCGTGTCCGCCGCGGAGGGCGTCGCGTCGCCTGCTGCGCCCGGCGCCGGGCCGTCGTCGCTGCAGCCCAGGGACAGGGCGAGCGCGGTCAGCAGCACGCCGATCGTCGCTACGCGACGAAGGTCAGCGAGCCGCGTGTAAGCGGCGAGACAGGCGAGGAACGGACGGCGTCGGATCGATTTCGGCATGGCGGGCAGCGTAGCAGCCCAGGCCTCGCTGAGGTCCCCAGGAGCGGATCGTGGCCTACCCGTGGCTAGATGTGGCTATGCGTGCCTGCCCGACTCGGTCAGGAAATCGCCTTCTGGCGTTCCTTGAGTTCCGCGACCAGGGCCTTGAAACCGGCGTTGCCCGGCTCGAAGGTGAGGGCCATCTGAACGTTCTGGATCGCGCCGGCCAGATTGCCCGCCTTGATATCGGCTTCCGCCTTGCCGTGGAATTGTCGTCCCTGGGCGGTAGCACCGCGGGCTTCGGCCTTGCGCTGCTCGGCGTGGGCGTTCTTGGCCTCAGCGATCTGCATGCGAAGGATCGTGCTGCCTTCCCGCTTGGCGTCGTAGGCCTGTCGGCGCCGCGAATCGCGAAGGACGCAGTAGGCCTCGGTGATGCGCTTCGAGATGCGACCGCAATGCTCCCGGAGATCCTCGGAGAGATTACGATTCGCGTCCGGATGAAAGCTCCGGGACGAGGCGTGGTAGGCCTTGCGAATCTCTGCCGTCGACGCCTTCGGCTCCACATTGAGGAGCTGATAGTAGTCGAGCTCGTCCATGATTCGGACGAGCGCGGAAATCTCGAGCGGGTCGATCGCAGTACTCATCGAAGACCTACTTCTCCTCTTCCGTCAGTTCGATTTCGGGGCCGGACAGGTCGGTGCCGCTCGTGTCGAACAAGCCATCGTCGTCCGCGTCAACTGGGGCCGTCGCGAAGCCTTCGGGATCGTTCGATGCCACGGTGGGCACGTCGAGCGTGATGTCCTCACCCGCCAGATCCGCTTCTTCGGCGAGCGAGATCAGCTCGTCGTCGTCGAGGAGGTCCAGCTCTTGCTCCGCGGCGGAAACACCGGCTTCATCCGCGAGTTCGAGTTCCGGGCCGCGACCTTCCGAGAGGTCGACGGTGCCGTCGCCGAAGGGTGAGTCGGTGGCTGCCGGGGCCACCGCGGCTGCGCCCCCGCCTTCGTCCCCGGCAATCGTGATCGACGGGATCTGCTCGCCCGCCGCACGCTCGGCAGCGACGACCGTCGCGACGCGCCCGGCGACATCCTGCTCGATGATCTTTTCGATCTGCTCTTCGGCGAGGCCGGAGGAGAGGGTGATCTGGGTCGAGGCGGCCTGGCCCGTTGCCTGGTCCGCGGCGGTCACGTTCACGATGCCATCGGCATCGATCTCGAAGGTCACATCGATCTTGACGTCCGAACGCAGTCCCTTTTCAAAGCCCGAGAATTCGAACTGTCCGAGCAGGGCGTTCTCCTCGGCCTGTCGATGGTCGCCCTGGTAGACGCGGATCTGGACCGATTCCTGATGATCCTGGAAGGTCGTGAACGTCCGGGTCTGTTCGATCGGGACCGGCGTATTGCGTTCGATGACGGGCTCGGCGAGTCCACCGGCGACGCCGATGCGAAGATCGAGGGGCGTGACGTCGAGGAGCATCGAGTCGGGCGCCTCACCGACGAGCGATGCCGCATGAATCGCGGCGCCCATCGAGACGACTTCGTCGGGATCGACGTCGACCCGCGGCTCCTGCTGGAAGTAGTGGGTGACCGCCTCGCGAATCATCGGGAGACGCGTCGGGCCCCCGACCAGAATCACGCCATCGAGGTCGCGCACCGTCAGGTCCGACTGCTGCAAGGCCTCATCGCAGACCTTGAAGGTCCGCATAATCAGATCTTGCGTGAGCTGGGCGAACTCGGCGCGGGTGATCACGCGCTCGAGGCCGAGCTGCTCGCCTTCGTCATTCTTCATGACGTCTTCGATCGCGACGTGGGTCTCGTCGTCGACGGACAGGGCCTTCTTGGCATTTTCCGCGGCGAGCTTGAGCTTTTCGTACGCGTACGGATCGTTGCGCGGATTGATGCCGTACTTGGCGACGAAGTCGTCGGCGAGCAGATCCATGATCCGATCATCGAAATCGTCGCCACCGAGGAAGGTGTCGCCGCAGGTCGCCAGGACCTCGAAGATGTCCTTGCCGATCTCGAGCACCGAAATATCGAAGGTACCGCCGCCGAGGTCGTAGACCGCGACGCGCTGGTTCAGTCCCATGCCGAAGCCGTAGGCGAGGGCGGCCGCGGTCGGCTCGTTGAGGATGCGCAGGACTTCAAGGCCGGCGATGCGGCCGGCGTCCTTGGTCGCCTGACGCTGATTGTCATTGAAGTAGGCCGGGACGGTGATGACCGCCTTCGTGACCTGGTCGCCGGCGTGGGTCTCGGCGATCTGCTTCATCTCGCGAAGCACCATGGCCGAAATCTCGGGCAGCGAAAACTCTTCTTCACGGATCTCGATACGCACACCGTGATTCGGCGCTTCGACGATCTCGTAGGCGTAAACGGCTTCCGCCTTCTTCACTTCCTCAGAGAAGTAGTAGCGACCGATCAGGCGCTTCGCGGAGCTGACCGTCTGCGAGGGCGCGTGGATGACTTTTGCCTTCGCCGAGTTCCCGACTTCAACGCTGCCGTCGTCGTGAAAATGCACGACCGACGCGGAAGTTCGTTCGCCGAAGGCATTGGCGAGGACCTGAACCTCGCCGTCCTGCATCATTGACACGCAGGTATTACTCGTTCCCAGATCGATTCCGACAGCGATCTCGGCCATGGTCGTTCTCCTCAGTTGTGCAGGTGTCCGCGGGGTCGGTCGGGAGATCGGGGCATCCGATCCCGCGCATCCCGGGCCACACGCACACACCGGGTCCCCATCGCCCTTCGGGGGGCAATTGGGGCTCGGCGCTACCCCCTGCGTATCGGTCGGGCGGACGGTGGACTGAATGGCCGGGGGCCCGCCGAGAGGCCGGGAATCGGGGGTGGATTCCGCTGCCATCGACAACGCCCGATGGTTCCCGGGGCGCTGTGTGCTATTTCGGCTTAGATCCTGCGATTCTCCGCGTTCCGCTGAGAGTCGAATCCCCCATCCCTCTGGCGAGGAGCCCATCTCGATGTCCGGTCATTCCAAGTGGTCCACGATCAAGCGCAAAAAAGGCGCCCTCGACGCCAAGCGCGGGAAGATCTTCACAAAGCTGATTCGTGAGCTTCAGACGGCCGCGCGAATCGGTGGCGGAGACCCCGACTCGAATCCGCGCCTCCGCCTGATCGTCGACAAGGCCAAGCAGGCCAACATGCCGAAGGACAACATCGAGCGCGCCATCGCGAAGGGCGCCGGCGGCACGGACGGCGAGAACTTCGAGGAGGCCGTCTACGAAGGCTACGGCCCGGGGGGGACAGCAATCCTGATCGAGACCCTCTCGGACAACAAGAACCGCACCGTGGGCGATGTTCGACATTGTCTTTCGAAGAATGGGGGCAATCTCGGCGCTTCCGGATGCGTGGCCTATCTCTTCGAGAAGAAGGGGATGCTGCTCTTCGAGGCGAGTGACTCCCTCGATACCGACGCGGTCCTCGAAGCGGCGCTTGAGGCCGGGGCCGATGATGTGATCGAGGGGGAGGCGGGCTGTGAAGTCGTGACCTCGCCGACGGAGTTTCACGCGGTCAAGGAAGCGCTCGCGGCGGCGGGCTTCGAGCCCGGATCCGCGGAGCTCACGATGGAGCCTTCGACGACGGTCAAGCTGGTGGGCAAGGAGGCGGAGCAGATGCTGCGCCTCGCCGACGCGCTGGAAGACCTCGATGACGTGCAGAACTTCTATGCGAACTTCGATATCTCGGAGGATGAACTCGAGAGTTTCGCTTCCTAGTTCGGGCGAGTTCCGAGTCCTTCGGATTCATCCGAAACGAAGAGAAAAAGAGGCGCCTGCGAAAGGCGAGGGGAAACATCATGCGGATCCTGGGGGTGGATCCTGGATCGAACGCGACGGGCGTAGGTCTCGTCGAGCGCGAAGGCAGTCGTGTTCACCACGTCCATCACGGCGTGCTGCGACCGCCGGCGGGCGCCGAACTGTCGATCCGACTCGATTTTCTCTATGCCCGTTTGCTCGAAGTCGTGCGCGAACAGAAGCCCGACGTGGCCATCGTGGAGCGCGTCTTCATCGCCGCGAATCCGCGCTCAGCCCTCGTGCTCGGCCAGGCGCGGGGCGCCTTGCTCGCGGCGCTCGGTGCGAGTGGTGTTCGGGTGACCGAGATCGCGGCACGCGAAGCCAAGAAGGCGATCACGGGTTCCGGGGCCGCGGATAAGAAACAGATGCAGTTGATGGTGACGCGACTCCTCAAGCTCGAGAAGGCACCGCCGACGGATGCCGCCGACGCACTCGCCCTCGCGCTCAGCTACGCCCAGGCCGGGCCGCTGGCAGATCTACCGACGAAGAGTCGGCGCCGGAGCCATCGGCGTGCGATGACCGAAGCCTATGCGGGCGCGTCCGGCACGCCGGGAGGACGAAACTCATGATCGCCTGGCTGGAAGGCATCCTCCGCGAAAAGGCACCGACCCGGATCATCCTCGACGTGCGCGGTGTGGGGTACGAGCTGCTGGTGCCCCTCGCGACCTTTGAGACGCTGCCCGATGTCGGGAAGACCGTCTCCCTGCTGGTGCATACGGCCGTGCGCGAAGATGCGATCACGCTCTATGGGTTTGCTTCGTCGCTCGAGAAGGAGCTTTTTCATCTGCTCCTCAAGGCGAATCGCGTGGGCCCGAAGCTCGCGCAATCGATTCTCTCCGGCATGGAGCCTCATCGCTTGCTCCGCCTCCTGCGCGACGCGGACGCCAAGGGCCTCAAGAAGGCGCCCGGCGTCGGCCCGAAACTCGCGGAGCGCATCGGGATCGAGTTGCGGGACGATGCCGAGAAGTTGGCGGCGCGCCTGGGTGGCGATGGGGCGACGGGAACGCCGACGCTCTTCGAGCAGGTCGAGCCGGATGAAGAATTGTTGTCGGCGCTCGTCAATCTCGGCTATCCCGGGAATCAGGCCGAGCGGGTGGTGGCTTCCGTGCTGAAGGAAGCAACATCCGGGGCGTCCCTTGAAGAATTGATCCGGATCGCGCTCCGGCATCTGGCGCCCTAATCGGCCGGCCCGCGTAAACCGCGAGGCGAAGGAGTAGAGCATTGGCGCAAACAGAGGACCGAGGCGAGATCAGCCTGGCCCAGCAACCCGACGAGCGGAGCGCCGAGGAATCGCTGCGCCCGCAGAATCTCGGGGAGATGATCGGTCAGCCTCGGCTGCGCGAGAACCTGAGTGTCTTCGTGCAGGCAGCGAAGGCGCGTAACGAACCCCTCGATCACGTGCTCTTTCACGGCCCGCCCGGACTCGGCAAGACTTCACTTGCCCGTATCGTGGCCGCGGAGCTCGACGCTCAGTTCCGCGCGACGAGTGGCCCCGCGATCGAGCGGCCCGGCGATCTCGCCGCGCTGCTTTCGAACCTCGAAGCGGGGGACGTGCTCTTCATCGACGAGATCCATCGGCTCTCGCCCTCCGTCGAAGAGATCCTCTATCCGGCAATGGAAGATTTTCAGCTCGACCTGATGATCGGGGAGGGGCCGACGGCGCGATCGATCCGGCTCGACCTGCCTCGCTTCACGCTCGTCGGAGCGACCACGCGCGCAGGTCTATTGACGTCGCCTCTACGCGATCGCTTCGGTTGGTCGGCGCGGCTCGAGTACTACCCGGTCGATGATCTGGAGCAGATCGTGATGCGCTCGGGTGGCTTGCTCGGCGTCGATGTCGAAGGCAAGGCGGCACATGAAATCGCCCGCCGGGCTCGGGGGACCCCACGGATCGCGAACCGCTTGTTGCGCCGGGTGCGAGACTTTTCCGCCGTGCGGGATGGAGATGCGGATAACGTCGTGCTCGACACGGCGCGCTTCGCCCTCGAGCGACTCGATGTCGACGACGCGGGTTTCGATGGCCTTGATCGCATCTTTCTCTCGACTCTTGTCGAGAAATTTGCGGGCGGTCCGGTCGGCCTCGATACCCTCGCCGCGGCGGTCGGGGAGGACAAGGGGACGCTTGAGGATGTCGTCGAACCCTACCTGATTCATTGCGGTTTTTTGGCGCGCACCCCGCGCGGACGTGTTGCGACGGAGCGGGCGTTCACCCATCTGGGCATTCCGTTTACGCCCGCCTGAGATCGGCTCGGTTTCAGTCCGCCGGATCAAGTGACGGGCGGGTTCCCGGGAGTCGGCCGAGGTTCTCGAAGACGATCAGCGGCGTGTCCGGATCCTTCGTGCTGAAAGCGATGATCTCGTCGAGCCCATCGCCATCGATGTCGCGAATCCGACTCTGCCCACCCGCAAGCGGCACCTCCTGGCGTCCCACATTGGAGCCGAAGCGAGGTCCGTCGCCGGCCTTCGACCCCATCTGAAATGTGATCGCGTCGTCGCCACTGGTCAGATAGAAGTCCATCACCCCGTCGCCGTTCCAATCGCCGAGGCTCGGTACGAGACCGCTGATTACGCCCTCGGAGAAGTCGAGCTTGAACGTAATCTCTTCCTCATAGAGAACGCGGATGCCGTCTTTCGCGTTCGGGTCGAGGCCGAGCAGTCGGACGGTCGTTTCCGCACGGCTCGTGAGCAGCACCCGAACGATCTGCACGATCCCGAACTCGAGGGTCGTCTCGAGAATCTCGTCGAGCCCGTCGCCATCAAAGTCGACGAAGGCGAAGCCCGAGAAGCCGCCCTCGACCGTGCGCGTGGCGATCGGATCGCCGTCGACGCCCGTACCGCTTCCGCTGTTCAAGAAGACGCGCGTCGTCGAGCGGCCGTCCGAGAGTCCGCCGCCGACCGTGCTCAGCAGCAGGTCGGCCTTGGCGTCGCCGTCGATGTCCCGCGCGAAGTAATTCGTGATCGTCGCCTCGTGGTCGCGCTCGGTCTCCTCATCAAATGGGGTCAGCGCAATCTTCCGCGATGGCGTTGAGGGAAGTCCGTCGGGCCCCGAGTGGTAGATCCAGATCGCCCATCGAGAGAGCGCAAAGAGGTCGAGCCGCCCGTCGCCATTGTCGTCGGCACGGGCGAGATTGGGCCAAAACGTTTCCTGGATCATCCATTTCCAAACCGTCTCGGGAAGGTCCGGCATCTTCGTTTTGAACGCAGCGTAGACGGGCATCGGCAGCAGCCGAGGAGGCGCGATCTCCGCCGGTTCGGCGGGCTCGGCGAGCGCGACAAGCCACGCGCCGCGCAGGCCCGGGACGAGGGCCATGGGTGGCCCGAGGTCCTGCCAATCATCCACGATCGAGATCCGACTGATGTCCCAGGGACGATCGGGCAGGGGGAGGCCGCCGGGAATCGGGATCGAGCGCGGTGTTTTTTGGGGGGCATGGCCGAGGGATTCGATCGTGAGTCCGGCAGCCGTGGCGCGGATCAGTTGCGGTCCGGTTCTTCCCGGCAGGAGCGCCACGTCAATCAGTGCGGTCTCCGGCGGCAGGACGCGTTCGACGATTCGAGGATCTCCGGGCACAAGCGCGCTTCCGCACGGCATCCAGGTGAGCCTTTTATCGGCGGTGGGCGGGGGGCCGACCGTGCTTAGGACAAGCAGGTCAGCGGCAGGTGTTCCGCAGCGCGAGACCGCGAGGGGCCAGACCTGATGGATCAGTCCGGGGATTTCGTGGCGCTGAATTCCAAAGGGATCGGAATCTTTCGCCATGGTGGGAAGCGGCTGCAAGCCCATGAGGACGAGAGCGAGCATAGACAGGCGAGAGAGGTCCCTCGCGCGGTCCAGGTGGAGGTGGAGGCGGAAGTCTGAGGAGGCGCAGAATCGAGGCAGGTTGGGCACGTACCCGATCATATGCGAGCTGACCCGACTTGCCCCGATCCGATGCGTTCGAGGCTCAAATCGCAGCTCCGAACGGCCGATACGCAGGGCTGGTGTTTCCGATCGTCGACCGGGTGGTCGACGGATGGAGTGCCCCAAAAGGCGCCCGCTCATGGGCCCGGACGGAACCAGATCTTGCGTATCGTCGCCCAGCTTCTGTCGTTTCCCCTTGGTTGTCTGCTGACGGCCGTTGGCGGCTTTGCGCTGCTCGCGAGCTACGGAGATGAAACCGAGCTTGCGGATCAGACCCGTCGCCAACTGCAGGCGCTCAATCAATGGGCGATCGAGCAGGGCGCTGGGCTTCCGCGCGATTTCGCGCCGACCCTGGAAGAAGCGACGGCGGAATCATTCCTACGATTCGTGCTGCTCCCGGCGGGCCTTGTTCTACTCGCCTTCGCCGTCGGGCTCGTCGGACGCAGTGAGGGCGCGGATGTCCCCCCTGCCGCGCGCGACGAGGAAGTCACGGGCGATGAGGAAGCGCCGACGCGCGCTGACAAGCGGGTTGCCAAGAAGATCATCAAGCAGGCGCGAGGCCTCAAGAAGCAGGGCGAGCTTCTCGAGGCTGCGGACCTGCTGTGGAACCACGAACTCTATGACGAAGCGGCCCAGGCCTTTATCGAGGCCGGCGAGTTCGTTCGCGCCGCGGAGATTCGTCACGACCAGAACCGATTCCTCGAATCGGCAGAGCTCCATCTCGAAGGCGAAAATTACGAGGCGGCCGGCTCCATCTTCAGTCAGCAGGAAGAATGGGCGAAGGCGGCGGATTGCTACCTGAAGTGCGAACACAAGAGTGTCGCCGCCGAGATGTTCGAGAAGGCCGGCAAATTCCGTGAAGCCGCGCGCTGTTATCAGGAAACAGATTTCCAGCGCCACGCGGCGGCGATGTTCGTGAAGTGCCAGGACTGGCTCCTCGCTGCGCAGTGTCTCGAAACGGTTTTTGTGGAAGAGGGGGGCAACGCCGGCCTCGATCCCAAGAAGTCCGCGGATATGGCGAAGCTCGTCCGGCAGGCGGGCAAGCTCTTTCTCAAGGGTGAGGAGCCGGACCGGGCTCTGGCGATCTTCGTGCGCGGTGGATGCTCGGCGGAAGCCGGCGAAGTGGCCGCGATGCTGGGAGATCACGAATCCGCCGCAGCGCATTTCCGCCAAGCCGGTGAAGTCGAGAAGGCCGCGGAGTCCCTTCGGCAGATGGGGAGTGATGCAGACGCCGCTCGGTTGCTGGGTCAACACCTTCGGGACGCAGGCAAGAACGAGGAAGCCGCAGTGCTGCTCGAAGAAGCTGGCGATCACATGGAAGCGGGCGATCTCTACCGGAGCCTCGAACAATTTGAGCGTGCCGCGGAGTGTTATGAGGCCCAGAACGGTTTCGCGGCGGCAGCAGAAATGTTCCAGCTTGCGGGGGATCGTGAGCGCGCGGGCAGTGCCTTTGAGCGCGCCGGTCGATTTACCGAGGCGGCGGAGTGTTATGCGCTGGCATCGATGCCCGTGAAAGAGGCCGAGCTTCTGGGCAAGGCGGGTGATTTTCTTCGCGCCGGTGAGCTCTACCACGGCGAGGGGCACGACGAGGAAGCGATCCTTGTACTGCAGAAGGTGCCTCAGGAAGATGAGGACTTTGCCCGCGCCGCTGCGATCCTCGGAGACATCTTCGCCGCGCGTGGCCAGCTCTCGATTGCGATCACGAAGCTGCAACAGGCGATCGGCGATACCGAGCTCACCCGGGACAGCGTCGAGAGTTACTACAAGCTCGCCGTGATCTACCAGGAAGATGGGAAGTCCCGCGAAGCGGTCGAGATCTACGAGAAGGTTATGGCCTTCGACTATCACTTCCGCGATGTCGAGGAGCGGCTTGCCGAGACCCGGGCGCTGGCGGGCAATGACGATCCGATTGCGGCCGCCAATACGAATGGCGGGGATGTCGTCGGTGCGGACCGAACCCCGAATTCAAGAGCCGATGATGATCGCTATCAGATCGTGGGGGAACTCGGTCGCGGCGGGATGGGCATCGTCTACAAGGTTCAGGACACCGTGCTCGACCGACTTGTCGCCTTCAAGGTTCTGCCGCAGGCGCTCACCGAGAACGAGCAGGCGATCAGTAACTTCATGCGGGAGGCTCAGGCCGCCGCGAAGCTCAATCACCCGAATATCGTCACGGTATATGATACGGGCGAGCAGGCGGGCCGATTCTATATCGCGATGGAATACGTTGAGGGTACGACGCTCAAGGAAATTCTAAGGCGACGCGGAGCCATCTCGCCTTCGGGCATCCTGCATGTGCTCATGCAGATCAGTGAGGCGCTGGCCTACGCACACGAAAAGAAAGTAGTTCATCGCGACATCAAACCCGCGAACGCGATGTGGACCCGCGACAAAAAAGCCAAGCTGATGGACTTCGGACTCGCGAAGGTGGTCGAAGAGGCGCGCAATCATACGACCGTCGTTGCGGGCACGCCTTACTACATGAGCCCCGAACAAACACTCGGGAAAAACGTCGACCATCGGACCGATATCTACTCTTTGGGCGTGGCCGTCTTCGAGATGGCGACGGGAACTGTTCCCTTCAAGGAAGGGAATATCCCGTATCACCACGTTCACACGGCACCGCCGCGAATGCAGGACCTGCGACCGGATCTTCCGCCGGCCCTCTCGACCATCGTTGAACGATGCCTCGAAAAGGACCCTGGCAACCGGTATCAGTCGGCGCGAGAGATTCTGGCCGAAGTTCGCGCTTCCCTCGCAAACGTCGGTTAGCCGAAGCGGGATCGAATCCGCACGCGAACGACTTTTCGCAGGAATCCGCGCGAGGGTTGAGGCAGACTAGGGTCGCCGCACGTGAGGCCTGAGCAATGCGCTCGGCCTCGCGGGCTTACTGCCCGGCCCATCCCTTCGGACTCTCTTCTTGAATCGCACGACGATCGCGAGCGCTCTCGAGACGAAGGGTATCGGCCTGCATACCGGCGCCCCTGTCTCCCTTCGACTCGAGCCGAGCGAATCCGACATCACCTTCTGTCGTCCCGGCCGTGCCGCGATCGAGGTCGGGCTCTCCTCCGTTCAGTCCGACACGCGCGGGACGACCCTGGGAACGACCGCTTCGCCCGACGACTGTGTAGCGACGGTTGAGCATCTGCTCGCGACCCTGAGCATCGAGGGGATCGATGCGATCAAGATCGAGGTCGACGGCCCTGAACTCCCCGCGTACGACGGAAGCGCGCTTCCCTTCGTCGAACTCCTGCGAAAGGCCGAGCGCCGATCGCTGCCTTTGGAACGTACGCCGATTCGGCTGACCGAAGCAGTTGAAGTTCGCGAGGGCGATCGCGTGGCGCGGGCCGAGCCGGCCCCCGAGTTTGGCTTCGATGTTCGGATCGATTTCGACCACGCGTCAATCGGTGAACAGCGTCTGGTTCGACGGACGGTGAGGGCCGAGGACTTTGCGATGTCGATCGCGCCGGCTCGCACCTTTGGTTTTCTCGCGGAGGTCGAGTCGCTCCGTGCGGCCGGCTTGGCGCAGGGAGCGAGTCTCGAGAATACGCTGGTCCTTGATGACTCGAGGCTCATGAACGAAGGCGGACTGCGCTTCGCGGATGAGTTTGTTCGGCACAAGGCGCTCGACCTGCTCGGGGATCTCGCGCTTCTCGGTGCACCCCTCAACGCGTTCGTCACCGTCGAAAGGGGAGGTCATCGCCTCCACCATCGGCTTGTCGAGGCGATCGAAAAGCAGATCAGGAGCGCAGCGAACTAACGTTGTCGACCCGGGCGGCGGCGCGCGCTCTCGCCGGGCCGTTGTCGGGCTCTCTATCCCGCGTAGTCTTCCAATTCGCGCGCAAGCTCCGCGGTGAGCGACTGATCGGCGAACTGAAGTCCCACACCCGGCGTGCGAACGCTTCCGTCCGGTTCTTCGCGCGCCGCGTGATACCAGGTCACGCGCGCTTCGAGTTCATGCAGCAGCTCTCCGCCGGGAATGCGGAAGCGGAGTTTCACGATCTCGCCACGAGTCATCGGCAGCTCGGTCTGTAAGAACATGCCGCCGGCGCCGAGGGTCGTCGCGTAGTCGCAATGGATTCCGCCCTGGGCTTGATAATCCACGAGGATCCGCACGGTTGTACGCCTGTGCTTTCGCGTGTTCTTGGGAGTCCGTCGAGCCATGGTGTCGCCTTTACGATTGAGAACTATCGGCCGCCATCGAGCCGGTCACAGAGCTGGGTCGTGATTCGGGTGAGCAGTCTTCGTGCCGCATCCGAGCTGGCGGCAAGCGTCGCGATTTCGGCGCCCTCGAAAGCCGGCGATTCCGACGTGTTCGGATCGAGAATGAGCAGGGCGCGCAGCACGTGTTGGAGCTCGCCGCCGTTGCGATCGACCACCTGTGCAGCAGCCATGGCGCGGAGTTCCTCGCCCCAGGCCAGATGATCGATCGACTCGATCTCCTGCATCGTTGTTTCTTCCACGATTCGGCGAACCTTGCGCCGGCTCCACCTTCCGATCGCTTCATCGAGCGGGGCTCGGTATTGACTCTCGGCGCCATTGCCGCCGGGATCGAGGAAGAGGCCGCCGAGGGCTGAGAAAAGGGCCGCTCGGTCGTCGGTTTCGAGGCGCGCGAGTCCCGGCGCGGTAAGTTCATCTTCGAGGGCGCTGATCTGTCGCAGTGCCTCATCGAGATCGTTGTCCTCTGAGGTGATCCGTGCCGGCGCAGTCGGGCTAAGGACTGTGCTGAGTTCTTCCGCGATCTGATGCGCGATGCGTCGCAGTCGTTCGGAAGGAATTTCGGCCATCGGCGGACCCGGATGAATCGGGAAGCGAAGCGTCGACGTTCCGGATTCTTGCTCCTGCGGTGTCGCGACGCCTAGTGCCCGGAGCAGAACACGCCCACCATCGGCGATGTCTGCTTGTCTGCGTTCCTCGGCGATGCGCACGAGCGCGCGCAGAGACGGTGCGTTGGTCGGCGAAGCCTCGAGAATGTCGCGATGCAGGGCGACGGCTTCACGCCATCGCTCGGGCGCATGGGTGAGGAGGCTCGCGAGGGCGGTCCGGGCGACTCCAAGATCCGGCTGCCGGCTGAGCGCGGCTTCGTAGGCGACGATCGAGGCATCGAAATCTTCGAGCGGACCCGAAAGGAGTCGGCCGCGTTCGAGATACACGTGTGCGAGAGTCGGGCTGTCGGGATCCGGATGAACTTCGAGGAAGCGAGACAGCACCGCGTCGGCATCGACCCAGTCCCCTTCGCGACGCGCCAGGCGCGATTCGCAGAGCACCGCTTCGCTGGCTCGGGGATCCCATCGGGCGGCTTCGCCGTAGCGAGCACGGGCCTGTTCGAGGTCGCCCGCAATCTCGGCGAGACGCGCCGCGCGCAGCGAGATGCTCGCGGAGAGTTCATCGGGTTCGATGGCCTCGAGCGCCCGATCGCAAAGGGCGCGTAATTCGTCTTCGGGCAATCGGTCCGAGGCGAGTTCACAGAGCAAGACCCAGGCGGGCGTCAGATCGGGCGTGGCGTCTGTTGCGGATTCGAGCAGGCGAAGGGCGGCATCCTTCCGTTCGAGGGCGAGCGCATGTTCCGCTGCCCTAAAGGCCGCGCGCGCCCGGGTTTCCGCATCCGCCGACGCTTCACTCCAACGCTCAAGCGAGGTCAGCGCTTCGGCAGTCCGACCCGCTCGCTCATGGACGCGGACGAGCCCCTCGTGTGCCTCTTCGAGAGCATGGTCGACCTCGAGGGCTTCTTCGTAGCGCGCCCAGGCCGCGTCGAGATGTTCTTCCGACTCGAGTCCGCGCGCCACGATCGAAAGATGTTCAGCGCGATCGGGATCCTCTCCGGGGAGGTCGAGCCGTCGTTCGAGGGGCGTTCGCGCGGCGTGGTAGTCGCCATCTTCGAAGTGAGCACGAGCGACGCCTTCGAGCGACTCGATGTGGTCGGCGTCGACTTCGAGGGCTTGCTCGTAGAGCGCGCGGCTCCGATCGCGATGTCCCAGCTTTCGTGCGGCGCCACCCCCGAGCACAGCGATTTCGAGGCGAAGCTCGGAGGAAAGGGTGCCGGACTGGGCAAGCTCGAGCGCGCGTTCGGCTTCGAGTTCCGTTTCCTCGGTTAGGTCGAGTGACGCAGCGACTCGCGTGCGCGCCACGTGGGCGTCGAGGTTTCCGGGGTCGAGGTCGCAGGCGCGAACGAGCAAACCATGGGCGCGCTGTGCGTCGAGGGATTCGGCGCAGGTTGCTGCACTCGCGAGGTACCGGGATGCGTCGAGAACGGCAGCGTGATCCGCGGCGCGCTCGTAGGCCGTCGCCGCGTCGTCCCAGGCTTCCGCGTCTTGATCGAGTTTTGCACGCAGGGCCCAGGCATCGCTTGATTCCGGAGCGACTGCGGTGGCGCGCTCACATCGAGCGAGCGCCGCGTCCGTCTTTTCGGCCTTGATGAGTTCATTGGCGAGTTCGAGATGGTCTCGAACCGAGGCGCCACTGTCTTCTCGATCGCACCAGCGGCCGAAGGTTTCGGCAAAGCCGTCGACATCGCCGCTCTTTTCGAAGAGGCGCGCATAACGCAGCTCATCGGGAGCGGAGAGTCGTTCGAACTCCGCCGCTTCCGCGTAGGCGGTAAGGGCGCCGTCGAGGTCATCGCAATGCTCAGCGCAAAGGGTCGCGAGTCGCAGCCAGATCTCGCGCGGCCGATCCCCCGCTTCATCGTCGTCGGATAGAATCGTGAGTTCACGTCGGTAGAGCGCGGCGGCGTCGTCGTAGTTCGAGCACGCCTCGTGGACGGTGGTTGTCGCCCGCAATGCGTCGAGGTCATTCGCATCGAGATCGAGCGCGCGCTGATAGGCGCTCGCGGCGCGCTCTCCGGAACCGAGTCGCTGCCAGCAAAGGTCGCCGAGGCGACGGGCGAGGGCGGTGCGCTGGTTGCGATCGAGGGTGTCTTCGAGTGCGTATTCCTGTTCGAGGGCACGGGCCATCGCTTCCCAGTCCCGGAGTCGCTCGCTCGTGCGGCGGACGCCGCGAAGGGCCGCGAGTTGTAGCCGGGAATCGTCGCCGGCGCGATGATAGGCGTCCCGTGCGCCAGTCAGGTCGAGGAGGCTCTCTTCGCGAAGCTGGGCGAGTTCAAGCCATTCCGCCGGGCTCGCGTCGCCGCGCTCCGCATGGTCCGTCAGTGCCGAGGCCAGCTCGGTTCGCTTGCCCAGACGCCGAAGCAGTCCACGCATCTTTTCGCCGAGGGGGCCGGCGGCCTGGTCGCCCTCGGCACACAGCACTCGGAGATGCGAAAGGGCTCGTTCGCCGTCGCCCATCACTTCGTCCCAGGTTCGGGCGAGTTCTTCGCGCAGATAGCGCTGGAATTCTTCGGGGGTGTTCGCGGCGATTTCAGGATCCGCCGCAATCAGGGTGAGTTCGCGTTCGGCGACCTCGATCCATTGGGCGATCTGTCCGCTGGCACGGAGTGCTGCTTCGAGGGCACCGAGTGCCGCCATCTCTTCGCCGGGGTCTTCGCAGACTGATGCGTTGGCCTGCAGGTGGGGCACCGCACGCTCAGGCTTTGAGAGTTCGACGCAGTAGAGGGACGCGAGGGTTTTCCGCAGGGCGACCGCAGCATCGCTCTCCAGTCCTTCGACGCGGATTTCGAGGATCTCGGCGCGATCGGCGCCACGCCCCATCAGGTCATAGAGCCGGTCGAGCTCTTCGAGGATCTCGCCGGCCTCTTCGCTGAGTGCGAGCGCATCGCGGTAGGCCTGGATCGCGCGCGCGGGAGCGTGAAGTTCCCGTTCGAGGAGGCGAGCGCGCTGAAGGTGCAGGTCCATGCGCTCGTCGTCGTCGGTTCGAAGTGAGAGTTCCTGGTCGAGGGCGCGGAGGGCGGCTTCGAACCGACCGGCGCGACGATGGACCTCGGCGATCCGGGCGAAGAGTTCCGGATCCTCGGGTCGAATTTCGCGCAGCCGTGCCAGCCAGGGCAGCGACGCATCGGGATTGACCCGTGACCAGGCGATCTCGGCCGCCTCTTCGAATAACGTTTCGCGTCGCTCTGTTCCCGACTCCATCGCTTCCACGAAGAGACAGTCGAGTACAGCCGGCCATCGTTCGAGCCGTTCGAGTTGGGCACGAAGGGCCGTGCGCGCTGACTCGCGTTGTCGATCGAAAGAAAGCGATTCGCGAAAAGCGAGCACCGCTTGATCCGGATTGCCGAGGACGTCCGCCTGCAGGCGCCCGCGGCGTTCGAGTAGTTCGGCGCGCTCTTCGTCGGGCAGCGACGTGCCGAGCATGCGATCGAGCAGCGATACGATCCGGGCAGGATCGTCCATCCGCTCGGCGAGTTCGATCGCGTGATCGAAGGCGTCGCGATGCTGCGGATGCGAGTCGAGAATCCATTCGAGGTGGCTCAGGGCGGTCGCCGGTTCGTTCCGACTTTGCGCGTGAAGTCGGGCCAGCTGGAAACGCAGGTCGATCGCTTCATCGGCCTGTGCGTAGGGCAGCCGCTTTTCGAGCAGCTCCGCGAGGGGCTCTGTTTCGTCGACGCGCTTGTAGATCTCGATGAGCGCGTCTTCGATCTCGCGATCATCCGGGGACTGCACGAGGGCAGCGCGATAGGCGACCGCCGCTTCGTCGAGATGGTCGAGGGCGTGTTCCGATTTTCCGAGGCGGACGCGCCAGGCGAGTAGGTGCTCTTCTTCGTCGCCGGCCTGGATCACGGCCATCGAAAGACTTGCCAGTTCGGCATGGTCTTCGACGCGCTCATAGAGTTCAGCAAGGGGCGTCGTCAGTCCGTTATTCACGCCGAGCTGCGCATACGCTTCTTCAAAGAGCGGTCGCGCGAGGGCATCGTCATCGAGGGCATCGGCGTAAATCTTTGCCAGCCGAATGCGAAGATCATTCGCGTCGGCGGTCGTCGTGTCTTCGAGATTTTCGAGGCGGGAGGAAAGGATCCGGGCCGTGTCCTCCGATCGCCCCTCACTCGCATAATGGATCGCGAGGACTTCCGCGGCTTCCGGGTGGGTCGGGTCGAAGCTGAGCACACGTTCGTAGTGCGTGTAGGCCTCGTTGGCGTCGTGTCCGTCGGGACATCGGTCCGCGTCGAGACAGAGTCGCGCCGCGTTCACGCGAAGATTGAATTCCCGCTCCGCATCCGGCTCGCTCTCGAGTTCGGCTTCGACGACGCGAAGCCAATCCGCGGGGCGGTCGAGTTCGTTCGCGTAGATGTCGGCGAGCTGCTGCCAGATATGAACGCGGTCGCTCTTGAGCGGCGCAATGAGTTCGAGCTGTTCGGCGCAAGCTGAAATGTCGTGGAGTCGGTCGCGGGAGATCGTGGCAATCTGCTCGCGCAGCGTTGCCTCTTCGTCCACCGACAGGTCCGCAGCGCGTTCTTCGAGGCGATCGCGGAGTCGGGCCCACTGTCCCGTGGATTCAAGCAGCGATTCAAGGCGACGGTCCGCGGTATCCGCCGCGGGCGTATCACCTTGTTCGCGTAGGATCTCTTCGTAGAGATCACAGGCAGCGTGAGCTTCGCCGAGGGTCTCCTCGAGGATCGTCGCGCGTTCGAGATGGAAGGCGGCCTTGCGTTCTGCGTTCGATTCCCACCCGGCACGGCGCTCGAGCAGCGAGCACAGACCGGCGGCGTCGTCACCACCGCGCAGGGAGCGTTCGAGCAGGTCGAGTATTTCTTCGCTGTCCGGATGTCGTTCATGCAGGCCCGCGAAAATCTCGGCCGCCTCGTCGCAATGACCGAGGGAGTCGAGCAGAAGAGTGGCCCTGCGCATATCGAGTTCGAAGGCTTCGGAGGATTCGTCACCGAGGCGCTGTCGGCGGGTGTCGAAGAGCTGGCAAAGCTCGGCATAACGTCCAGCCATCTCAAGCAGGGCTTCGAGTTTACCGGGTGCTTCCGCGGGACAGTCGGGCAGGTCGACGAGGCGCCATCGTACGACGATCGCGGTGTCGAGATCGCCGATCGGATCCTGAAGCAGGCTGGCGAGCTCTTCGAGGGGCTCGGCCTGTTCACTCGGCGGGAGCCTGTCGGCGACAGCGCGGAGCGCGCGCGCGAGTTGCTCGGGATGGCCGAGTTCGCGATAGACCTCGCAGAGCGAATCGAGAATTTCGTTGGAGTCGGGAAGCGCTTCGAATGCGAGTTCGAGGGCGCTCGCGGCTTCGACGTCCTGGCCGAGCGAGCGATGCAAGACGGCCTGGCGTTTGAGGCTATGACCGCGATCGCTGCCGGTCTGGATTCGGGCGAGGGCACGACGCGATTCAACTTCCGCTTCTGGTCTTTCGAGGGTGGCTTCGAGTTCCGCCCGCTTAGAGAAGGCGGAGGCGGATTCGGCTGCGACGGCGGTCCAGCGGCTCGCCCATTCGAGGGCTTCTTCGAGCTCTTCACGTTCTTCGAGAATCGGGAGGACGGTCTTGGCGAGCTCGGCCATCAA
>Ga0316209_1001073_pt1 | contig 33085 bp, 31 predicted proteins | sample 6monopyrite_MG_FD_204945 | JGI IMG/M metagenome (GOLD analysis project Ga0316209, IMG submission 204945) | Microbial mat bacterial communities from mineral coupon in-situ incubated in ocean water Damariscotta River, Maine, United States -... | ecosystem: Environmental > Aquatic > Marine >...
AATTCATCTGCCAAATAAAAAATTTCTGTAACTTTATCTGAGGTGATTTGCATAATAAATATTTAAATATTAACGTTTTAACTCACATTAATATCGCTATTTTTTAGCAAATCACCTATTTTTTTAATAAATAGTTTTAAACATAATCAACTGAATATCTTAACGTTAAGAATCGAGTTCAGGTTATTATGCATAACTGTTCCACTTTTTAAAGTAGTAAGATAACAACATTTTTTACATTCCTATTGCTCTCTATTTTTCTTTCAATAATGTGTAGTATTTTTACATTTAGAACATATAATACCTTCTTGTAAACGCCATTCGTTAAATTTTTGTTTACAGCTATCTTCTGTCGGAAACACTCTATAAAACTCTAATAATTTCATAGTTTATTCTTATATTTGAAAACAAGAATACTCCTCTAGGACTAAAATATTTGCGTTTTGACATTTTTTTGGGGAGAGTTGCGGATATTCATATTAATTTTATCCGTTTAATTAAAAGTCATAACAAAAATGAACAAATCAAAAATAATAGATTCAGTAAAATCAAATATAAAATCTCAATTTGAAGGCGATTCATCTGGTCATGATTGGCACCATATTGAACGGGTGTGGAAAATGACAAAACAAATTGCAGAAAAAGAAAATACAAATGTTTTTGTAGCAGAGTTAGGCGCATTACTACATGATATTGCCGACCATAAATTTGTAGAAAATCACGAAAAAGAATCTATTAAAAGGGTACGTAAAATTTTAAGTTCACATTTAGATATTACAAATGATGAAATTTATGCAGTAGAACATATTGTGCTAAACTGTTCATACAAAGGTGGGGTTACAGAAAATAAAATGGAAAGTTTAGAAGGTAAAATTGTACAAGATGCCGATAAATTAGATGCCATTGGTGCAATTGGAATTGCGAGAACTTTTGCATTTGGAGGTAAGTTTGGCTCCATTTTATACGATCCAAATATAAAACCAATTACTCATCAATCATTAGAGTCTTACCAAAAAAACAGAACACATACCGTCAACCATTTTTATGAAAAATTGTTGAAATTAAAAGATTTGATGCACACCAAAACAGCAAAATCAATTGCACTTAAAAGACATACGTTTATGGAACAATTTCTAGAACAATTTTACAATGAATGGAATGCAAATTTATAATCACAATCTTATTCTTTAATTTACGTTATAATGTTATGAAAAAAATATATTTTATTTTCGCCCTATTAGCAACAACTTCTTCTTTTGCTCAAGATTTAACATTAGGTATAGAACTTTCACCTTCTTATCAATTACAGTCCATAAGAAATAAAGCAACTGGATTATTTTCTTCTATTAGTGGCTATGGGTTTAATTTAGGTGCACCAATAAAATTCAATTTAAATGACAATAAATCTTTTTCAACTGGGCTTTTATATGAATTTTCGGCTTTTGACAATAGGGTAAATACATTTTTAATTTCATCTCTTAGGCTAAACTCATTACGCATTCCGTTTACGTATAACTATCCAATTGTTGAAGGGCTATACTTAAATGCTGGAGGAGGAATTAACTATGTTTTTAACAGTAAAGAATACGGTGGTGGAATATGGCTTAAAACAAACACAATAACAAATCGCTTTCAACCCTATATTGCAGCAGGTTTATCAACTTTAATGGATCGAAACACAAACACTTATGAACTAGGTGTTAATGCCCGTTATCATTTAATTGACATTTGGAAATATGCAGCCCAAACTTCTACCAATATTATTGCAATTGATTTGAATTTAAAATATTACTTTTAATTCTATTTTTGTGTAACAAAATCAATAAAAAACGGTATAATAATTGCCTAATAAACCAAAAAACAGCCACATGATTAGAAATTTACTTTTCGGTATATTTACCTTATTTTTTATAGCCCCCGTTTTTTCACAAGATTTAGAAGATGATGAATCTTGCTTGATGCCTGACAAAAAGATTTTAAAAATTTTAAAGCCAATTTCAGACCCTAAGGCTAGTGGACGTGAAATATCTATGGCTTATTCGGCAGCCATAAAAGCCGCACCTGACAATGCGTATTTAAGATTTATACAAGCTGAATACAATTATAATCGCGCCAAAAACATGGTTAAATCTTATGAAGAAGGTCGAATAACATATACACAATTAAACAACGTTTATATGGGAGCCATGAACGGCTATAAAAAAGTAATCGAAATTTGTGAAGACTATCATGCCACTCCTTTTTATAAAATTGGCTTGATATATTATATGAATAACGACAAAGATAATGCTGCGATTTATTGGCGTAAATTTTTAGATTTTAACCACAAAGGCCCAGAAAAATACCCGGACGACTATGCTATTTGGAAAAAAAATGTAGCTGAAATTTTACCAGAAATGGAAGGGAATAAAAAAGCAATTACTGCTTTTTATGCTAAAACAGTACTTTTTGAACCACATTTAGTAAATGGTGTCTCGACTAAGTCAGATGAATTTTTACCTATGATTTCTCCAGATAATGAATTGATCTTTTACACGCGTAGAGTCAAAGAAGAAGGTAATACATTTGCTCAAACAAAATTAAAAGAACGTTTTTCGGCCAGTGAAAGACCCAACACTAAAAGTAAATTTAATGAAGGTAAAACGTTAGGGGCGCCATTTAACGATCCAAGCTTTGTAGATTTTGGTGGTGTAAGTTTATCTTTAGACAATAAAGAAATGTTTATTTGCGGGTGTAAAATGGAACAAATTTATGGTCAAACTTATAAAAATTGTGACATTTATGTTACCTATTTTGAACGGGTAGAAAATGCTCAAGGCATTGATTCATACAAATGGTCTGCTTTACAAAAATTAGGCCCTGAGATTAACGCTGATGACAGTTGGGAAGCACAACCTACCCTTTCGGCAGATGGAAATACGCTTTATTTTTCAAAATTTGGAGCCAACACTCAAAAAACAGACATTTATTATTCAACAAGAAAGGATGATGGAAGTTGGAGTACAGCAAAGCCGGTACCAGTAATTAATACTGCAGGACACGACAAAACACCTTTTCTTCATCAAGATTCTGAAACCATGTACTTTTCATCTCAAACCAGCCCAATTCGTCAAGGTTCTCCAGAATTTGGTAATTTTGATATGTATTATAGTCGTTTACAAAAAGATGGAACTTGGTCTGAACCCAAAAATTTAGGACACCCCATAAATACAAAAAATGATGAAGTTGGTTTTGTTGTTTCGACTGACGGACATTTGGCTTATTTTACATCTAATAGAGAATCAACAACTGTTGGCGGACTCGATATTTATTATTTTGAATTGTATGAAGATGCACGTCCTCAAAAAGTAATGATGATAAAGGGTCAAGCTGCTGATGATGAAGGCGAACCTTTAAAAGGTGCTAAAGTTGCAATTTCATATAAGGAAACTGGTGAATCAGTAGAAATAAACATTAATGGTGATGATGGGAAATTTGCTGCCATAGTCAATATTGAAGAAGAGCAAGACGTAATGGTGACCGTGAAAAAAGAAGGTCATTCTTTTGATACTAAATTGATTAAAAAGGCTGAAATAAAACAAGCTAAAATTGAAAAAAAAACGTATATAAATGAGCCAATAAAAATGGAAATTGGAAAAATTGAAGTCGGAAAGTCTTTTACAATCGATAATATTTTATTTGCTACAAATTCATTTGAATTAAATTCGGATTCTAAATTTATTTTAGACCAATTTATTACATTTTTGAAAGAAAACCCAACAGTTAAAGTAACTATTGAAGGGCATACTGATGACTTGGGTGATGATGCTGAAAATTTAACTTTAAGTGAAAATAGAGCAAAAGCATCTATGGATTATTTGGTATCAAAAGGTATTGACAAAAATAGGCTAACAGCTAAAGGTTATGGCGAAACAAAACCAAAGGTTAAAAATTCATCATCAGCAAATCGTGCAAAAAATCGTAGAACTGATTTTATGATTACTGGAATGTAGATTCAGCAATCTTATCTATCTCATTCAATAACAAAATAAAAATGATATGACAAGCTCGCTCATTTTACTAGCGTAAAACAACTTTACGCAATATAACTGTGACAAAAATAGAGAAGAAAACTGTTAAGAGCATGCCTACTATTGTGTGAATAATTGAAAAAGACCAAGCTGAAATAAAACCTCTGGCACTATCTTCTTGATTTTCCATATAATCTAAATACGATTTATCTTTCCAAGTAGGGTCATTTTTTTGTAATTCAAAATATGTTTTTTCATCTGGTACATTTTTTTTAACCGTAGCAATAAACGCCTCTACTTTTTCATCTATAATTGAAGTGTCAATTTTTGAATGATAGATATAAATAAATCCTGAAGCTAGTAACGTAAACATAATACCACCTTGCATGGCTTTTTTAATATCTTCTAAAAAAGAACGTTCTGCAAAATTTTCATTTTGTTTAAACATAAAAACACCTCCGGCTATTGAAACTAATAATAAAAATAAGCTAATAAAAGGTTCGGCCTTGTAGCCTAAAAACGAATATCCTGTATAAAAAAAGAGTAACGAAATCGCAGCAGAAATAACAGTGCAAATGAGGGCAATTTTAACAGATGGTTTCATATATTTAATTTATAAAAAAATAGGCTTTACAAAAGTAAAACCTATTTTTTAATTATTTCTTATTTTTTTAATCTTTATGCTTTTCCTAATTGTTTAAGCATTTTAGTGTGCGCCGACAATGCATTTGCAAATGTTTTATGAGAATGGTAAACAATACCAAATTCTTTTGCTGTTTCTTTTACTATTTTTGATAAGGCCCTATAATGTACATGACAAATATTTGGAAATAAATGATGTTCAACCTGATAATTTAACCCACCTACTAACCACGAAAATATTCGACTTTCATTAGCAAAATCAGACGTTGTTTCTAATTGATGAATCATCCAGTTATTTTCAATACTTAAATCTTTATCTGGAACAGGAAAATCTGTTTCAGGAATACAGTGAGCTGGTTGAAAAATAGCACCTAAAGACAGTCCTGCTATAAAATGCATCACAAAAATAAAACCTAATACCGTGTACCATGCAACACCAACAGTACCTAAAATATAAATTGGAAGCGCCACAACATAAGCATAATAAAAAATCTTTGCTAAAATTAATTCAGTAAGCAATGGTCCAAATTTAATGTTTTCAGTTTTTGTTAATCCCATTTTTTTATAACGGTATAGTTGTTGAAAATCTTTAGTTGTCATCCACATAACGGTCATTAAACCATAAATGAACCATGCGTAAATAAATTGAAATTTATGAGCTGGTACATGTTTATCATCTGGCGAAAATCTTAAAATAGGTATTGCCGGAGACACATCTTCATCATAACCATATACATTTGTATAAGTATGGTGTAAAACATTGTGTTGAATATTCCATGTTGGTGCAAAACCACCAACTAAGTTAATAATTCGACCAATAAATTTACTGACCTTCTCATTTTTTGAATAAGAACCGTGGTTTGCATCATGCATTATAGATAATCCTATTCCAGCCATTCCAAGTCCCATAGTTGAAAATAATCCTAATAAAATCCAAGGATTTGAAAATTTACCAGAAATCATAAATCCATAAGGTACAATGTATAAAGAAACCATAAAAACGGTTTTTAAATACATATTCAGATTACCATATTTGGACAAGTTATTTTCTTTGAAATATTCCCTTACACGTTTTTTTAGTGTAGAACTAAAATCTTTCCCTATAGCTCGAGAAAATTTTATTGGTTTTAAAGTTGTTTCAGTTGTACTCATAATTTGAGTTTTAAAAGTTTTTGGCAAATTTAAACAATTAAATGCTTTTAATAAAACTTATTTCGACTGACTATGGTCATCTTAACCACAAAACTCTGTTAATTATCGTTAATTTTTGATGTCAAAATGAATATAAACAAAAAAAAGGGAAGCAATGCTCCCCTTAAATATAAGTGCTAAAATGTTTACTTTTTCTTGCTTTTTTGCTTTTCTAATTGCATTTTTTGAGCTTCTTCTAGTCGTTGTGCAAATTTAGATTTTCCTTTTTTCTTTTTAGGCTTAGCTTTATTGGCTGCTATTTTAGCATGTATTTTTTTCTCATCTAAAATAAACGTTTTAATTGCTAACATAATTAACATAGTCATTAATGTAGAAATAAAATAATAAAAACTAAGACCAGCAGAATAACTATTAAAGAAGAAAATCATCATAATAGGAAAGAAATACATAATATATTTCATATTCGGCATTCCCTCTTGTTGAGGTTGTTGCATATTAGAACTATTAAAATGAGTATAAACTAAAGTTGTACCTGCCATTAATAATGTAAATAAACTAACATGGTCACCGTAAAATGGAATATCAAACCCTAAATTATAAATCGAATCATAACTTGATAAATCTTCAGCCCATAAAAATCCTTTTTGTCGCATTTCAATAGCAGACGGAAACAATCTAAAAATGGCAAATAATATTGGCATTTGAACCAACATAGGTACACAACCAGCCATAGGACTTGCTCCGGCATCTTTATAAAGTGCCATGAGTTCTTGCTGTTTTTTCATGGCATCCTTTTTATCTGGATACTTGGCTTGAATATCGGCAATTTCTGGTTTTAATACTTTCATCATTGCTGACGATTTATACATTTTATAATTAACAGGACTCAATATCAATTTAACAATAAAAGTCAATAATAAAATTGCTAATCCAGCACCTAGTCCCCAGCCAACAAAAGATTTAAACATTGGTCTTAGAGCATACACATTTATCCATCTAAACAATCCCCAACCTAAGTCAACCACATCTTGCGAACCGTTTTGATGTTCAGCTAAAATATCATAATCATTTGGACCAAAATACCATTTTAAATCAACCGAATTGGTCATGTTTTTCATGTCCAAGTTTAATTCAGCTGAATAATCTCTAATATAAACCGAATCTACCTCAATATCCAATGGTTTTTTTGCCTCAATTTTAGAACCAATCCCAAAACCATCTTCTTTCATAATCATGGCCGAAAAAAAGCTTTGCTTAAACGATACCCAAGTTGTTTTAGCTTCAAAAGTTAAATCGTCATCACTTAATCCTAAATAACTATACGATCCTTCATCATCAAAATAAATTGAAGACGCTCTTTGTTCAGACGGTAAATGCTTTTCAGTTGACAATAGATTAACATTTGCCAAAAACTTTGTGTACTGTGCATCTGCATCATCAAATCCTCTAAATAAAATCGAATAATCTACATCATACGAATCATCTGTAAGTTTATAGTTGAAAATCACCGATTTTGAGCCTAGTTTTGCTACCATTTTTAAAGATTGAGTCGTTTGTTCCTCAATGCTAAAAGCTAAATCTTGTGTGTTTTTCTTTTTTCCTCCATCTATAAATTCAATTCCGTAGGTTGTTTTGTCGTCAAACAACTGTAAAGCATTATCTTTTTCATTTATGTAGTCATCATAATTTCTAAATTGATTCAAAAATGTTTTAGTTATTTTACCACCTAAAGTCGAAATTTCAAGCTCAATTAAATCATTTTTAAGCGTTACAAATTCCTCAGGTAACTTAACTTTTTCTTTTTCAATCTTAAGTTCAGTAAATACCGTGTCTTGTTTTAACGAATCCGTATAAACCATTAAACCAGTTGACGAATCAACTATTGGATTACCTTCTGTATCCATTTTTAAATCAAAACCAACAGGAACATCAGTTGTTGCAATAACATTTTCATCTGATTTAATTTCAGGTGTAACAATGTTAGTTTTAGTAGAATCTGCTAAAATTGTTTTTTCTTTTGACGTTTTAGCACTTTCTTCATCTGGTCCATTATACAAACCAAATGTTAATAAAATCCCACCTATTAATAAAAGCCCTATGACTGAATTCTTATCCATTTTATAAAAAATTAGAGTGCAAAATTAATAAATAAGCCGATAAGAGCAGTTAAAACCAAGTTTTTTTGTGAAATAATAACAATAATCAGTTTTTGGGCGCTACCACAAAGTGGTCAAGCTTTACGTTTGTAGTTTATTTCAATAAAAAAATGGATGTAAAACTTTAAAAAGCTCATAAAGTCGCTTTTTAAAATTAACATCCAAAATATTTTATAAAAACAAAGCTACCGGTTCAATCCTTAGCGCAATAACCTAATCCAAAAACTCTATACAGCTACATTGTTTTCTCTTAATGCATCATTTAAGGACGTTTTTTTATTCGTACTTTCTTTTCGTTTTCCAATAATTAACGCACATGGTACATTATAGGTTCCGGCCTCAAACTTTTTAGGGTATGAGCCTGGAATCACAACACTTCTTGGTGGAACATAACCTTTAGTTTCAATAGGTTCATTACCTGTTACATCAATTATTTTTGTTGACATAGTTAAAACAACATTTGCACCTAAAACAGCTTCCTTTCCAACCCTAACTCCTTCAACAACAACACATCTAGACCCTACAAAGGCATCATCTTCAATAATTACTGGTGCAGCTTGTAAAGGTTCTAAAACACCGCCTATTCCAACACCTCCACTTAAATGAACATTTTTTCCAATTTGAGCACAAGACCCTACAGTTGCCCATGTATCTACCATTGTCCCCGCATCAACGTAAGCACCAATATTAACATAAGACGGCATCATAATTACACCCGAACTAACATACGCGCCATAACGTGCAATGGCATGAGGTACAACTCTAACACCTTTTTCGGCATATCCTGTTTTTAATGCCATTTTATCATGAAATTCAAACGGCCCTACTTCAATCGTTTCCATTTTACGTATGGGGAAATACATTACAACCGCTTTTTTAACCCATTCATTCACTTGCCATTCTCCATTTTCAAGTGGCTCAGCAACTCTCAATTCTCCTTTGTCTAATTTTTCAATAACTAAATTGATTGCATTTTGAACTTCAATGTCAGTTAATAAATCTCTATTATTCCAAGCGTTTTCAATGATATGTCTCATCTTAATTGTATTTCTAATGTTGTTTTAATGCAAATATAAATTTAGTTATCTATTTTTGCTAAAAATAATAAAACAATGTTTGGAAAAGGAATGATGAAAAAGTTGCAAGCTATGCAAGAACAAGTTGAAGCAACTAAAACTAAATTGAATAACGTTAAATTAATTGGTGAGGCAGATGAAGGTAAAGTTAGGGTTGAAGTTAACGGAAACGGACAAATTTGCGACATCAAAGTTGATGACTCTTTGAGCAAAACAGAAACTGTTGATCTCATTTTAATAGCCGCAAATCGTGCTTTAGAACAAGCCGAACGTACAAAAGAAATGGAAATGGCACAATCTGCTAAAGGTATAATTCCAGGCATGTGATTCTTATAAAATCAATTAACCCACTAAACTAAACACCTTCAAAAAATGGAAATTACAATCTTGATACTCGTTTCATTTGGTGCCAGTTGGTTAACTTTTTTCTGTGGTTTTGGACTAGGAACTATGCTTAGCCCTGTCTTTTACATGCTTTTTGGTGATTTAGAGTTGGCAATTGCTGCCACAACTGCTGTTCATTTCTTAAATAACGTCTTTAAATTTGTTTTAATGAAAAAATCAATCAATTGGGAAATTGCAATTCCATTTGGTTTAGCAGCAATACCCACTGCTTTTTTAGGCGCTTATTTACTCACACATTTTGACGATTTTGAGGTGTTTTCATATTCACTCTTTAACCATAATCAAAAAATAATGGCAATGAATTTAACATTTGGTGTCATTTTAAGTGGTTTTGCTTTAATTGAATTGATTCCTAGTTGGAGCCTAGCATTTTCAAAACAAAAACTATGGATTGGTGGTGCAATTAGTGGGTTTTTCGGTGGGTTGTCTGGTCACCAAGGCGCGCTAAGAACCGCTTTTTTAATAAAATATAAACTCGAAAAAAATGTATTTATTGCTACAGGAATTGTTGTTGCCTTAACGGTTGACGTAGTCAGGTCTTCAGTTTACTTTTCTGATTTAAGTAAAGTCGCCCATATTAATTGGTTTTTTGTTGGCATCTCATTAAGTGCAGCTTTATTTGGTGCAATAAGTGGTCGTTATTTTTTACAAAAAATCAAACTCAACACATTAAATCTTATTGTTTCTATTGGCATGTTAGTATTTGGATTAACTTTAGCTATGGGATTTCTAGGATAACATAAAATCTTTTTTTTAGTTCTTAGCACAGTTTTGTTCCCTAACTTTGTTAAGTCTATTGGTTTAAATAAAATGAAAAATACTTTACGTAAAACATATAAGCAGTTAAGATCTAATCTGTCACCAAAACAACGTGAAATTTTTTCTGTAAAAATATATCAAAATCTTATTTCTAAATTTAACTTGACCAATAAAAATGTGAGTATTTTTATACCGATCGAAAAGTTTAATGAAATAAACACATGGCATTTCTTAAACAACATAGATGCAAATTTTTATTTGCCAGTTGTTAAAAATAAAGCGCTCAAACACATAAAATTCGAAAACAAAAACCAACTTAAATTAAGTGATTGGGGAATTTTAGAACCAACTTATGGGCAAGAAACACTACCTTCTAATTTTGACATAGTTATTGTTCCCCTATTAGCTTATGATACAAAAGGAAACAGAGTTGGCTATGGCGCTGGATTTTATGATGGTTTTTTAAAGGATTGTCAGCCAAATTGTAAATTTATTGGCGTTAGTTTTTTTGATACCGAACAAAAATCAATAGACACCTACCCAAACGACATTCCTTTACACTATTGTGTTACACCCAAAAAAGTAATACAATTTAAAGAAAAATAAAAAAATTACCTAAAAGATGCAAGGTGCACGACATTTACTCACATTGATTTTTGTACCCACTGTTTTAATCACTATTTTTGTCATTGAAAATTATTGGTTGGCGGGAATTGAACTCGCTATTTTATTTGGTTTAATTTTTGTTATCTTTAAACCAAAAAAATAACTAACAAAAAAAACAATGAAACTAATATTCACTTTTACATTAACATTTATCTTATCAATTGGCTTTTCTTTATCTCCAAGAGCCGACCATAGCATTTGGAATAAATTACTTCAAGAAAATGTATCTTCAACCAGTAAGGTTAATTACAAAAACTTTAAAATCAATAAAAATTCAGTGTCTGATTACTTGACAGAATTAAAAACGCACACACCAGGTACTGACTGGTCACAAAATGAGAAAATGGCGTATTACATTAATATGTATAATGCTTATACGGTACAATTTATCATCACTAAATATCCTGTTTCGTCACCCAAAGACATAAATTATAGTGGTAAAGATATTTGGCATCTTAAATTGGTGAAAATGGGAAACAAAACCATGACCCTAACAACGGTTGAAGATATATTAAGAGCATATGGGGATCCAAGAATTCATTTTGCGATTAATTGTGGCGCGCAATCTTGTCCACGCTTAATGAATAAAGCATACAATGCCAAAACAATGAATGCAGACTTAACTAAAATGACTAAAATATTTATTAATGACTTAAGCGCAAATATTATTAAAGAAAAGAAAATTCAAATTTCAAAAATATTTGAATGGTATGCGCTAGATTTTAAAGTGAATAAGCAGACTATTATTGAGTTTATAAATAAATATTCAAAAATTCAAATTTCACCAAAAGCAAAAATCGAATATCTACCTTACAATTGGAATTTAAATGAGTAACATTCTGACTAAAAAAATAACAATACGCGAACAAAATAAAATTTTAACAGATTTAGGTCAACAGCAAAGTTTTGTTGCTCGATTAAAAGAAATCGATCTTTTTCCACTAACGACTAATGATTTGGAAATATTACAAATAAATTTAGGTTATTTGTGTAATTTAGAATGTAATCACTGTCATGTTGACGCATCTCCTAGGAGAAAAGAAATCACCACAAAAGATGTTTTAAAAAAATGCCTAGAAGTGATTGATAGTGTAAACACCATTCACACCGTTGATTTAACAGGAGGTGCACCAGAAATGAATCCTGATTTTGAATGGCTTTTAGATGAATTTTCAAAAAGAAATGTAGAAGTTTTAGTACGTTCTAATTTAACAATTTTGGTTGAAGGAAAATTTAAGACTTACCCTCAATTATTAGCAAAACATAAAGTAACTGTTGTTTCGTCTTTACCTTGTTATACTGAAGAAAATGTTGATGCCCAAAGAGGTGATGGTGTTTTCACTAAGTCTATTAAAGCTTTGCAAATTTTAAATAAATTAGGATATGCAACCAATCCAGACTTAAAATTACATTTAGTCTATAATCCTGGAGGTGCATCAATTGCGCCAAATCAATCAGCTTTACACGGAGATTACACAAAAGAATTAAAAGAAAAATACAATATTGTTTTTAATGAATTATACACTATTACAAACTTGCCAATAAGCCGATTTTTAGAATACCTTTTAGCTGAAAATAAAATGACAACTTATTTGGATGTTTTGGCTAATAGTTTTAATCCTACAGCAGCCCAAAATGTGATGTGTAGAAATACGCTATCAGTAGATTATAATGGAAATTTATACGACTGTGACTTTAATCAAATATTAAAATTACAAGTTGCGACAACAAAAAGTAAAAACATAATGGACTTTGATTATACCGATTTAAAAAACAGAAATATTGTAGTAAATCAACATTGTTTTGGATGTACTGCAGGTGAGGGGTCGTCTTGTCAAGGGGCGTTAACTTAGCTATTTGTTATTTAATAATATTATTTTTTGGAAATGAAATATAAAAAAAGAACAATATACTAGTAATAACTCTGCAACCCATTGAGTATGCTTTGTGAAACTCTGTGAATAACTAAATAAAAATTGCAATTATACCACAAAGACACACAAAGAAGCACTGAGATACGCAAATAGATAATTTGAGTTAAAAAATTGAATTAAAATGAATAATGAGTTCAAAAAAACAACAAATTAAAACTCTGCGAACCTCTGAGTATGCTTTGTGAAACTCTGTGAAATAACTAAATAAAAATTGCAACTATACCACAAAGAAACACAAAGAAGCACTAAGATACGCAAAGAGATAATTTGAGTTAAAAAAGAAACTTAAAAAATTGAATTAAAATGAATAATGAGTTCAAAAAAACAACAAATTAAAACTCTGCGAACCTTTGAGTATGCTTTGTGAAACTCTGTGAAATAACTAAATAAAAATTGCAACTATACCACAAAACACACAAAGAAACACTGAGATACGCAAAGAAAGAATTTGAGTTAAAAAAGAAACTTAAAAAATTGAATTAAAATGACTAAAAATGAGATTGCTACAAAAATTATTGGATGTGCCATTGAGGTTCACAAGCAACTAGGTCCAGGTCTTTTAGAAAGTGTTACCAACAATGTTTGATTTTTGAACTTCAAAATATTGGTTTAAAAGTTGTAAAAGAACAACCAATGCCAATAATATATAAAGATATTAAACTTGATCATGGTTGTAGAATGGATATACTTGTTGAAGACAAAGTGGTAATAGAAATAAAAACAGTTGATAACTTTACAGATGTCCATTTCGCACAAGTATTAACATACCTCAAGTTAGGAGATTATAAGCTAGGATTGCTCATTAATTTTCATGTATCTTTATTAAAAAATGGGTTAAAAAGAATAATTAACACATAATAATAACAAAAACTCTGCGAACCTTTGCGGGGTCACAGTGAAAATCAGTGAAATAGCAAACCAAATTAATAAGTCTAGATTTTATCTAGCATCTAAAATTATGAAAAACATACTATTAATATTCTCTATTTTATTTTCGACACTTAGCTTCTCTCAAGGTCAACGTCAAAGTTACCATGACATGTTAAAAACGTATTATAAAAATACTGTCGCTACTATTCAGCCGTCTGAACTCTACAAAAAAATGCTCAAAGGTGAAAAAATTATAATACTTGACACTAGAGAACAAAAAGAATATTCAGTATCAAAAATAAAAGGTGCAATTCATGTTGGTTATGACAAATTTGACATCAAATCTTCCGACACTTTTGATCGAAACACCACAGTAGTTGTGTACTGTACAATTGGTGCAAGAAGTGAAAATATTGGAGAAAAATTAAAGAAAGAAGGCTTCAAAAAAGTATTCAACTTATACGGTGGACTTATTTATTGGAAAAATCAAGGATACCCCGTTGTTGATAAATCAGGAAAACCAACTCAAAATATCCATGTCTATTCAGCAGAATGGGGGAAGTGGTTAAAAAAAGGTAATGCCGTTAGTAACTAATAAGATTTTTAAATTGATAATTTTTGTAGATCTTAAGTCCCATTTTGACTAAATCATTTGCAAATTTAAAACGAGACATAAAAAACAACAGTATGCCCAAACAGTTATTAATTATTTTTGTAAAAAACATTGTTTTAGGAAAGGTTAAAACGCGTTTAGCTAAAACAATAGGAAACGAAAATGCCTTTAACATTTATAAAGAACTAGTATCGATAACCGAAAATGCTACAAAAAATCTATCTATTAAAAAACACATCTATTTCTCAGATGAAATCATAAACTCTAAATGGGTTAATGATGATAAATTTGTACAAACCGGAAAAAACATTGGCGAAAGAATGGCAAACGCATTTAAAGCCAGTTTTGATAAAGGCTATGAACAAATCATCTTAATTGGTTCTGATTTACCGGATTTAACCTCTGAAATTATTTTAGACGGTTTCAAGGCGCTAAACCAAAATAAAATAGTCTTTGGACCTGCTGAAGATGGAGGTTACTATTTAATTGGAATGAATACATTCAACAACAGCCTATTCCAAAACAAACCTTGGAGCCAAACCAATCTACTAAAAACAACATTGCAAGAATTAAATAATTTCACTTTGCTATCAGAATTAAACGACATTGACACAATAGATGATCTAAAAAAATCCTCTCTAAACATCTCTTTTCAAACAAATTTGTAAATTTCTAACAAAAATCATTTCTTATGCGTGCATAGTTAGAGATTTTTTATTAAATTAGCTGAATATTTTGCTAATATAATAAATTTAAATGAATAAAGAAGAATTATTTGAATTTCACATCAGAAACAATTGGTTTAAAATCTCTAGATATTACAATCAAATTGCTTCAGACTATAAAATGTCATTCTCATGGGGGTTCATTTTATTGAACATAGAAAAAGAAGGTACCCCAAGTACAGCTTTAGGACCTAAAATGGGAATGGAGCCAACTTCACTGTCTAGAACATTGAAGAATATGGAAGAAACTGGTTTGATTGTTCGTAAATCTGATGCACTAGACAAAAGAAAATCATTGGTATTCTTAACTAATGAAGGTGTTGAAAAAAGAAAAATAGCTAAAGAAGTAGTCGTTAATTTTAACAAAAAATTATACAAATCTATTTCACCAAGTAAGGTCAAATCATTTTTTGAGACCATGAATAAAATTGATAATATACTAACTGAATTGTTAGAAGAACAAAAATAAATTATGAACAGAAAAATTAGAAAAGTAGCCGTTTTAGGGTCTGGTGTAATGGGATCTGGAATTGCTTGTCACCTAGCCAATGTTGGGTGTGACGTTTTACTGTTAGATATGGTTCCACGTGAATTGTCTGACAAACAAAAATCTAAAGGATTAACTTTAGAAAATAAAGCTGGTAGAAATAGTTTGTGTGATGGTCATTTAACAGCTTGTTTAAAATCTAAACCCTCTCCTATTTACAAAAAGGAATTTGCACAACGTATAACAACAGGTAATTTTGATGACAATTTTGAAGAAATTAGTTCTTGCGATTGGGTAATTGAAGTTGTTGTAGAACGTTTAGATATCAAAAAAATCATATTTGACAAAGTTGATAAATACAGAAAACCTGGTACGTTAGTAACATCTAATACGTCAGGAATACCAATTCACATGATGCTTGAAGATAGAAGTGAAGATTTTCAAAAACACTTTTGTGGGACTCACTTTTTTAATCCACCACGTTATTTAAAATTATTTGAAGTTATCCCAACGGCAAAAACAGACCAATCTGTTATTGATTTTTTTATGCATTATGGTGCCAGAATTTTAGGAAAAAAAACAGTACTGTGTAAAGACACTCCTGCATTTATTGCTAACAGAGTGGGTGTCTTTTCAATCATGAGTTTATTTCATGTAGTGGAAGAAATGGGATTAACCATTGAGGAAGTTGATAAATTAACAGGTCCAGTTTTAGGACGTCCAAAATCGGCAACATTTAGAACGTGTGATGTAGTTGGCTTAGATACTTTAGTTCATGTTGCAAATGGTGTGAGAGAAAATTGTCCTACTGATGAAGAAAATAAACAATTTGAATTGCCATCTTACATTAATAAAATGGTTGAAAATAATTGGTTAGGATCTAAAACTAAACAAGGATTTTATAAAAAAACAAAATTAGATGGTAAAAAGGCTATTTTATCGTTAGACTTAAACACTCTAGAATATAGGGCCAAATCAAAAGCAAGTTTTCCAATTTTAGCACAAACCAAAACAGTTGATAGTTTGGTTGACCGTACTAAAATGTTGTTTTTTTCGAAAGATAAAGCAGGTGAATTTTACAGAAAAACATTCTCTGGTTTATTTTCTTATGCCTCTCACCGTATTCCTGAAATTTCTGATGAAGTTTATAAATTAGATGATGCTCTAAAAGCTGGATTTGGTTGGGAATTAGGACCCTTTGAAACTTGGGATGCAGTAGGTGTTGAAAAAGCCATTGCTATCATGAAAGAAAATGGAAAAACACCAGCAGATTGGATTACAAAAATGATTAATAATGGAAACACATCTTTTTATAAATTAGAAAATGGGACTAAAAAATATTATGATCAAAATACAGGTAATTATGAAGTTATTCCAGGTACAGAAGATTTAATATTTATTGATAATTTAAGAGATGCAAATACAGTTTGGTCTAATAATGATTGTCATTTAATAGATTTAGGTGATGGTATCTTGAACCTAGAATTCCATACTAAAATGAATACAATTGGTGGTGGAGTTTTACAAGGGATTAATAAAGGAATTGATTTAGCGGAAACCGAATACAAGGGCTTAGTGATTTCAAATAATGGTGCGCACTTTTCAGCTGGAGCAAATGTTGGTTTAATTTTTATGATGGCAGTTGAACAAGAATATGACGAATTAAATTTTGCCATAAAACAATTTCAAGATACCATGATGAGAGTAAGATATTCTGCTTGTCCGGTAATTGTAGCACCTCATAACATGGCTTTAGGCGGTGGTTGCGAAATGTCAATGCACGCCGACAAAGTTATCGCCCATTCAGAACTATACATGGGATTAGTTGAATTTGGTGTCGGTTTAATTCCCGGTGGTGGTGGAACCAAAGAATTCGCTAAAAGATTATCTGACGAATTGCATACTGGTGACGTCAGAATCAATAGATTTAGAGATAAATTTTTAACCATTGGTCAAGCACAAGTGTCAACATCTGCTTATGAAGCATTTGATTTAGGTTATTTAAGACCTGGGATTGATGAAGTAGTTGTAGATAGAGATTATCAATTAACCCGAGCAAAAGAAGCATGTTTATCACTTTATAACGTAGGTTATACACAACCAGTTAAACCAAAAAACATTACTGTTTTGGGTGAAGAAGGATTAGGGATTGTTTATGTTGGAGCCGATACAATGGCACATGGTAATTATATTTCTGAACACGACAAATACATATCTGAGCAATTAGGTTTTGTATTAGCAGGCGGAGATTTATCTGGACTTAACCAAGTTGATGAACAATATTTATTAGACTTAGAACGAAAAGCATTTTTGGATTTATGTACTAAGAAAAAAACATTGGAAAGAATACAGAGTATTGTGACTAAAGGGAAGATACTTAGAAATTAGAATATAGAGTGCTACGCTTTTTATATAATAGACCAGCGTTGTTAGATTTTAGAACGCTACGCTTCTAGATTGAAGGATTAATAAAGTAAACATTGAAACATGCATAATTTTAAGGAATTAAATATTTGGAAAAGATCAGTTGATTTAGCCGTGAAGGTTTATCAATTATCCAGAGGCTTCCCTAAAGAAGAGAAATTTGGACTAACGAGTCAAATTACTAGATGTGCCGTTTCAATTGGTTCCAATATTGCGGAAGGCGCAGGAAGAAATACTGATAAAGACTTTAATAACTTTTTAGGTATTGCTTTAGGTTCTTCTTTCGAACTAGAAACACAAATAATTATTGCAAATAAAGTAGGACTTATTGATGATGAAAGTTTTAAATCCATTTCTTCAGAAATACTAGAAGTACAAAAAATGATAAATGGATTTAAAAGAAAATTAATAAAACAATTCAGTTTACTGAACAAAAAAGTCTAGAAATCTAACGTCTAAAAGCGCAGCGTTCTAGCATCTAATTATGAGAACAGCATATATAGTAAAAGGATACAGATCAGCAGTAGGAAAAGCCAATAAAGGAGGCTTTAGATTCTACCGTCCTGATGATTTGGCAGCAGATGTAATTAAACATTTATTGGCTCAAGTGCCACAATTAGATCACGAATTAATAGATGATGTAATTGTAGGTAACGCCATGCCAGAGGCCGAACAAGGTTTAAATGTCGGAAGATTCATCTCACTCATGAGTTTAAACACTGAAAAAGTGAGTGGAATGACCGTCAATCGTTATTGTTCGTCTGGAATTGAAACCATGTCAATAGCTAAAGGGAAAATTGAAAGTGGACAAGCAGATATTATTATTGCAGGAGGTACCGAAAGTATGTCAGCAATTGAAATGGGTGGATGGAGAGTTACACCTAACGCTAAAGTTTCTAAAGTCCATGCCGATTGGTATTGGGGAATGGGAAATACAGCAGAAGAAGTTGCTAAAGAATACAATGTAACAAGAGAAGAACAAGATCAATTCGCCTTTAATTCTCACATGAAAGCTTTAAAAGCCATTGAAGAAGGAAAGTTTGTAGATGATATTGTACCTGTAACAGTTAATCAAATTTATGTTGACGAAAACGGAAAACGTGCCGAAAGAAGTTATGTTGTAGATACTGATGAGGGGCCACGTAAAGGAACAACAATTGATGCATTAGCCAATTTGAGACCCGTATTTAATGCAAAAGGAAGTGTAACAGCAGGTAATTCTTCACAAATGTCAGATGGAGCAGCATTTGTTTTAATGATGAGTGAAGAAATGGTTAAAAAATTAAACCTTGAACCTATTGCAAGATTAGTGTCTTATAAAGTAGTTGGTGTACCTCCAAGAGTGATGGGAATTGGACCAAAATTTGCCATTCCAAAAGCAGTTGAAGCTGCAGGTTTAAAAATTGATGACATTGATTTATTTGAATTAAATGAAGCATTTGCCTCACAATCGGTAGCCGTTGTAAGAGAAACTGGACTTGATCCTGAAAAAGTGAACGTAAACGGTGGCGCAATTGCCTTAGGGCATCCACTTGGTTGTACAGGAGCAAAATTATCGGTTCAAGTAATGAATGAATTAAAAAGAAGAAAACAAAAATATGGAGTAGTTACTATGTGTATTGGAACTGGACAAGGTGCAGCTGGTGTAATTGAGATGATGTAACAGAGTTTATCCCGAGAGGGGAATTAAAAAATGAAAATTAAAGAACTTGACATAACTAATATAAAAGCACTACGGCATGAAGTGCTTTGGCCGCATAAACCATCATTTGAAGACTGTGTGATTGAACCAGATGAACTAGAATCGACTTTTCATATGGGAGCAGTAGAAAAAGATATTGTGGTAGGTACATCAACTTTTTTAGTTGACATTAATGACAAATTTGACACTAAAAGTCAATACAGATTAAGAGCTATGGCTACGTCACCTGCCGTTAGAGGTAAACAAGTTGGAAGGCAAATTATTGAAGCATCAATTGAAAAATTAAAAAATATGGGGATAGAATTATTATGGTGTGATGCCCGATTAGAAGCCACTGGATTTTATGAAAAGTTGGGGATGAAAATGAAAGGCGAAATCTATGACGTGCCCAATATAGGTCCACATAAGTTAATGTATTTAGAACTGAAGTAGAAAGAAAATAGAGCGCTTTGCTCAATAGATATTAGATCGCTACGCTTTTAAACAAAAAAGATAGAATCTGAAATTTTAATAATAAATTTAGTCTAGGTTATACAACCAATTAATCAAGACTTATAAAATAAAAAAGTCTAGTTTCTAGTATCTAGAAATCTAGCATCTAAATAAAATGGAAAATAAAAAAGCAATTGTAGGAGGAGAATTCCTAATTAGAGATGTTGAGTGTAACGAAATTTTTACACCGGAAGATTATACAGAAGAGCAAGGTATGATTGCTCAAATGTGTTTGGATTTTATTAAGGCTGAAGTAACGCCAAATTTAGACCGAATCGATAAAATGGAAGAAGGGTTAATGCCTTCTATTTTAGAAAAAGCTGGTGAATTAGGTTTGTTAAGCATGTCAGTTCCTGAACAATTTGGAGGAATGGGTGTTGAGTTTCCAACATCATTATTAGCTACAGAATATACAGGCAGAGGACATTCGTTTTCGGTAGCTTATGGGGCGCACACAGGAATTGGGACTTTGCCTATTTTGTATTACGGAACAGAAGAACAAAAAGCCAAATACATTCCTAAATTAGCAACTGGTGAATGGAAAGCAGCTTATTGTTTAACCGAACCAAGTGCAGGATCTGATGCCAATTCAGGGAAAACTAAAGCGGTTTTATCGGATGACGGAAAACATTATGTTTTAAATGGTCAAAAAATGTGGATTACTAATGGTGGATTTGCAGATATAATGACTGTATTTGCTAAAATTGATGATGATAAAAATTTGACCGCTTTTATAGTTGACGCACATACTGAAGGTATTTCTTTAAATCCTGAAGAAAAAAAAATGGGAATTAAAGGGTCATCAACCAGACAAGTATTTTATAACAATGTAAAAGTGCCGGTTGAAAATTTATTAGGCGAAAGAGAATTAGGGTTTAAAATTGCTTTAAACATTTTAAACATTGGTAGAATTAAATTAGCTGGTGGAGTTTTAGGTGGTTCTAAAGAAACTATTAATCATTCTGTACAGTACGCAAATGAACGTGAGCAATTTGGAAGAGTAATTTCTAAATACGGTGCGATTAGACATAAATTAGCTGAACAAGTGATTAAAACTTTTGCGTTAGAGTCAGCAAGTTATAGAGCAGCAGCCGATATTGATGCCGCAATTCATGACTTAATGAAAGGCGGAATGTCTAAAGAAAAAGCGACTTTAAAAGGTATTGAGACTTTTGCGCCTGAATGCGCTATTTTAAAAGTTGTTGGTTCTGAAACGTTAGACTATTGTGTAGATGAGGGTGTTCAAATCCATGGAGGAATGGGATTCTCAGCTGAATCTGCTATTGAAAGAGCTTATAGAGATTCAAGAATCAACAAAATATTTGAAGGAACCAATGAAATTAACAGACTATTAACCGTTGACATGATTTTGAAAAAAGGAATGAAAGGTCAATTAGATTTAATGACTCCTGCAATGGCAGTTGCTAATGATTTAATGTCAATTCCAGATTTTGAAGACCCATCAACTGAATTATTTACAGAAGAGAAAAAATACATTAAAAACTTTAAAAAAGCAATTTTAATGGTTGCAGGAACTGCTGTTCAAAAATTAATGATGAGCTTGTCTAAAGAAGAAGAAATTTTAATGAATGCAGCTGATATGATTAACGATTGTTACGTTGCAGAATCTGTAATGTTAAGAGTTGAAAAAATGGCAAAAGCTAAAGGAGAAGATAATGTTTCTATTTATATTGACATAGCTAAAACATATATTTTTGATGCAGCAAGTAGAATTAATAAAGCCGGTTGTGATGCCTTAATGAGTTTTGTTGAAGAAGATGAACTTAAAATGATGCTCATGGGAATGAGAAGATTCACTAAAGTAGCGCCTATGAATACAAAACAAGCAAGACAAAATATTGCTTTAAAATTAATTGAGAAAAACGAATACTGTTTTTCAGACGCCATTAATAAATAAACAATTATTTAATTAATAATTCACAACCCAAAAATGCCATTTGATTTAGTTCAAATGGCGTTTTTTTTACGGTATGATTTTTGATTTAAATTTCAGAAACAAAATAATGAAATATATTAGCATAGTACTTATTATCTTTCTCATTTTAAGTTGTAACAAAAATGAACAGTCGCCAATATTTAATTGTGATGTTGATGGTATAGAATGGAAACCAAGTAGTGTGTCAATAGGTAGAAATCATGATGATGATTTATTAATACTTCAAATTAAAGATGATACACTTAGTTTAATTTTTAAAATAGAGGCAGATGGTGTAGATGACTATGACCTGTCTCCCAATTCAAATCACAAAGTTTTTGTTAATATATCTCATCCACCCTATGTTTACCCCTACGAATCTTCTTATAGTTTAAGCAACGGTAATTTTACAATTAGTGAAATCAAAGGATTTAAAAAAATTATGAAAGGCTCTTTTTCATTAGATGTATATAACGAATTTGGAGACAAAAAAAGCTTTACAAATGGCAAATTTTCAGGCTATACTTATTTTGATTAATTAATATTCAGCAATTCCAAGAGTACATCAATAAAATTGGAAAATTATTTCTTTTAATAAACAAAAAAAATCTTTTCAAAAATGAAAAGACTTTTTTATATATTTTAAATTGCAATTGACAATTATTTTGCCACAGCTCTTCTTTTTTCTTGAATTCTTGCAGATTTACCAGTTCTTTCTCTAAAGTAGAAAATTCTAGCTCTACGCACTTTACCAATTTTGTTCACAACAATTTTCTCGATAAAAGGAGAGTTTACAGGAATAATTCTTTCAACACCAACACTCCCTGACATTTTTCTAATCGTAAAAGTTTCAGTTGCTCCTGACCCTCTTCTTTGTAGAACAACACCTTGAAATTGTTGAATTCTTTCTTTATTTCCCTCTTTAATTTTATAATGAACAGTAATCGTTGACCCTGCACCAAATGCTGGCAATTCGTTAGTTACTGTTAAGTCTTTTTCTAATTCTTTAATAATATCCATGTCTCAAAAATCTTATTCCCTGTAATTCGGGGTGCAATATTACGAATAAAAATCGTTTTACAACTCAAAATATTGTTTTTTTTCGCTTTATTTTTCAATTTATTTACAATACACTATACTTCAAATCCAATTATGCATATATCATCAATTTGTTCACATTCTTCTTCAAAAGCTGACATCCATCTTATGATTTCATTTTCAAGGTCTTGAGATTGTTCACCATAATTTTTATCACAAATTGACAATAAATAATTTTTTAAAGCTTTTACCTTATATTTTTTTCCTCTTTCACCACCAAACTGGTCAGCATAACCGTCAGACGTCATATAAAATTTATGCCCTTTTTCTATTTTTAAAGTATGTTCCTCAAAAATTTGGTCATCAGGTGTAAAACCTGCTACAGCTACTTTTGTGGCTTTGACCTCAGTTAGTTCTCCGTCTTTAATAACCCACAAAGGTCTATATGCTCCTGAATATACCAATTCATTTGTTTCTAAGTCAATAGTACAAATAGCGGCATCCATACCGTCTTTTGTTGAATCTTTACCTCCACCTTGTTTTAAAGTGTTCTTAATTGCTCTATTTAATTCTGATAATATTTTACCTGGAGATGTTTCATGACGTTCATTTACAATAATATTTAACCGATCAGATCCAATCATACTCATAAATGCACCCGGCACTCCATGTCCAGTACAATCCGCACAAACCACAACTAATTTATTTTGATGTTTGGTGTACCAATAAAAATCACCCGAAACAATATCTTTTGGTCTAAATAAAACAAATGAGTTTGGCAAACCTAATTTCATTTCTTCATCCAGTGGTAAAATTGCTGTTTGAATCCGTTTAGCATAATTGATACTGTCTTCTATTTCTCTTTTTTGCTCCGATATTTCAACATTTTTATGTTCTAAAACTACGTTTTTTTCTGAAATTTCTTTTGTTCTTTCTTCAACAACTCCTTCTAGCCATTCATTTTTAGCTTTAAGGCGTTTTGAACTGATTTTTATGGCAATTAAAATGAGAATAATTAAGAGTAAAACATAGCCTAAATAAGCCAAGGTTGTTCTAAACCAAGGTGGTGAAATCGTAAATTTAAAGTATGCAATTTGACTATAGTTACCATATATATTTTGAGATTTGACTTTAAAAATATAGTCCCCTTCATGTAGATTGGTGTAATTAGCAGTATTCACCATAGTTAATTCAGACCATTGGTCGTCTTTTCCTTCTAATATATAGGTGTAATATGGAATATGTTCATCTTCAAAATAAGGAGATGCAAATCTAAATTTAATGTCGTTTAGGGCATAATTAATAATGAGAGGGTTAAGTGAATCTTGAACGCCACCTCCATAAAACACTACTGAATCTTTCCCTAAAGTAACCTCTCTTATTAATGAAGTAAAGTTTGATTTATATCTTTTTTGCTGGTTTTCTTTGTAACGTATTAATCCATCAGCGCAACCTATCCAAAGTACACCATTATTTTCTAAATAAAATTGATTGACTCTACCATAATTAATTCCCCAAAAGGGTTTAATTACAAATTCTTCTTCTTTTAAATCATAATAGCCTATTTTTTGATCGGCCGTAAACCAAGTTCTATTTTTATCTTCTGTGATTGAGAGAATTTCAGCCTCAAAAAGAGAGTCATAAAAAGGAATAGCGTCAAACATCCCTCTGTAAAAGTCGGGATCATCTTTATATTCATCATCTAAACCTAATTTCATTTCTTCTTCATCAATAAACCTTAAAATACCAGCTGAGCTTCCAAAAACAAGTTTTTTATTAAACGTTAATGGTTGGGTTCGGTTATCACTTTTAAGTCCATCAAAAGAACCATATTGGTCAAAAATAACATCCTCTTCAATGGTAAGTCTAATGGCTCCTGAATTAGATGTTCCAATCCAAATTATATTTTCATATTCGGGATCTTCTACAATATCTAGAATAGTAGATAGAATTTCTTTTTTTTGCCATTTTTGGTTGATAAAATTCTCATCCCAAATTGCTATTCCATTTCGGCCTGCTGTTATAATATTTTTATTGTGGGGGTCAAAATATATTTTATTGGTGTTAATTGTAGATATTTTAGAAAAAGAATGAGGTGTTTTGAAAACTGGAGTCAATATTTTAGGCTCTTCTCTACCCCATGGCCATATTCCAAGGGGAAGCTGTGTACCGAGTGACCTCCAAATCCCTTCAGTAGTCGCCACATATAAACTGCCATTTATTATTTTTAAATCCCAAACTTGATTATTAATATTAGTAATATTCACAAATTCTTTATTTATTTCTGGGTTCGTATTTTGTACATATAAGCCAAAAGAAGTCCCTACATATAAAAGATTATTGAATCGAATAAAAGTTTGAACATCACCATCAATTCCAGATTTTTCGTTAAAATACGATAGTGGAGAATAATAATTTACTTTAGAGATTCCGTTAGCTAAACCTAACCACAAATTTTGATCACGGTCTTCAAACATACTTTTAACATCATTTGTTCGCATTCCGGTAGCCATGTTGATTTGCTTTTTAAGTTTACCTTGTTCATCAATAATATAAATCCCTTTTCGGTTGGTACTTAGTGCAAAATTTCCATCAGACAATCGGATAGAATGAAATAATTTAAGCGGGTTTAAATAATTATTATCGGGATCTAAAATGGGAATTAATTGGTCATTCCACCATTTAAACATGCCTTGTTCTTGCGTAATCAGTATGAGGGTGTCGGAATATAATGATTGATGGATTCCAAAACAACCATAACCTGTTCCTTCAAATGTTCCAAATAAATATTCGGTGCCTTTTAATAACTTAAAAGTATCATTTTCCCATTTTAAGATTCCTTTACCTCTCTCTCTCACATAAAAAACGCCATTTGTTAAATAAGAGGTATGAAAACTAACATCTGCAAAAACAGAAGTAATGGAATTGAATTCTATATTGTAAATGTAAACGGCCTCTTGTGCTTGGAAAAAAACTTCATTTTTAGTTGAATAAATTGATACAATTTCACTAAAATATTGACTTTCTTCATCTAGCATATCAATCATAGAATGATAAATCAAATGATGATGTTCGTCCGATTCTAAATAACCAAAATCATTATTGGTACCTACATAAATAACACCATTTGAATCTATAGCTAAACTTTTCACAAAATTCCCAATTGACACTTCAATAAAATCCCAATCTTGCCCATCAAATTCAAGAATACCATTAGAATTACCAAAATACATAACACCTCTTTGGTCCTGAACAACTGCAAAATTTTCAGGATTCATTTTAATTTCTGAACCGTCATCATTCAACTTGTTAATTTTATATTCTTTTGATGAATAATTAACAATAGGAGGATAATAATCTTGCGCAAGTGCTAATTGACAGAAAAAAATTAAATAAAATGTTAATAAATGTAGCTTCATTTTGGGTGCTTTATTTTTTGATATAAATATCTTTACCAAAAATAGTAAAAATGAGCCAAGAAAAAACATTTAAAGCAATAATTCAGCATGTTGAAAAATTCCATGATTCATTTGGGATTGAAAATAATTACAAACCAACTTCTAAATTGAGTCAACAAGATTTTGAATTGCGACACCGTTTAATGCAAGAAGAAAATGAAGAATATCTTGAAGCTGCTCAAAATAATGACTTGATAGAAATTGCTGATGCGTTAGGTGATCAGCTGTATATTTTATGTGGAACGATTTTAAAACACGGGTTACAGGATAAAATCACTGAAGTGTTTGAAGAAATTCAACGTTCAAACATGAGTAAATTAGATAAAGATGGCAAAGCAATTTACCGTGAAGATGGTAAAATCTTAAAATCAGACCAGTATTTTAAACCAGATATTAAGTCGATTATAGGAGAGTAACGTTTTTGTTTTATAACCGCAATAGTCACTATTTTTTAAGTTTTGTTTAACTTTTTCAATAATTGATTGTTGTAATAGTCTTTAAATTTTGTTAATCGACTACCGTACCAGCTAAACATTTCTCCATCTACCAACATGACTTTTGCATTGGTTTGACTTTGTAATTCATGTATATGTTTTTCTTTAAAAGGATAGGGTTCTGAGCTTAAAAAAATGAAATCAATATCCATGTTTTTAATCTGATTTATGGTTAACTCATCATATCGTGATAATTTATTTTGGATGCCATTTTCAAGTCCGCATAAATTTAAAAGATGACTAATAAATGTATGCTGTCCTGCACACATAAATGGTTTGCGCCAAATGAGATAAAGTACTTTTTGATTGATTTGTGGTAGATTGGTAAAGTTTTGCTGAATTGAATTGATTATTTGATTACATGTTTCTACTTTATTGGTTAAAATCCCAATGTCTGACATCATTTTAAATGAACCTTTTAGTGTAAAAATATCACTTACATAAACAGTATACAATTTTTGAAGCGCCTCTATTTCTGCTTGGGTATTTTCTTCTTTATTGGCTATAATTAAGTCAGGGTTTAGGGCTTTTATTTTTTCAAAATTTACAGTTTTGGTTCCCCCTACTCTTGTTTTGGATCCGATAGCTATCGGATTAAACCATTTAGTTGGGTGAATGCAAAATTTAGTAATTCCGACTACTTTACTGTCCAAACCAATATCATATAAAAATTCGGTTTGAGATGGTACTAAAGAAACAATCCGTTTAGGTGAATTACCTAAACGGATTGTATTATTCATTTGATCTTTTAATTCAATCATTTACAATGCATTAATCATATCATAACGGGTTACAATATTGAATTTTCCATTTTTGAGTTCGACTAACACAGCAGGTGTGTCGTGATTGATTAATCCTTTAATGTCTTCAATCTTAGTTTCTTCCTTAACAATTGGCAATGCATTTTGCATTACTTTTTCTAAAGGTGTATCCAATAAATTAGGGTCATCTAATAAAGCTTGAAATAGTTTTGTATCATCAACATACCCAACAAATCCACCATCTTTAGTTACTGGTATTTGAGAAATTCCGTAATCTTTCATTTTAGCAATAGCATGCGACACCAATTCTTCAGAAGCACAAACAACCAAACCTTTATCGGCATGATTTGCGATTAAATCTTTTGCTGTTTTATGGTCTTCATCTAAAAACCCTCTTTCACGCATCCAGTCGTCATTAAACATTTTACCAACATAACGGCTTCCATGGTCATGGAAAATAACAACGATTACATCATTCTCAGTAAATTGATCTTTTATTTGCATTAAACCTGCAATTGCTGATCCAGCTGAATTACCAACAAAAATACCTTCTTCACGGGCTATTCTTCTTGTCATTACCGCTGCGTCTTTATCTGTCACTTTTTCAAATTGATCAATAATTGAAAAATCAACATTTTTAGGTAAAATATCTTCACCAATTCCCTCTGTGATATAAGAATAAATTTCGTTTTCGTCAAAAATACCTGTTTCATGATATTTTTTAAATACAGAACCATACGTATCGATTCCAATATTTTGTATTTTTGGATTTTGCTCTTTTAAAAATTTACCAGTTCCTGAAATTGTACCACCAGTACCAACACCAACAAGTAAATGCGTAATTTCACCTTCAGTTTGTTTCCAAATTTCTGGCCCTGTTTGTTCATAATGAGCCAACGCATTTGATGGATTATCATATTGATTTACATACCAAGAATTTGGAGTTTCAGTTGCTAATCTTTTAGAAACCGAATAATAAGAACGTGGATCTTCAGGCTCAACATTCGTTGGGCAAACCACAACTTCAGCACCAACAGCTCTCAAAATATCCATTTTTTCTTTAGATTGTTTGTCAGACAATACACAAATTAATTTATAGCCTTTTAAAATACATCCAAGAGCTAATCCCATTCCTGTATTACCTGAAGTACCTTCAATAATTGTTGCACCTGGTTTGATTAAACCTTGTTTTTCAGCATCTTCAATCATTTTCATAGCCATCCTGTCTTTAATAGAATTTCCAGGATTTGTGGTTTCAACTTTTGCCAAAACTAATGCTTTACATCCCTTTGTTACGCTATTCAATTTAACCAATGGTGTATTACCAATAGTTTCCATTATATTATTGTAGTACTTCATTTTAAGTGCTTATATTTTATTAAGCAAATATACTTGATTTATTAAAAATACAGACTTTATTAAACAAAAAAAGAGCCCTGAAAAATCAGAGCTCTTTAATTTTAAAAATTATTCTACTTAAAAATAAAAGTGGAAATATATTTGAGTATTGAAATTATCAATATTTGAACTAAAAGTTCTACTTCCTAAACTTGGAGTATCTGTATGCGTTACAATTTGACCTGCACCATTGTCAGCAAAAGGATCAAATCTTTCGTATGTAAAGCTAGATTTATTTGATTTGTTCATCATTACTCTCCATCCAAATTCAGTTCCCATAGCAATTTTTGGAGCTATGAAATACTCAACACCTACAAATCCTCTTACACCTAAGCCAACAGTAGAACCAAAATTTTCTTCTAGTACTCTACCATAATCAGCATTATAATAACCGATTGCTGATGTAGGTGTTAAATTTGTTGCATCCATTGTATTTCCGTAAGTATAACTACGTGAGCTATTAGTCCATGACAATACTGCCTCTGCACCATATATACCTCTTAAACGTGTTTTACCTCTTCTCCATTCATAACCTGCAGAAATATAAGTTGTAGAACTATTAGTCCCATACTTATCAACCACAGTTGAATCCGGTGTATTGGCTCTATCATCAAACACTTCATAAGATGTTAATGCGTCTGAACCACCATTGTAAAAGGTCATTCTTAAAGCATTGTTATCTGTTAACATATACTTCCCAAAAATACTTTGTGAAGCACCTACAATTGGACTGTTAATATATGATTGTGAAAATGAATTGTAACCAGTATATCCGAACATACTTCCTACAAATCCTGTTACATTTCCTAAACCAACACCTGCACCAACGGCAAACTCCCCTTTGACTGGCATGATGTCAATTCCTTTTTTATTTTGTATTTGGTCATTACTTTGACCGTAAGATATTACTCCTACGCACATAGCAAGAACCAAGCTATATATCTTATTCATAATTATCGTTTTATTATTTAAATTAATATTTAATCGAAAAACGATTCTTAGTTAAAACTACCATTAAACACTAAGTCCATTCCAGTTACAATTTGCCCATCAACTAAAGATGTATTTAATTGTTCTAAAGGATTAGCATTTGATAAAGTATAAGTTCCTAACCAAGTTGAATCAGCTGAAAATGCAGCATTAATAAAAATTAAATCACCTGTAAATTCCATTGCACCAACATAAACACCTACACTATTACTACCTGCTGTTTCAGTTGGAATAACCGCTGTGTAATTTCCATTTGCATCAACTGTAAAAGAAAAATTTTCATTATTTGACAAACCATAAGGTGTATTATAATACTTTACTAATACATCTCTTGCAGGAAATGGTGAAGCAGCATCTAAAAGAATATTAGCACCTTGAGGAGTCATACCTTGGTCATAACCTGACACATACACAGATCCTTTAATAGTAGCCGATCCATATTGATTTGCATTATTATTTTCAGCAGTAATATTTGCATCATATACTTTATCAATTGTACCACCTGAATAAATATATACTGAAGCATTTCCTCTTGAAATATAAGAATCAACCTCTAAAGTAGAACCATCATTTGTAAACATTTTACGTGTTACACCATGCTTATCTTCAAAAGATATTGAAACCCAATATCCTTCTTCTGTTGCTGGAATTTCTAAAGTAAATTTTCCGCTGGCATCAGTAGTTGCCATATATACTTTTTTGTCATAGTTATAACCTGACTCTGGATTTTGAACCCAATCTTGAGTGTTTACTTCAACCTTAACTGTTAATCCTTCTACGTTTTCAGGCATAGAGTATGATGAATATAACCCTAAAGCATTTACATCATTTGTTTGGTCAATATCTGCTCTTACAGTACCATTAATTGTTGCAGTACCTAATTCTGTAGATGCAACTTCATCTTTTTTACATGACGTTAGTGCGATTGCTCCAATTGCCATTATTGAAAAAATTATTCTTTTCATAATTATTTTATTTTAACCTAAATTTAGATTTGTTTTTAATTTTTATTTTATTTTTACTCACTTTTAAAAATAAAAGTGGAAATATATTTGTGTATTGAAATTATCAATATTTGAACTAAAAGTTCTACCTCCTAAATTTGGAGTATCGGTATGCGTTACAATTTGTCCGGCACCATTATCAGCAAAAGGATCAAATCTTTCGTATGTAAAGCTAGATTTATTTGATTTGTTCATCATTACTCTCCATCCAAATTCAGTTCCCATAGCAATTTTTGGAGCTATGAAATACTCAACACCTACAAATCCTCTTACACCTAAGCCAACAGTAGAACCAAAATTTTCTTCTAGTACTCTACCATAATCAGCATTATAATAACCGATTGCTGATGTAGGTGTTAAATTTGTTGCATCCATTGTATTTCCGTAAGTATAACTACGTGAGCTATTAGTCCATGACAATACTGCCTCTGCACCATATATACCTCTTAAACGTGTTTTACCTCTTCTCCATTCATAACCTGCAGAAATATAAGTTGTAGAACTATTAGTCCCATACTTATCAACCACAGTTGAATCCGGTGTATTGGCTCTATCATCAAACACTTCATAAGATGTTAATGCGTCTGAACCACCATTGTAAAAGGTCATTCTTAAAGCATTGTTATCTGTTAACATATACTTCCCAAAAATACTTTGTGAAGCACCTACAATTGGACTGTTAATATATGATTGTGAAAATGAATTGTAACCAGTATATCCGAACATACTTCCTACAAATCCTGTTACATTTCCTAAACCAACACCTGCACCAACGGCAAACTCCCCTTTGACTGGCATGATGTCAATTCCTTTTTTATTTTGTATTTGGTCATTACTTTGACCGTAAGATATTACTCCTACGCACATAGCAAGAACCAAGCTATATATCTTATTCATAATTATCGTTTTATTATTTAAATTAATATTTAATCGAAAAACGATTCTTACAATTCAGTTGGATTAATACCAAATGGCCCAACATTTATTACATCTCCATCACTTAAAGCAGGAGAAGAAATTCCAGCAGGTCCTCCTATTGAATAAACAGAAGGCGTTAATGAATCAGCAGTCATAGCAGCATTTTGTCTTACTTTATCAGCGATAAAATCATCAAAACCTAAAGAAATACTTACAGTAGAAGTACTAGGTGATGCATAAGTAGGTACTTGAATTGTAAAGTAACCACTTCCGTCTAGAGTAAATGCAAAATCAGATCCATATCCAACTCCATTTGGTGCATTTGTATATCTCCAAGACCATTCAACACCATTCATTGGTGATGAACTGTAAAGATTTGTCCAAGGCGATCCATAAAACGCATCATAAGCAGCATCAGGCGTTACATCCCAAGACACTAAAACTCTCCCTTTTACAGTTGCTGTACCAAATTCATTAGCACTTGCGTCTGTTACTGAAATATTTGCATCATATACAAAGTCTAAATTTGCACCATCATAAATAAATACATTTTCATTACCTTTAGTAATCATTGAAGCTTCATTTAAAGCAGATCCATCAGTTGTGTACATTTTTCTTGTCACACCATTTACATCATCAAATTCAACTGTTACAGTATATCCGTCTTCTGTTGCTGGTAAGTCAAGTGAAAAGAAACCACTAGCATCTGTTGTTGCTGTAAACGTTTTTTTAGGGTAATCAAAACTTCCATTTGGTGATTCATCTAAATCATAATAATCTACTTCAACTCTCACAACCATACCTTCAACGGCATCTGGTGTGTAATTCCATTCATACAAACCGCCTGAATTCAAATCATTTGTTTGATCAATATCTGCACGGATTGTTCCCGTAATTGTAGCTGAACCTAATTCAGGCGCAGTTTCATCTTTTTTACAAGATGTCATAGCTATTGCTGCAATAGCTACAATCGAA
>Ga0316209_1001075_pt1 | contig 32993 bp, 26 predicted proteins | sample 6monopyrite_MG_FD_204945 | JGI IMG/M metagenome (GOLD analysis project Ga0316209, IMG submission 204945) | Microbial mat bacterial communities from mineral coupon in-situ incubated in ocean water Damariscotta River, Maine, United States -... | ecosystem: Environmental > Aquatic > Marine >...
GGGTGAGCGGCGCGGAGACAAAGCGCGGAGCGGATCGCGCGCTCGCACATCTTCGTGTGCTCGACCTGACCTCAGCGCAGGCGGCCTACGCCGGTCGTTTGCTTGCGGACCTGGGCGCCGAGGTGATCAAGATCGAGCCGCCCGAGGGCGATCCCGCGCGCCACGAAGCACCGCTCTCGGCGGGGGGCGCCAGTCTCCCCTTCTTCTACGAGAACGCGAACAAGAAGAGTGTCGTGCTGAATCTCGATTCGGACGAGGGGCAGGCGCATTTTCGAACGCTCTCGTCGTCGTCGGATCTGATTCTCGAATCCCTACCCGTCGGCCGACTCGCGGCGCTGGGCCTCGACTACGCATCGCTCGCGAAGGAAAACCCGTCGCTCGTGATGACCTCGGTTTCGGGCTTCGGGCAGACGGGGCCGCTTGCGACCGAGCGCTCGAACGATTTGATCGCGAGTGCGCTCGGGGGAGCGATGACCTCGGTCGGTGACCCCGCCGATCCGCCGGTTCGTTTGGCCGGTCATCAGGCGGATGTCATTACGGCAAGCCTCGCCGCCGCGAGCTCGTTGGTCGCACTCCGCCATGCAACCCGGACCGGAGAGGGGCAACACGTCGATGTGTCGAGTCTCGAAGTGGTCTCGGCGATCACCCATATCGCCGGCGTCGGGAAATGGCTCGAGGATGGCGTGATCCCCAAGCGGGTTGGCTCAGGACTCGTCGCTTCTGTCCCGTCCGGGGCCTATCGATGCAAGGATGGCCTCGTCTACTTGATGGTCAATCGTCCGGCCCATTGGATGGCCCTGGCGACCTGGATCAACGAAGTCACGGGCAACGAAGAAGTCCTGATGGAGGAATTCCACGGTCCGTCCTCGAGTCGTCTTCCGTTTCGCGAGTTGCTCGACCTCTTTATCGGCGAGCTCACCGCAACGATGACGGTGGATGAGGCCTACCACGAGGGGCAGCGGCGTCATATCGCGTTCACGCCGATCAATACGGCGGAGCGGATCTACTCGGATCCCCAGCTTGCGGCGCGCTCATTCTTCACGCGCCTGGAAACCGCCGATGGCGAATCCATGCTCGCGCCCGGCGCTCCCTATCGCCCCGCGCGATCCGGTTGGGCCGTCGATGGATCGGCGCCGTCCTGTGGTCGCGATACCGATGCGATTCTGTCCTCGCCCCGTGTCAGGCCTTCGCAGGTCGATGCGAGCAAGAGTGTTAGGCCATCGGGGCGTGCGTCGGGAACAACAGGTGCGCTCGCGGGCCTGCGCGTGGTTGAATTCGGAACCGGTCTCGCCGCGCCCTGGATCGGTCGCATCCTTGCCTGGGCAGGCGCGGAAGTCATCAAGGTCGAATCCCGCGGATACCCCGATGTCCCCCGGCTCTTCGTGTCGCCGCGCAACCCCGAGCAGGGAACCCAGCCCGAATGCTCGCCCTGGTTCACGGACTGGAGCGCGGGGAAACGGTTCGTTTCGCTCGATCTGCGCAACGAAGAGGGGGCGGAGCTCTGTCGCCGACTGATCGACGAGAGTGACGCGGTCATCGCGAACTACAGCACCGGCGTCCTCGAGAAGCTCGGACTCGGCTTCGAGGGACTGGCCGCCCGCAACCCCGAACTCGTGATGCTCGAATCGAGCGGCTTCGGCGAATCCGGACCGCTTTCTAACTACGTGACCTGGGGCCCGAATATCGAAGCGATCTCCGGCCTCTGTAGCCTGACCGGTTTCCCCAACCGCGAATGCACGATCTCTCATTTCGCCTATCCCGATCCGCTTTCCGCGCTGCATGGCCTCGTCGCGCTGATGGCGGGGCTCGCGGAACGGGATCGCAGCGGTCGAGGACAGCTGATTCATCTGTCGCAGTTCGAGACGACGGTGGCCTCGATCGGTCGAATCATGGTGGAGTATGCGGCGACGGGTTCCGAGCCGCCCCGGAGAGGGAACGGCGAGCCGGGGGCTGCGCCATACGGCTGCTTCCCTTGTCGAGGCGACGATCGCTGGGTGGTGCTTTGCGTCGAAGACGATGCGGATTGGGATCGGTTGCGACAATTGGTGGGGGACCCCGAGTGGATGCGGGACCCGCGTTATGCGTCGAACGAGGGGCGGATCGCGGGGGCATCGGAAATCGAGGCTCGGCTTTCGGAATGGAGTGCCGAGCGCGAGGACTATGCGATCATGGCCGCCGCCCGCGAGTTGGGAATGGCCGCTGGTGTCGTCCAGAACACGGAGGACATGTTTGAACGGGACGTCCAACTTGAGGCGCGTCAATTCTTCGAGGACATTCCGCACTACAAGCGGGGGCAGGTGACCGCGACCGGGATCCCGCTTGGACTCACAAGAACTCCCGGGAAGACCCTGCAGGCGGGCTCTTCCATAGGCCATGATAATGGCCCGGTATTTCGAGAGATCCTCGGACTCTCGCAGGACGAAATTGATCGCTTCGCAGCGCGCGGCGCGATCGAAGAGAATGAATGATTGAGCCCGGCGCGAGCGCCCGGCAAGAAAGGTGAATCAGTGGATTCCTTCGACGACAAGATTGCCATCGTGACCGGTGGCGGCACAGGCATGGGCCGTGAACTCGCGAGGCAGCTCGCGGCGGCTGGATGTCACGTCGCGATGTGTGATGTCTCCGCGGACAACATGGAGCAGACCAAGGCGCTTTGTGAGGCGGATGCACCGGACGGCGTGAAGGTCACGACCCATGTCGCGGATGTTTCGCAGGAAGCGGACTACCTGCGATTTCGCGACGAAGTGATGCGCGAGCACGAGACGGACTACGTCAATCTCGTCTTCAATAATGCGGGGATCGGCGGAACCGGCAGCATGGTCGAAGGCGATCGCGATGCCTGGGAGAAGACCTTCAACGTCTGTTGGTATGGCGTCTACTACGGAACGCGGACGTTCCTGCCCATGCTGCAGGCGGCGGAGGAAGGACACATCATCAACACGAGCAGCGTCAACGGATTCTGGGCAGCGCTCGGACCGAATATCGCGCACACGGCCTACGCCTCCGCGAAATTTGCGGTGAAGGGATTCACCGAAGCGCTGATTACGGATCTGAAACTCCATGCACCGCACATCAAGGCCTCGGTCGTGATGCCAGGCCATATCGGCACGTCCATCATCATCAATTCCGGCAAAGTGCTCGGCACGGACCCGAAGGAGATGAGCGACGAAGAAGTGCAGGAAGCGCGCGAAGGACTCGAGCGCCGCGGCGTCGACTTCGGGAACGCGACGAACGATCAGCTCCGACAGGCGCTCGTTCAGCAAGGTGAGTCGTTTCGTGACGACGCGCCGATGACCGCGGAAGAAGCGGCCACGATCATTCTGGACGGTGTGAAAGCGGGACGCTGGCGGATTCTCGTCGGCGAAGATGCACACGTTCTCGACGAAATGGTGCGGGCCGAGCCCGAGAACGCCTACACGGAAGATTTCTACGATCGACTCACCGCAAGTACGGACTGGAAGCTCGGCCAGATGAACGCCTAGTTCGTCTTCCCTGTCTGTTAGGCGCGCCTTGCGTCCCTGAAAAAAAACGGCCCCGGATCGATCTTGATCCGGGGCCGTTCTGTCTTGAGCTTTGCAGGACGGATCAGTCGAGCACGTCCGCGGCGATCAGCTCTTCGAGATACGGCGTATCCCACCAGCTGAGCTGGAGCTGCTTCGCTCGGCGGAAGAACATCTGCTGATCGTATTCGATCGTGAAGGCCACGCCGCCCCAGATCTGCGCACAGACCCGAGTTGTCTCGCGGTAGGCTTCGCAGCAGAAGAGCTTTGCCATCGGGCCGAAGCGCGCGACCGAGCGTCCTTCCGAAGCGTTCCATGCCGCTTCATGCACGAGCACGCGACCGCCGTCGATCGAAGTCGAGGCGTCGGCCATGTAATGGGCGAGGGCCTGGAATGCGCCGAGGGGCTTGTCGAACTGAACGCGCTCATTGGCGTAGTCGACCGTCTCTTTGAGACATCGATCCGCGCCGCCGACGGCCTGTGCTGCGAGGAGGATGATTCCCTCGAGCATGACCTCGTTGAACGTGGCCCAGCCCGTGCCGGCCGCGCCGATGCGATCCGTTGCCGAGACCGAGACACCTTCGAAGTCGATCTGGTACTGGGGCTCGCGACCCTGGGAGAGCAGCTGCTTCATCTGCACGCCCGAAGCGTTCGGGTCGACCAGGAAGAGGTCGATGCCCGCGTCGGTGCGGGCGAGAACGATGAGTCGGTCAGCGACCGAGGCGTAGGGGACGGAGCGCTTGCGACCCGAAAGGGTGAAGCCGTCGCCATCCGCCTTGGCTTCAAGGGACACACCCTTTTCGCCGAAGCCGCGTGAGGGCTCAAGCCATGCCGGCGTCAGAATTGCGGAACCGTCCGCAATCTTCGGCAGCCAGGCCTTCTTCTGGTCATCGCTACCCGCGGCGAGGAGCAGCTTGGCACTCATCACGCAGGACACGAAGTGGGGGACCGGCGCCATCGCGCGACCGAGCTCCTCGTAGAGGAACGCACCTTCGAGGGTGCCGAGGCCGCCGCCGCCGTAGCTTTCCGGAATGAGCAGGCCGTTCAGGCCGAGTTCGCTCATCTGCTTCCAGAGCGCGTCCGGCACGCCCTTGGGGTCATCTTCCATGTCGCGAACGAGCTGAGTCGGACAATGCTCTTCGAGCATCGCCTTCGTCATGTCGATCACCATCTGCTGTTCTTCTGAGAGATCGAGATCCATTGGGGAGTCTCCTGCGCGGCTCGCGGCCGCGCCTAACAAGGTTTGGCTTCGGGCCTAGAAATTCTTCGGAAGTCCGAGATGTCTTCTTGCGATGATGTTCTTCTGGATTTCCGAGGAGCCGCCGCCGACCGTTTCGTTCATGGTCGCTCGGTAGGCGCCTTCGAAGCGTCCGCGAAGCGGTGCATCGTCCTGGCCTTCCATGATCGCGCCTTCGTGACCCTGGATGTCGAGAGCGTCCTTGCAGACGCGCTGGGACAGGGAGGTCGTGAAGAGCTTGTACTGCGAAGACTGAATCGTCGGCGGCTTGCCACCGGACTTGGCCGCGCAAACGAAGCGCGTCGAAAGCGCCTTCGCGACCGCGGTATCCGTCACGATGTGCGCAATCGTGCGGCGCACGTTCGTGTCATTCTTCAGCGGTTCGTCGTCTCGCGTCGCCTGCTTGACCCAGTCCACGAGGACTTCCGAGCGGTTCGCGATCGGCGAGAGCGTGAACATCGTGAAGCGTTCGAGATCGAGCGCCTCCGAGATCATCTGGAAGCCCTTGCCGCGCTGTCCCACGAGATACTCGTCGGGGACGAAGACATCGTCGAAGAAGACCTGATTCGTCGTGTCCTTTCCGATCGTGGGCAGACTCTGAACCTCGAGGTTCGGGTTGTCCATGTTGACCAGGAAGAGCGAAAGGCCGTCGTGCTTCTTCTTGTCCGGGTCGGTGCGTGCGCCCACCCAGTACCAGTCCGCGAAGTGTGCGGAGGTCGTCCACATCTTCTGACCGTTCAGCAGCCAACCGCCGTCGACCTTCTCGGCCTTGAGCTGCATGTTGGCGGCGTCCGAACCGGCTTCGGGCTCGGAGTAACCGACAGCAAACTCGACGTCGGCGTCGAGGACCATCGGAAGGAACTTCTGCTTGAGGAAGTCGTTGCCGTGTCGGATCAGCGTCTTGCCGATGATGCCGACGCCCTTGCCGATCTGCGGCGAAGCGTGCTTCGAGAGCGCCTCGTTCAGGATGTATTCGTAGACACCCTCGATCTCCTGACCACCGAACTCTTTCGGCCAGGACATTCCGAGCCAGCCCTTCGCGGCGAGCTTCTTCATGAACGCGCGGCGCTCGGGGGTATCGGAGAGCTGGGTGAAGTTTTCGCGATGGTGATCCATGACTTCGGGGTCGTGGTTTTCGACCAGCCAAGCATCGACTTCGTCAGCGAATTTCTGTTCTTCCGGGAGGAAATCAAAATCCATTGGGCGGGCTCCTGGGCCATGCGTCATCCGGGAACGGGACGCGTGGGTCGGGGTGCAAGCAAGGGTGCCACCCGGGGTGGGCGGCGAGGGCCGACTATATACGAGACGGACCGTTCTGTATAGACTCCCGCGGGGGCTTCGGGGCCGATGCCGACTGGATCCTGAGTCGAAAGCGGGCATCGGCTTGGTCGACGCCGGGATGGGTGCGACGGTCTTGCCATGCATCGCTCCGTACGAATTCTTGGCTTACTCGGAATCGCCCTGGTTCTGCTTCTGGGGGTCGCGGTCTTCTTTCGTTCCGCGCTGCTGGTCCAGGCGATCGCCCTCGGAGGGCTCGCGCCCCTCGCGCCTCCCCAGGACGAAGGCCCCGGCGTGGAATGGTTCGATGACTACTACACCGTCGAGGCCATCGATGAGCGGACCTTCGCGATCGGCGAGCCGCGCTACGCCCAGCGCAACTACAACTACCTGATCGAAGGGCGCGACCGAGCGATTCTCTTCGACGCCGGCGCGGGGCATCGCGCGATCGGTCCTGTCGCTGCCTCTCTGACCGAAAAGCCGATCGTCTTCGTGCCCTCGCATTTTCACTACGACCATCTCGGCGACGGACTGCCCTTCGATCGGATCGCGATCGTCGACTTGCCCGAGCTTCGGGAGCGCGCGGGGGACGGCCCGCTGACGCTCACCTGGCAGGAACATCTCGGCGCAGCGGAAGGATTCGAAACGCCGACCTTCGAAGTCGACGAATGGCTCGCGCCGGGAAGCTCGATCGATCTCGGTGATCGCGTGCTCGAGGTCGTCTATACGCCGGGCCATACGTGGGATTCGATTTCTCTCATCGATCACGAGGCGAGTTACGTGTTCGCCGGGGACTTCCTTTATCCGGGAGATCTCTTCGCCTTCCTGCCGACGAGTGGCGCCGGAGACTATGCGCAGGGGGCGGCTTCGCTGCTTGCGCGGCTCGATGACGCGGACCGGATCTTTGGGGCTCATCGGCTCGAGATGCAGGGGATCCCCGAACTCGACCTCGCCGATGTGCAGCGGTTGGCGCGGGCGCTTGAGTCGATTCGAGCCGGGGAGCTCGAAGGGGAGGGCTTCTATCCCGTTCGATACGAAGTCGGGGAGGGGCTTGCGCTGCTCTTCGAGCCGGGACCCTTCATGCGTTGGATGCCCCGGCATCCGGAGTTGGGCGAGGCGGCCACGAATTCCGAGGTCGCAGCAGGACGTTAGGCGGCCAACGCCTAGAGCAGCTCGTATCGTTCGAGTACCGTGCGCGCGGCCTCGACGCCGACGGCCTTCTCGGCAACCAGTCCGGCGTTCCGCGCGCCGTCGACGTTGATCTGGTTGTCGTCGAGGAAGAGGATGCGTTCCGCGGGGCATCCCAGTCGCTCGATGGCAAAGTCGAATGCGGCTCGATCGGGCTTCACGAGCCCGATCTGGTGCGAGTAGTAGAGTTCGTCGAAGAGTTCGTGCAGGCGGAAGTCATCGTGTGAACGCGTCGTATGGACTTCGTTCGTGTTGCTCAGCGCGGCGACGCGACCCCTCGCGCGAACGTCCCCCATGAGTTCACGGGCGCCCGGAAGAAGCCCCTTCGGCCAGGCGATGAAAGCCTCAAGAAATTCATCGGGCCCAACGGGCATCGCCCATTCCTCGACCATGCCCAGGGCAAAGCTCCGCGTGTCGCATTCGCCCCGCTCATAACGCCTGACCCAGGGACAACTCAGCCACCGCCGCCAGATCTCATCCGCGTCTTCTTCGTCCGCGAAGATCGCCATATCGCCCATGCCGCCGAGTTCGATCAATACGCCCCCGAGATCGAAGAGGACGACGTCGATTGCGTTGGAAGAGGGGAAGGACATGGCTTGCTCGCTCAATTCAGCCGCGAAAGTTTCGCGGTCGGGAACGGAAACCTAGCCCACGTCTTCGTCCCGGAGCTGGTTGAGATACGCGGTGAGTTCGCGGTCGAGTACTTCCGGGGGGACAGCACCGGTCTGTGCGAGAACCTGACCAAGGGGGAGATGCGTCTCGGCCTGGGTCGAGAGGATGGCGTCGACCTGGTCGTCATTGAGGTACCCGAGCTCAACCGCCAAAGCTCCGAAACGCAGTGGGGAGGACTCCTGCGCGCGAAGCACCTCAACGATCTGATCGAGGGTCATCAGGCCGAGTTGGTGCGCGAGGCGGCCAAAGCTCACCTTCATTTGTCCCTGCTGCTCCAGGGCCTCGAGAAGGCGCTCTTCAGTCAGAATTCCGTGGTCAACGAGGTGCTTGCCGAACATAGTCGTCTCCACCCTCGGCCCGTCGTTCAACCCGATTGATTCCGAGACGCAAAAATGGTTGGGACACAGGAGACGAGGTTCGGATTAGGCGGATGCGACCACCGGCGGAAAACCCGAACGGCAAACCGATCGACTGCCGAGATTCGTGGGGGCGTCGGCCTCCATAGCCTGAAGGGATTGGCCCACCGCAGGGCGTGACTTGCCTGCTTGTTGCTCATGTTCTGCGGGTGGTCGGCCGATACCGGATGAGTGGCGTGGTGTGTCCCACGCACGATCCCTGGGAATCTTCGATGTCCGCACTCGATGCTCGGCCCGACGACAACGATTCACTCTCGTCGCCCCTGACCCATGAACTTCTGGTGAGCTTCTTGATCGCGCTGATTTTTGGCGCTGCGATGGTGGCCCAGGAGCACGGCATTCTGCGATTGCTCGTCGGCGATGCGTCCATGCCCTACCTGATCTGGCGATCGCTCTGGCCGCTCAGCCTGATTGGCATCTCGCTGCTCCTGCCCATGCGATCGCGAATTCTGTTTCTGGCTGGATCGGGTCTACTTTGGACCGGCGTCGTCGTCGCGGATCACGCCTACTTTCGATTCTTTGGATCCGTCACTTCTCTCGTGAGCCTGGGAACGATCCATCAGCTGAGCGATGTGCATGAGAGCGTCTTTCAAGTGCTCAATGGCGCGGATGGGGTCTACGCCATCGCTTTCATCACGCTCAGCCTGGTCGCGATTCTGCCCAAACGACTGCTGCAAGGAGCGGGGGAGGGACTCGAATGGCGCCTCCGAAAGCGCGCCTCACTCGCCGTCTTCGCGGTGGTCTTTCTCTTCGCGATGATCGCCCGGGTGACCCCGATCTATGAGGACACGCACCATCTCGGCCGCGACAAGTGGGTGATGCCCGCAGACCATTGGGGCTCGAAATATTCCTACGCGGGATTCGCTGGCGCGTTTGGTCTCTACAACTATCACGCGGTCGATCTCTGGAATGCGCTGACGGACGACGGTTCGGCGGATCTTTCTGACGAAAGAATCGCCGAGATCGACTCCCTGATTGATCGACGAGCGCGTCTCAATGCCGAAGGTTCGCCCTATTTCGGCCTGGCGCGTGGAAGACGCGTCGTGATGATTCAGCTCGAAGCGATCGTGCATTGGGCGATGACCGCAGAGCACGAAGGGGTGAGGGCGATGCCCTTTCTGTTCGGGCTCACGAAGTCTCATCTCTCGTTCGACTACATGATGGACGTCACCGCGATCGGTCGAACGTCGGACGCGGAGTTTGCGGTGATGTCCGGGATCCTGCCGGATGTGTCGAAGCCGAACTCCTTCGTCAACGCAGACCGGGCGGGAGCGTATCTACCGAGAGCGCTCGGTGATCTCGGCTATTCGACGGCTTCGTATCACGGCTACGACATCGACTTCTGGAATCGTTCGATGACCCATCCGACCTATGGCTTCGAGCGATCCTATTTCAGAGAGACCTACGACCAGAGTCGGAACCTGGGCCTCGGCGTGCCGGATGATGTCGTGTACGACTACCTCGTTGAGGAGCTTGCCGGCGAGAAGGAGCCCTCTTTCTCCTTCATGATCTCTTTGTCGAGTCATCACCCGTTCGTTTATTCCCCGAAGGAGTACCGGCAGTATTTCTCCGACCTCAAACCGAACGAAGGTTGGGGGCTTCTTGGACCCTATCTACAGAGTGCGCGCTTTGCGGATGATCAGCTTGCGGAGTTCTTCGAGAATCTGAAAGCACAGGATCTTCTCGAAGACACGCTCTTCGTGATCTACGGCGATCACGATGCGGGCGGTTTGCTGACGACCCGAACGCTGCCGACCATGAGTCCCTATGCACATACGGCGGGTGAGGAACGCGTGCCATTCTTGATCGTGATGCCCGGGCTCGAGAACGAGCTCGCTGACATGGCGGACGCGTTCCCGAATTCGACGGGTGGGCTCCACGACGTCTTTCCGACGGTCATGCATCTCCTGGGCGAGCCGGTTCCGTCCGGTGTTCTCGGTACGCATCTCTTTGTGCCCGATGGTGTTCGCGATCCTGTTCCGATGCCGACCTTCCGAGCCGATGAGGTGCTCTTCGCATTCAGGCAATGCCTGATCGGATCGCACGGCTCCGCTTGCATCGATCCACACCTCGAGCGCGAGCCGATTCCCGCAGACGAGATCCCGACGCTGGAAGTCGGTGTCTCGGAGCAGCTGCTCGTTCGAGACCTGCTCTCCGCTCAGGGGTATTGGACCGATCGAGCCGCCCGTCAGTCGGACGAGGGGCATCTCGCAGTCTCGCTTCGCTGAGACACGGGATCCGCGAAATTCCGTTCTCACGGGAATCTGCTCCGACCGCAACCTCCTGATTTCCCGGGAGAATTCCCTCAGCTTCGTTACCGCGAAGGCCGATGAACCAAGGCAGCAACACGTCTGCATCGGCCACCGTAGGCACGCGAAACCACAAGGGTATTGCTGAGTCCTACTCGGGCGTTCTACCGAGGAACTGACATGAAGATCCCATTCTCCCGCCCGCCGATTGGGCGACGTGAGGTCGAGGCGGTCTGCGATGCTGTGTCGGCGAGTCAGATTGGTGGCAACGGCGCGATCGGGAAGCGAGCCGAAGGGGCTCTTCGAACGCTGACCGGATCCCCGCACGTCCTGCTGACGCCGAGTGCGACACAGGCGATGGATGTGGCGCTGGTCGCGATGGGCATCGGTCCCGGTGATGAAGTGCTGATGCCTTCCTTCGCCTTCGTGAGCCAGGCGAATGCGATTCTCGCGCGTGGCGCGCGGCCAGTCTTCTGCGAAGTCGATCCGCTTACGCTGAACATGTGTCCCGAAGATTCGGCGCGTCGGATCACGCCGCGGACGAAGATGCTGATGCCCGTGCACTATGCCGGTGTTGCCTGTGATCTGGACGCGTTTCAGGATCTCGCGAACAGTCATGGCCTCTATCTCTTCGAAGATGCGGCGCAGGGAATCGGTGCAACTCACAAGGGTCGAGCGCTTGGCGCGATCGGGGATGGGGGTTGTTATTCGTTCCATGAGACCAAGAACGTCGTGTGCGGCGAGGGCGGTTCGCTCTTCCTTCAGGATGACGAACTCGCTGCGGCCGCAGAGATCATCCGCGAGAAGGGAACGAATCGATGCGCCTTCCTGCGAGGCGAGGTCGACAAGTACACGTGGGTCGGGCCCGGCGGAAGTTTCGTACTGAGTGATTTGCTCGCGGCGCTCCTCGAGGTGCAAATCGACCGCCTCGATGAAATCACGAGTGCCCGGATCGCGATCTGGGAAGCGTATTACCGCGGTCTTGAGGATCTCGAGAAGAGCGAGCTCATTCAGCGTCCGCACGTTCCGTCCTACGCCCAGCATAACGGCCATATCTTCGCATTCCGGACGCGGTCCCCCGGACTGCGCGCACACATTCTGTCGTCGCTCGCACTTGAGGGCGTGTCGGCGACGTTTCACTTCCAGCCGCTTCACGCCGCGCCCTTCGCACGGGAGGCTCTCGGTGTTGATTCGAGGCTGCGCGTTACGGAAGAAGCGGCAGAGACCCTCGTCCGTCTTCCAAATTACTTCGAGATGACCGTCTCCGACGCCGAACGGGTCGTGGATCTCATCTACTCGTTCTGCGACGACTGAACACCCAATCGCGGCTCGCTGTATTCATCGATGATTCGAGCGGATCTGCTCGTGGGGAAAGAATGCCTGAAACATGGGAACTGATTACAAGGGGAAGCGCCGAGGCCTTCGTTGATGCGCTTTCTCTTGAGGCGGCGGATCACGAGGCCGTGCATCACCCGTATCTCACGCGGATCGCAAGTGGTGACCTGCCAAACGTGGCCTGGGCATTGCGCGACTACGCCTATCAGTACGCGTTCTACAGTCACGAGTTTCCGAACTATCTCCGCGGCGTGATTGAGCACCTCGAGTCGGCAGACCATCGCGCGACACTCCTTGAGAATCTCGCGGAAGAGCAGGGTGATCCAACGAGCGATGCCCTTGAGTCTCTTCCGCACACCGAACTCTTCGCGCGATTTCAGAGCGCCATCGGAATCGACGAACGCTATCGGCGGGAGAATAAGCCTTCGACGACGGTGGAGGTCTGGCGAGATCTCGCGCTCCAGAAATGCCAATCGAAGCAAGTCGGTGTTGCTGTCGGGGCGATCGGGCTTGGGACGGAGTTCGTTGTTCCGACGATCTACACGTATCTGCTCGAAGGGATTCGTGCCTACACCGAGCTCGATGAGCAGGACTACTTCTTCTTCACGCTTCACGCGACCTGCGATCAGGAACACGCGGAAGACCTGCGGCTGATCACGGTCGAGCTCGCGGAGCCCTCGGATCATCGCGAAGCGATTCGATTCGGTGCGCTCTCGGCACTCAATCTCCGCAAGGCCTTCTTCGACATCATGCTGAGCCGAGCGATCGACGCGCCGCCCTCGGGCTCATAAGCGCGCCCACCCTCTTCTAGGAAAAAAATGGATACCGAAGATCTTTACGACAAGAACGCATCGTCATGGAGTCGGCAGAAGCCCTTCAGCATCTCGGACTTCACGGGCCGCCCGCCAGTCTTCGAACTCTGTGGCGCGGTTGAGGGCCATCGCGTGCTCGATGTGGGCTGTGGTGAAGGCTACTGCACCCGAGAGATGGCGAGTCGCGGTCCGAGCCAGATCACGGGTATCGACCTCTCTGCGAAGATGGTCGAACTCGCCAAGAAGAGAGAACTCGAGACGCCCCTCGGTATTCGATACGAGCAGGGCGATTGTCGTGAACTCGACTTCGAGGGCGGAAGTTTCGACCTCGTGCTGGCGGTCTTCGTCTTCAGCTACGTCGGCGTTGAGGATATGACGCAGGCGTTCAAAGAGATTCGAAGAATGATCGCGCCCGGCGGTCGCTTTGTATTCGCGGTGCCGCACCCGTTGCTTCCCTTTGTGCGCCCACCGGAGCCTCCGTTCTATTTTCACACTCGAGGAGCGGGCTACTTCTCTTCGACGGATACGCAGTATCAGGGAGAGATCGGTTGTGTCGACGGCTCGTCGCTGCCCGTCCAGCTGGTTCATAAACCGATCGAATCGTATTTCGCCGCGTTGAACAGCGCGGGCTTCGAGACGATGCCGATCGTTCGCGAGCTTCGCGTCGAGGACAGCTTCCGAGGGATGCATCCGGAGCTCTTTGAGCCCCTCGCCGATATCCCGCTTCATCTCGCGATGCGCGTCGATGTGCCGGCCTAAGGGTCGCCCGACCGCTTGTCTCACGTGAAAGGACTTCCTCGCTTGGCCTCTTTGAACCTTCCCGACTCCACGCGTCCTCCGATGGTCATCCTGCGAAGCAACGACTGTTGCTTCCTCGGTATTGCGAGAGGCTGTCAGGCAGCTGGGATTCCGATCGTGCCTGTCGTTTTCGATTGGGAGGGATCGGGTCCCTGGTATTCCGAAGAATCTCCGATCGTGGCGGATCCCGTTCGAATCCCGAATCCGTACCAGCATTCGCAAGCCGCATGCGACGCCATGGTGACGCTCGGTAAGTCGCTGCTCTCTGAGTGGGGCGAGCGAATTATGGTCGTCCCCAGCAGTGACACGAACCTGATGTTCCTGCTCGACCACTACGAAGCGATCGCGCCCTTCTTCCGGATTGCGGGGGACCGAAACTTTGATGATGCCCGCCTCGAAGTTGTGCGAAAGGATACGGCAGCTGCGCTGATGGACTCCGCGGGTGTCGCGATTCCGCAGACGTTGGCCTGCCTTAAGGCGGACGACATTGACTCCGTGGTCGACGAGATCAAGTACCCGTGCGTCTACAAGCCCGTGGCAAAAGACTACGGCCAGTCGTTCTACGCAGCGCACGATGGCCTCAAAGCGATTGAAGTGCACGACCCGGAGGATCTCGCAGAAAAGCTTCATGCGGAGGTTGCAGCGGGTTTCGAACTGGTCGTACAAGAGAAGGTCGCCTTCGAGTCCGTCGAAGAGGAAATCCCCTTCTATCTGTACGCCGACGACAATTTCGAGATTCGAATGGCGGCGACCGGGATCAAGGAACAGATCCAGCCGCCTCCCTATGGCACTGCCACGGTCTTGCGTCTGGCTTGGCATGAGGAACTCGTTGAACTCGCCGCGGACGTCGTACGCGCGTTGCGCTGGCGCGGAATTCTCATGATCGAGTTCATTCGCGATCGCAACGATGGTCGTTGGAAGGTGATCGAGGTGAACGCGCGGCCCTGGCTCTGCGTCGACTTCTACCGGCGCTCCGGACTGAATTTCGTTCAGTACTTGTACGAGGATTGGCGCGATCTTCGGTCCGCATGGCCCGCGCGGGTTGTGCCGGACGAGGGCCGCTTGACGGCTTCTTCCGTTCACCTGAACCTGCCGGCCTCGAGCTTTGCCCATCTCTCAGCGATCGACGGGCGATCGATTGAGATCGATGATGTCCTTAAGAGCATCCGGGCGACACAGGGCGACCGGAGCCTGACGTTTCTCGATCCATCGGACCCCGCGCCCGGCCGCGCCGAATTGACCGCGCTTGCCGCGCGCTATTCCCTCGATGCCGATCGGCTGATCGAGCGAGTTCAGGCGGAACTCTGCGATGACTGAGTCGCTGATTCATCATGGAGAGATTGGATTCGAGTCGAAGCCGATCGAGGTTTCCGTCGTGATCCCGGTCTATCGATCACAAGGCATGATCGAGGAACTCTACGAACGATTATCTCTCGCGCTCGATCAGTTCTGCGGGAGTTGGGAAATCCTCTTCGTTGAGGACGCGTCTCCCGATGATTCTTGGCGCGCACTCGAAAAGATCTCCGAGCGGGACTCGCGTGTGCACGCGATCCAGTTGATGCGGAACTACGGACAGCAGCGAGCCGTTCTCTGTGGGATGGCCCATTCTCGCGGCGAATTCGTCGTGACCATGGACGACGATCTGCAGCATCGACCGGAAGAGATCCAGCTTTTGGTGGAGACTCTTTCTGCGAGTGACGACGACGTGGTCATCGGACGCTACCGCGAGAAGAAACATTCCTTCGTCCGGCGGTTGGGGACTCGTTTCGTGAAGTGGCTCGCGAAGACGACGATCGGTGTCCCGCCGTCGCTGTCCCTTACGAGCTTTCGAGCCATTCGAGGGGACATTGCGCGAGCCGTATCGCGACTCGAGCACACGAATCCGGTGGTCGGGTATTTGATTTTTGCGGCGACTCATCGGGTGAGCAATGTGGATGTTCACCACGATGAGCGACGGTTAGGCGAATCGAACTACACTTTCCTTTCGCTAGTCGACTACCTGATGGTCATGGTGATCGATTATTCAGACTGGCCGCTTCGTGCGATCAGCGGCGCGGGAATCGGATTGTCCGGCGTGAGTTTTGCGCTCGGGATCGGGTACTTCGCGCAGTTCATGACTGGCGCGATCGCGGTCAGCGGATTTACGACCGTCGTGCTTCTTCTCACCTTCCTGTTTGGATTCGTTCTGACCGCACTCGGCGTGATCGGAAGCTATCTTGTCCGTGTCCTCCGACGTGGCGGACCGGATTGCACGGTCCTCGTCCGATCCCAAATGAACGCGGGATGACGGAAGCAAGCGGCGAGATGACACCCGCGATGAGCAACGGGGCAGCCCCCCGGATGTCTCGGCGAGCCTGGGTTCTGCGGGCGATCGGGCTTCTCGTTGTTGTCGGACTGGTCGTTTCGTCGCGAGACGTCGTGCTCGCATCGGTAGACGTATTGGGTGGAGTGGATCCGGGGATCTATTTGCTCGGGCTCCTTCTCTACGTTCTCGGCCTGGCCGTTTCGGCCTTTCGTGCCCACACGATTCTGATCGCATTCAAAGCGAACGTCACGTACGGAGAGATCCTCTCCGACTTTCTGAAGGCGACAGCGCTCAACGCTTCCTTCGCGATGGGAGCCGGTGAGCTCTATCGCGTGAATCGTCTCCGAAAATCGGGTCTCGACCTCGGCACCGCCAGCGCTGCGGTGGTTCTCGACCGTGGAGTTGGCCTCGCGACCGTTGCCCTGGCCGGTTTGAGTGGGGCTGCCATCTCCGGCGCACACGCATTAGGCGTCGTGATCTCGCCGATGATCCTGACGGGAAGCATCCTGGCCGGGGTTTTGACCGTCGTCGCAGGGATACGCCTGCTGAAGCATCGCCTGCCGAAGGCCTTGATCGCGATCGCCGCGCCGCCCGTCCTGTTGCGAATCACGCTGGCCTGTCTGGCGGTGCTCGGATTCTGGATCGCCTCGGTTTGGGTCTTCGCACAGGCGCTCGGAATCAATGTCGCGATTGGTGTGATCGCTTTCGCTGCGCCCCTCGTGACCCTTGCGACGCTCCTGCCAATCTCGATCGGTGGCATCGGGCTGCGCGAAGCAGGCTACGCACTTCTGCTCGCGCCTTACGGCGTCGCGTCGAGCGAAGCTGTTGCACTCGGCCTCGTGCAGTACACGAGTTTTCTCCTGGTCGCGGGTCTGTGCTGGATGCTCTTGCTGACGAAGAACGATCGCGAAGTCACGACGAGCTGAGGCTTCGCTGATTCGCCGGCTCAGTTCAGCTGCGCGGCGCGTCGATTCTGAGGACGACTTCCCAGCCGCCGACGAGCTTCCACATGCGATGACCTTCGGCGCCGAGCGTTCGACGGAGCTGGGTCTCGAGATGCCCAGGTAGCTTGAGGAGATGAGCCGCAACCGTTCGCGGGATGGATTGTCGCAGGCTCGATTCCACGATCGATGGCCGCGATACGAGCGTTTCGCCCTCGACCCCGAAGAGCTGGAAGAACTGGTCCCAGTAGGCGGGCCCAAGATCGTGGAGATGCCGGGGCCACCTGATCGTGTAACCCGGAACCGATTTGTGCAGAGGCTCATCCCAGGGCGTGCGCGCGTAGAAATACGATCCCGCCCCGACGTGATCGACGATAGAGCGGATGACGGCGTGCGGGTTCGTCAGATGTTCGAGCACTGCGCTAGCGAGAACGACATCGTATTGATGCGATGATTTTTCGAACTCTGCGGGTGTGATGAATCGCTGATGAGCCGTGTCTTCTCTTGGAAATAGATCGACGACGGTACTGCTCACATCACCCGAATGCCCCTGGCGTAGGAGCTCCGTTCGAAGCGAATTCGAGAGTGTTCCGTCGGACCCTCCATAGTCGAGGATGCTCAGCGGCATTGAGGAATCGACAGAAATTGCATCCACGACTGACGCGGCGCAGCGTGCGCTGAGTCGATCGTCGGAGACGAGTGAAGACTCGTAGTGTCCGGGCTCGTACAGTGCGCTGAGAAACTCCGAGGACGGGAGGCGACTTGCACTGGCACCGCCACATCGAGTGCAGACAAGAAGTTCGACCTGCGGATGCGGCTGCAGGGAAACGCTGGCCGTGGTTTGCTCTGGCGCATCGCAGAGCGGGCAGCGCTCAAGGCGAGGGCCGAGGTCTTCCTCGCGAACGGACGAAGCGGGTGCGTTCATGGTGGCCCCGCGCTAGTCGAGCGTCTTGTAGAGCGTGACGAGGCCGGACATGCGCCCGGCGAGTGAGTCCTGACGGTAGGGGGCACGCGGATCGATGTCGTCGACGCCGTGGACCGTCGACGTATCGTAGATCACGATGTCACCCTTCTCGCAGTAGTCCTCGTACTGAATGCGTTCACCGGCAACCATCGCGAAGCCGCCGCCTTCATGGAAATCGACGCCCTTCTGGCTCATGACGATCAGGGGTTGGAAGAAGGCGCCCAGGCTGTTGTCTTTGTAGAGCGCAGGGAGCACGGTGTCCTGATGATCCACCATGAAGCCACCGCCGGCCGGGAAGTGGTGAATTCTCGCTGCGGTCCAGGCCGCCCCATTTGGATCGTCGATCGCGTAGTCGAGTTCCTTGCCCGAGAGCCAATTGCGAACACCGGCTGCCTGCCGAAACGGGCCGTGCATGCCGAGCGCATCCTCGTTCCAGAGAGGCGAATAGAAACAGCGCATGAAGCGAGGTCGGTCGACGCCGCCGTGATTGGCTCGGCCGATGGAGAGCTTCTGGAAATTGCCTCGTACCTCGTCCGCCGCCTCACCTGTCGTCGCGCGGTCGTTTTCCGGCGAGAAGAACGCACCGATCCGAGTCATCGCGTGGTCGATTTCGTCGGCGCTGATCAGTCCGCGGATGCGGGCGAAATGGAGCGTTTCGAGACATTCCTTCACCTCGGATCCGTCGAGGTCCTTCAGTGACGTGATCTCGAAAGTGGCTTCTTCGACCATCTGTGCGTTTTGCGTAGTCATGGTCTTCTCTGCATCGGCAGCGCGCAGGCAGGGATTGAGCAGATTCGAGGTCGCCCCATGGTTGTGTCGTCTGAGGGGGGGCAGCTCAACTCCGAGTCGAGTTGCGCACGGGAGACGGGGGACGAGCTGAAATGTCGTGCCGCCGTTCGATGAAGACGAGGGCGGCCTTGAAGCCTTCTCTGTTGAAGGCCTTCCTGTTCACGCTGTAGCGAGGGTCGAGGTTCGCCGTTTCGAGGAGCCGGAGGCCCTTCTTTCCACCATGCCCCTTGTTGGAGAGCACGAGTAGGAACTGCCCAGGGAAGTCATCGAGGGATCTTGTTTCCCAGGCCTCGTCGTAGAGAGGCTGCACGCCGGAGATCGGGGTGTCGACGTAGCCCATCATCGGATTGGAAATCATGTAGCTGACTTCTTTCGAAACGAAGATCGGCAGGCCTTCGGGCGCGCCTTTAAGGGAGTCGATCACGTCTCGCTGGACCTGGTGGTAGTCGCGATAGGCGTGGGACCGTTCGACAACCGAGAACTCTTCGTATTCCTCGGCGTAGAGACTGCCGTTCCAATTCGCGATGGAGACGAGGCAGGCGACGGTGAGTCCGACGAGCGCTTGCTTGTTTCGATCGGTCGCTTGGAGCCAGAACAGGATGGAGGCGAGCGCGAACGGAATCGCCGGGACGACATAACGAGGGAGAAAGATGATCTGCGAGAAAACGGACCAGATGATGCCGACGACAAACACGAAGGGAACGATCATGCAGATAAGTCGTGCTTCGACCGCGGATTCTCCGGCGAAGAATGCCCGCCAGGACTGTTCGGATTCCCGGATGATGTGCACCGCGTACGCCAGGCTAGCGAGACAGCCGGCGAGGAGGATGAGGGTCACATCCGGAACGGCGATCAGCCGTTCGACGAGAATCTCACCGAGCTTCTCCGCATCGCCCCACTGAGCCCCGGGAACGGGTGCGGCGCCGAGCCAGGTGGGCAGCTGCTTGAGGGCCAGATAGGTCACCGGCAAGACCGGCAGCAACAACAGGGTTCGACGATCGCGAGCGCGACTGATCGCGGTGCAAACGAGTGCCGCTCCGATGCAAACGACGATCGCGATTCCGGTCAACTTGACGAAGAGGGCGGCGGCTCCGGTGAGCACCGCTCGGGCCCTTCGATCGGCCTGCCAATGGGACCAGGAGAGGATCCCAAGAGCCATCACCCAGGTCTCCGTATAAAGGTAGCCAACCTGGACGCCGACGATCGGAAGACAGAAGACGAGCGCGCCGGCCACAAGGGAGATCGAAGGAAGGAGTCCGCTTAATCGCAGGGTTCCGCTGAACCGCTCGAGAGCGAAGGCAACTAACAGGTACGTCGTTAGGTGAACGATCGCGAAGGTCGAAACGGCGGAGTCGGTGAGCGACATGATCGTCGCGATGAACCAGGTAAACGCGGAGAGGGAATGGACGTTTGGGCCGCCGTCATTCCAGGTCGTCTCCTGGAGTAGGGCGCGGATATCGAATCCCGATTCGTAGAGATAGATCGCGGGCGGGAAGACACCCATGGCGCTGTCCCAAACCGGGGGCTCGAAGAGGCTCCCGGATTTCGCTGTGAGAATGATCGCGAACCAAATCGCGACCTGGGCGTATCGGGGAAGGTCGAGGAAACGCGCAGCCCATGGGTCGACTGTGCTGACGAAGCTGCTTTGAAGAGAGTCGGCAGAGGTAGTCATTCTTGATTCGTGGGTCCTGCAAGTTGTCGGGCGAGAGGGGGCGGGGAGGGTGTCGTCGCGGCGGTCGGAACGCGAACGGCTCGAAGCTCCGGTCCGAGAATTTTTCCTTGAATCGTGAAGTAGGCGAGGTGTTGGACGCCTGCTGCGATGTGAAGGAGGAGGACCGCGTAACACATTGTCTTGTACGCGGAACTTCGGATGCCTTCGAAGAGAGAGAAGAACATCGGGACTGCCAGGAAATATCCTGTGTGACCGAGCCACGCGAAGTTGCCGTGCGATTGTCGATCGTTGTTCTCGACAAGCACGAGGCTTACGACGGTACCGACGAGTAAGAGCGAAAGCGGAATTGCGTAGATGAGTTCCTCACGCCGGAAACGAAAGTCCAGGATCGACTTCACCCGCGGCAGACCGACGAGTAATACGAAGAGAAAGGAACAGACGAGAATTGCGGTTCCGAGAAACCAGGGGCTCGAGAGGACGAGGCCCGGAAAATGCCAGGCGGCGCGACCGAAATAGAGCAGGAAGGGCGCGAATTCGGGATTGAGTGGCGGCGATTGGATCCCGATCATTCGCAGGTATAGAAACCACCCGACCGGGATCGCGCATAACACGCTGAGTGATACAACCTCTCGAAACGTCAGGGACCGCATGGAGAGGATCCCCCAGCCAAGCACGATCGGAGCGACGAGTGTGAACGTCGACGGCTTGTAGAAGAACGAGGCGCAGATCAAGAGGACGCCCAGGAGAATCCCAGATCGTCGATTTTTGAAACTGTGCATGAGCAGGTAGAAACCGGTGCTCGCGACCATCAGGCTGTAGAGCTGCGTCATGTTGTGAAATGTGCTCAGCCCGGGCTTCATGAACCCTGCATATGTGGAGCTCGGCCACGAGATCACGGGAATGCTGATCGCGCCCATGAAGATGATGGAGACCTCGAGGAGCATCGAGGTCCGCTCAGAGAGGTTGTAGATCTCGCGCCCGATCATCCGGATGGTCAAGAGCAGACCGACCCAGACCCAGAGGGTCACGAGTTTGAAGGCATCGACGAAATCGCGAGCGTTCGTGCTTCCGAGCGAGAGCGGAATCGGCAGGATGCTGAGCTGCATTCCGCGATGGCCGACATTCGCGCTGGGGAGTCCTTGCGCGAGAATCTGCTGAGATCGAAGGATCAGGTGGGTGCCCTTGTCGCCTTGGTAGCCCCAGTTGGGAACTGGCGGATCCAGTTGCTCGTACGCGATGCCCGCTCGGACAAAATTCTGATTGGGCGAGTTACTGAAGCCGACGACCGTGCAGAGACAGATCGCGACGGCGAGTGCGGCCTCGAAGCGGTGATGCGAGAGGGCCCGGATCGACTCGCGAATTCGGTCGGTTGCGGTCGCGGGATCGGATTTCCACGCGCGCGCTGCGAGCGCGATCGCTGCGAGGTTGAGTATCCAGACGGTGCCGCTCATCCAGCGAACGTCCGTGGTCCAATGGAGGAGCAGACCTAACGTCGTTCCGTAGCCGATGCAGCCGAGGGTGGTTGCGAGCAGTGCTCGGGCAACCGGATTTGCGATCGAGACGGCCGACCGCCGCTCGAAGGTCAGGAGAATTCGAGAGCCAAGGAAATAGCTCGCGAGCGCATAGAGTTGGCCTGCGAGCGCGATTTCGATTCGGCAGCCCAACCCGATCAAGAGGGCGCCGTACAGGAGCACCACAAGAATCACGTTTCGTCCCCTTGATTCGTGGGTTACAAGCGCAATTGCGCGCTGCCCACACAACGTGAATCGGAACGAAAGCGAATTCGCTTGAATCAATTTCAAGTCGCGACGGGAGCACTCGTGGGGGGTGTTGGATAGAGCCGAGGGTTAAAGCCCTCGTATCTTGCAAGGCCTGAGTCGTTCTCTGGCGCTTAGCCCAGCGGCTTCCCGCAATGTGGACACCCGCCGAGATCGGCGACTTCTTGGGCGCGCTGCGCGGACTGGATGATCTCCTGCGCGATCTCCGGCTCGATATAGAGCTGGTCAGCGAGGGCGGCGAACGCGTCGGCTTCTTCTTCGGTGATGACGCCGTCGGTGAGCGCCTCTCGCGCTTCCTCCTCGAGAGCGTGCTGATTTCGGGAACTGATCTGGGCGAAGCCCGAAGCGAAAAGACTGGTCGGGAGTGCGACCATCGCGATTCCGACGAGCTGAATGCCGGCGGCGAGCATTTTGCCAATCGGGGTGATCGGCGTGACGTCGCCATAGCCGACGGTCGTCAGGGTGCAGACCGACCACCACATTGCGGCGGGGATCGATCCGAAGGCTTCGGGCTGGGCGGGGTGCTCGGCCACGTAGACGATGCTCGCTGAAAGAACGATGGCGACGGACATGACGAAGAACGAGGCGAGCAGTGCTGACTTCTGAAGCTGATACACCTCGACGAGACGTCCAAGGGCGGCGGAGTAGCGCGTCAGCTTGACGATGCGAAGGAGCCTGAGCACGCGTAGGAAGCGGAGGTCGACCGCGAAGAAGGCCGTCAGGTAGAAGGGAGCAATCGCCAGAATGTCGACGATCGCCATGGGGGAGGCGAGGTAACGAAACCGCTTTTGCGCGGGCGTGCCCTCATATTGCGTGGACTCGGTGACCGACCAAAGCCGAGCGAGAAACTCTGCGCTGAATGCGGCGACCGATACTTGTTCGAAAGCGAGGAAGAGGTCCTCGTAGGCCGTCCCGATATCGGGGACGGACTCAAGGATCACGGCCAGGACGTTGCCGAAGACGAGCGCCATGATCATGACGTCGAAGGTCCGGCTGAGCGGATCGCTTTCGGTGTCGACCTCGAGGACCTGGAGGGTCCGCAGGCGCAGCTGTGTCCTCGCATTCATGTCTGGCTGATTCGGCTCGCGCATCGCCTAACGAGAGCGTCGCTGTGACTGAGCGAGAGAAGAATCCGACCTGCTCAGGGCTCTTCCCCATGCGAGATCGGGAAAGAGCCGGACACGCGTATTCGCTATCGTCTCGAGCCTCAGCCGTCCGCAACGATTCCGTTCATGCGCACGCGCCCGAAGGAGCAAGCCAGAATGAAGTTCGAGACGCGCGCCATCCATGTCGGTCAGGAGCCCGATGCCGAAACCGGCGCGGTCATGCCGCCGATTTATGCGACGTCGACGTTCGCGCAAATTCGCCCGGGGGAGACCCGCGGCTACGACTACACGCGATCGGGGAACCCGAACTTCACGCGCCTCGGGAGCACCCTCGCGTCGCTTGAGGGCGGCGAGTACGCGACCGTCTTCGGAAATGGGATGGCTGCGATTACGGCGGTCTTGTCGACGCTCTCGTCTGGGGATGTCGTCCTTGCGGAAGAGAACGTTTATGGCTGCACCTTTCGGATCTTCGCGCAGGTCTTCGAGAAATTTGGCGTGGAGGTCCGTTATGTCGACTTCGCCGATCCGACCCAGTACGAAATGATCGCGGCGGTTTCACCGGCGCTGGTCTGGCTCGAATCGCCGACGAACCCGATGCTCAAAATCCTCGACATTGCGGCGATTTCGGCCGCGGCGTCCGAAGTCGGCGCGCCCGTGCTCGTCGATAACACGTTTGCGTCGCCGTATTTCCAGCGTCCCCTCGAACTGGGCGCGACGCTTTCGCTGTCGAGTACGACGAAATACGTGAACGGCCATTCGGATTGTCTGGGCGGTGTGGTCGTGACCAACGACGCCGAATGGAACGAGAAGATGATCTTTGCACAAAAGGCGGTCGGGCTGAATCCGTCGCCCTTCGATAGCTGGCTCATTCAGCGTGGTGTGAAGACCCTCGCTCTTCGCATGCGTCAGCATCACGAGAATGCGCTCGAGATCGCGAGTCAGCTCGAAGGCGCCGCCTCGGTTCGCTGGGCGAGGCATCCCTTCCTCGACTCGCATCCCCAGAGCGAAGTGGCGCGTCGGCAGATGACGGGCGGATCGGGCATCGTGACCTTTGAGCTCGACGCGGATCTCGAGGCCACGGTTCGTTTCGTGTCGGGCCTTGAAATTTTCTCCCTCGCCGAGAGTCTCGGGGGTATCGAATCGCTGATTGACCACCCGGCTTCGATGACCCACGCGAGCATTCCGCAGCCGGAGCGGGAGAAGGTCGGGATTTACGACGGATTGGTTCGCATCTCGGTCGGGGTCGAGCATGTCGACGACCTCGTGGCAGATCTCGACCAGGCATTGCGGGGAGCGGGCCTCGCCGGGCTCTAACCGGGCTCTTGCCCGAAACCCACTTGGGTAGAGAGCGCTGCAAACCGATAACTAGGGCGAACGAGAGGAATCATCTTGTCTGAGCCGATGACCACGCGCGCGAAAGCGCTCGAAATGAATCTCGATCCGGGGATCTACGGCAGCTTTGCCGAGATCGGTGCCGGGCAGGAGGTCGGTCGCTGGTTCTTTCGTGTCGGCGGCGCTGCCGGCACGATCGCGAAGACCATGTCGGCCTACGACAAGCAGGTCAGTGACGCGATCTACGGCACGGCCCAGCGTTATGTCTCAAGCGGCCGGCTCCTCGCCATGCTCGACCACGAGTACGACTTGCTTCTCGAACGCCTCGATCTCGAGCGCGGCTCGGAGAGTGCGTTCTTCGCCTTTGCCGACACGGTCTCGGCGCAGAACTACTCCGGCGATGCGGATTGTCATGGCTGGATGGGGATCCGCTTCCAGACCCACCCACAATCCGAAGCGAATCAAATCATCCTGCATACGCGCATGCTCGATCGCGATGGGTTCATGCAGCAGGAAGCGCTCGGGATCCTCGGCGTGAATCTGATCTACGGTGCACGCACCTACGCCGGCCGACCGGAGCTGCTGCTTGGATCGCTGCTCGACAATCTCGGAAGTGACCGAATCGAGATCGACATGGTCGAGTTCTCCGGTGAGGCGTTCTCCGACGTCGATCATCGTCTGATCAGTCTGCGTCTCGTCGAATACGGATTGAGCCGTGCTGCGATGTTCTCTTCGACCGGCGAAGTGCTTCGACCGTCCGAGATTCTCTACAAGAAGCCGGTCATTCTCCAGCGCGGACGCTTCCGCCCGCCGACGCTGGTTCATGCGGATATCCAGCGCCGCGCGTTCGAGCGCTTCGCTGCGGATCCAGAGGTCGACGAATCGCAGATCGTTTCGCTGCTCGAGATTTCGGTGTCAGAAATGCGCAAGACCGCGGAAGGTGGGGGCGCAGATTTTCTCGACCGGATTCAGGCGCTCACCGCCGGCACGCAATCGGTTCTGATTTCCGACTATCCCGAATACTACCTGGTGGCCGAGTATCTCGCGCGTTACGCCGCGACGCAGATTGCGCTTCCCGTCGGCGTCGAGAACTTCCTCGAACTCATCCATGAAGAACGTTATGCGCATCTTCCGGGTGGTCTGCTCGAGGCAACGGGGCGCTTGATGGGGCAGGGCGTGAAAATTCTCGTCTATCCCGGATTGGATCGTGCGAGCGGAAACCGGGTCGGCCTCGAGAACATCGGCCTTCCGGATTCGGTCCGAAAGCTCTTCGGCTATCTGATGGATCGCGGTTATGTGCAGGGGCTCGAAGGCCTTCCCGACGAACAGCTCATGGTTCGCTCCGACGAGATCCACGGCTGGATTCAGGCCGGGGATGAACGATGGGAAGCCCACGTCGATCCGGATGTAGCGGAGGCGATCAAGCGCGACGGGCTCTTCGGATTCAAGAAGCTGCCCTGATCGCGGTTTCGCGCGCTCCTCGTTTTCCGTCTGATTCTCCCAACCCGATCGGTAGCCGCCCGATCCGCCGCGGTGTATCAATGGGGCCTCGCCGCACGATCCACCGTGCGAAGCGCTTGCTTGTGGGGAATCGACGATGAACGTAAAGGCCGACTTTGATTTCGGGGGTGCGAAGGTCCTCGTGACCGGAGGCTCCAATGGAATCGGGCTGGGCATCGCCCGAGCCTTCGCTGAGTCGAATGCGAACGTCACGATCACCGGCCGCCGCGGCAGCGCCTCGGAATACGATTCGGATCTTTCAGGCTTCGACTATCGCGCCGCCGAGATGACCGACAAAGAGGGTTTGATGGCCCTCTCCGCGAGCTTCGACTCCCTCGATGTGCTCGTGAACAACGCCGGGGCATCGCTCATGGCGGAGAACGAGTGGGACCCGGACGTATTCGAGCGGGCCCTGAGTCTCCACCTGTTCGCCTCGTTTAGGCTCGCGGTCTCGCTCAAAGACCGAATTTCGAAGAGCCAGATCGAAGGCGGCGGCAGCGTCCTTAATATGGCGAGCATGTCCGCATTCCGCGCGGTGACGGTCGTGCCCGGCTACGGCGCCGCGAAGGCCGGCGTCGTGCAGATGACGAAGAATATGGGTGCCGCCTGGGCCCTCGACAATGTGCGGGTCAACGCCGCCGCGCCGGGACTCATCCGAAGTCAGATGACCGAGGGCATGGTCGGAACCCCCTTCGAGGATCCGGAGATTGAGCGCACCCCCATGAAGCGGTGGGGTGTGCCGGAAGATGTCGCACCGCTCTACCTCTTTCTGGCGAGCCCGCTTGCGAAGTACATCACGGGCCAAACGATCAATGTCGATGGCGGGCAGTCGGTGACTTGAGCGAGGGCGCTTCCGCCTAATCCCGCTCCTATCTACCCCCGCTCCGCCGCCCATCGCATTCGCCATGAGCGCAGCTCGGCCACCAGCCGTCGAGCCGTGCCGATGCGTTCGTCGGGATTCTTCGCGATGCATCGCATGCAGATCTCTTCGAGCTGTGGTGGGATGTCGCGCTCGGTCGCCACTTCGGAGGGCGGCGGTGGCATGACGTTCTTTACCTGGTCGAGAATTTCGTTGACCTTCTCGCCCTGGAAGGTCGTTTGACCTGCCAGAATTTCATAGAGGACAGCGCCCATGCTGTAGACGTCGGAGCGATGGTCGATGCTAGGCCGTTCCTCGATTTGCTCCGGCGACATGTAATGCGCCGTTCCCTGGAGCTTTCCCTGGGCCGTCAGCGACGGGTCGCCGTCTTCGAGAAGCGGCATATCGGGCATCGCCTCCGGCTCTTCGCTCCAGACCTTGGCGAGGCCCCAGTCGAGCAGGAGGACTTCGCCGAAGGGCCCCATCAAGATGTTCGCGGGCTTGATGTCGCGATGAACGACGCCATGGCTATGCGCATAGTCGAGGGCATTTGCGACCTGGATCAGGATCGTGACCATGCGATGAAAGCCGTAGCCGTCGACCGCCTGGGTCCCCTCGGCTTCTGCAAGGTCGAGCACTTCGCGAAGGGTGTAGCCCTCGACGAGTTTCATCGTGAAGAAATAGTGGCCGCGGTTGTCCCGTGAGAGTTCGTAGATCGGGATCGTATTCGGATGCTGGAGCATCGCGGTCACGCGAGCTTCGCGCAGGAAGCGCTGTTGTTCGTAGGAATCGTCTGCGATCTCTTTGTGCAGGCTCTTATGCGCGACGATGCGGCTGAGGTGATAGTCCTTGCAGGACTGGATCAGACACTTGCCGCCCCGCGCAATCGTCTTGAAGTGGGTGTACCGGAGATCGGCGTTGCGTACGTGGCTCGGCAGGTCGAGATCCGTGTCCTCGATATGGACGATCGGATATTTATCCTGAGGATGCGGAAAGAGTCGCGCCATCGATGCTCCGAGAGGCTCCGTGTAGGAACTGCGAATCCGCCTTTCGGCAGGTCGCTCGCCATGGGGGGCAATCGGAAGGTAGCCCACCCAAGTGGTGACCTTGTGTCGTGAGGTGCATTGAAAGGGGATTAGACGGCTCGGGTGGGCGAAATCGTCGGCTCCATTTCGGGTGTGTCCCAAAGCTTCGGCCGGGGTACCTTCCGGCCGCCTTCTCGAAGGCGTTCGCCCATTCGCTATCGCGCGCCGCGAGGCCTGGCAGGATCTGGAACGTGTTGCTCTGCTCTTCCTCTTCATTCTCTTCGATCTGCCGCTCTTTTTTTCTCGTGCTGATCATTCTGGGTTGCTCCGCCGGGCTTTCACATGCTCAGGACGGTGCAGATCGCCGGCTGGGTATCTCGCTCGCCGAAGAGGGGCGCTGTGAACCCGCACTCGAAGTGTTGGCGCGCGTGCAGACGGATCCGGCATCGGACGCGGAAGTCGCGCAACTCGATGGTGCGTGCTCGCTTCGACTCAAGGACTTCCGACGCGCGATCGCCTCGTTTGAGATCGCGCGTGATCTCGACCCGACACTCGATGGGATCGATCGCGTGCTGGGCATGGCCTACTACCACGCGGGCCAGATCGAAGACGCCGCGGATGCGCTCGTGCGCGCCGGCGCGGTTGATGGAAGTAATGCCGAGTTCTTGCTCTACTCCGGTCTCGTCGCTTATGCGCAGACGGACTACACGGCGGCGGCAGGCCGACTTGATGCCGCTTCCCAACTGAGCGAAGCGCCGGTCGAACCGATGGCCTCCTTCTTTCTGGGCCGGGCGGAGCTGGGGGCGGACAACCGGGATCGCGCGAAAACAGCCTTCGAACGGGTGATTCGAGACTATTCCGGCACGGCCTGGGCCGATGAAGCGGCGCGTGCACTCGAGGAGCTTGAGGCCTCTTCCGGCATTCAATGGTGGGCGAATGCCGAAGTCGGTCTGGAACACGATGACAATCCTCTGCTTCGCGGCGGGGGCGTCCTGATCCCGACCGAGATCGCAAGCAATTCCCAGGGAAGCCAATCGGATCAGCGCGTTTTCTGGTTCACCGACGTGGGGGCGACGTTATTCGAGCGGGGTGACTTGAGCGGCGGCGCCATGCTGCGTTATGCGGGCTCGGAACATTTCGAACTCGAACGCTTCGATACGCACGCCCCGGGCGGCACGGTCTGGTTCGACTACGAGTTGGGCATCGCGAACAGTTCGTTGCGCGTGCAATATGACTTCGACGCCGCCTTCATCGATTCGCAATCGATCGATCAGCGCGCGTTCGTGACGAGTCATCTGGTGGGCGCGTCGATCTACAAGCCCTGGGAAGACGGGGTCTACACGCTCTTGAGTTCGAGCGTTGGCTTCGACGATTACGGGTACGATCGGATCGACGTCCCGGACACAATCTCGACGCCAGATTGCACCTCGGCGACCTTCTGTGGGCCACCGATCAACGAGGCGGACAAGACCGATCGGGATGGCGTCGGCGTTTCCGTCAGCGTCCTCCATCACGTTCCGATCGCCTCGGAAATCGCACTCCTGAATGATCCGTTCGTCCAGGGCGAATATCGCTACCAGCGTTACTGGAGCGAGGGCAGTGAGTTCGATCAGCAGCGACACGCGTTCGAGATCGGGCTTGGAGCCCAGTTACCGCTCGAGATTGGCTTCCGCTTGAGTGGGCATTACGCGTATGCGCCCTATGGCAATGCTTCGGTCTTCCCCGATCCGAGGGATATCGAGCGGGCTCCGGCGCCCCCAGTTCCCTACTTCCTCAGCACACGAGACCGCGAGGAGCATCAGGTCGGCGTTCGTGCTTCCCTTGAGCGCGCTTTCGGGAACCATGTGGTGGGGACACTGCGCTACAGCCGTATGCGTAACTACTCGAACGCAGACGTCTTCTCGTACGTGCGGGACCTGATCGGGATCTCGTTCCGTGTCGGGTTCGGCGGAAGCTAGGTGTCGCAATCATGCGTAGCGATTGCGCCTCACTGTTTATCTCCGAGTGCTAGGATGGTCCGATGAAATTTGAAGCTCGGACATATGGTCGCTTGGCCGTCGCTCGGCGGGCATTGCTGATCGCGGGTTGCCTCATTGTGAGCAGCGCGACCCTCGGGCATGCGAACACCGCCGAGTTGGCCCCGCCCGGCCCCTGTGCTGAGCCTCGGGAAGCGGTGACCGGTGCGGCTCCTTCCGCCGCGGCGTTGGTGGGCCCATTGCAGTCGTTCTTCGCCCCTTCGGATGTCGCCGCGGCTCCCGCGGCCCCCTCACGACCGGCTCCGGCGGTCGGCGCTGCGATTCGCCCAAATGCATGTGATCGCCCGGGCGCAGGTTGCTCTCCGAGTCCAGTCGCCGGAAATCCGCCGATCGTGCCCGGCGGTCGCCCCCCGAGCTCGACTCCGAACTCGAACTGATCGCGCTTCGACTCAGCCTCCGCCTGGCCCCGATCGGAGCCCAAGCGGATCGAGCTGATTTTTCGAGCTCGCCCTGAGCGAAGCTCATCGTCGCGGGCCGCAGAGGCCACCCCTTCAGCCGCCCAATTCCACCTCTCAATCCCGTTCGATGGCCGAATTCGGCGGACGATTGCCGCCGATTTGCCGCCCAATTGCGCATCCGCCGTCGGTCTTTTCGTTCTCGGCATGTAACTTATGTCGAACTATCCGACCCTCACGGACGCGCGAACTTTCCTTAGTGATTGCGCGACTTTCGGGCACCCATTCCGCCCCCACGACGACCTACGGAACGATCTGAATGAACGAGAATGCGATTGCTCGGGATGGTGATGACGGAGCTCTGCTCCTTGCCGTGGCCGAGCGGCGGGACCGGGAAGCCTACCGAGCGCTTTTTGACCGTTACTACACGCGGGTTTTCGTCTTTGTAAGACGTAGGGTGGAGGATCAAGAGCTGGCGCGAGAAGTGACGAGCGACGTGTTTTTCGAAGTCTGGGCGAGCGCTGAGCGCTTTCGTGGAGACTCGAAGATCTCGTCCTGGATCTTCGGCATCGCTCGTTTCAAATGCCTCGAAGCCCTGCGGCAGAGTGGTCGACTCAAGCGGTCCCGGGTGATTGCGACGGACGACGAAACGATTTCGCAGGTCCCGAATGAACAGGAATCGGCGACTCAACTGGATGCACGGGACGAGCTTCGGCGCGTCGCGAGCCTTCTGGACCGAATCCCGAGGGAACAAAGAGAAGCGCTCGAATGGACGGTGGTCGGCGGACAGAGCCTCGAAGAGGTCGCTGAGCTGCAGAACGTCTCAAGAGATACGGTGAAGACACGAATTTCGAGAGCTCGACGCTCGCTCAGGCGATTGCTCGGTGCTCCGATCGAAGGAGTGGGATGATGACCAAAGAGGCACGATCGATCCGGTGCCCCGAGAGCGTCCTCGGTTGGATTCCCTGGTACGGCGAAATCGCCGAGGACGGCGATCCGCTGCTCGATGCCCGCCAGCGCGGTGCCGTCGAAGCCCACGCCTCCGAATGCACCGACTGTCGCGCGGAGCTCGACCTGATCTCCGGTGCGCCTTACGAGATTGATGTCGATCTGCCGGACCCGGACCGGATGTTCGAGGCGATTACGGCTCGAATCGATGCGGGGGAGGCCGAGGGCCTTGAGACCGCTCCGATTGCTCCGGATATGCGAATCGGCCGTCCGGCGGTCGGAAGTGTTCGAGAAGAGAGCCCCACGAGCCTGAGCGATGACGAAATTCGCCGATTGACGTCCTGGGTACTCGACGGCGACCGACAGGAATCGGCTGCGGCCGAGAATGCGGCTCCACAGGAAGAAGAGACCGGAGCGGCACCGTCTGCCGGTGCTGAGGTCATTCAGGGGCGATTCGGCGTACCGAATGTCTGGGCAGCGGTCGCCGCGGCGGCAATCTTCGTGCTCGGAATCGTCGGGGGTGGGTTGCTCGGCGACGCAAACGGACTGAGCGCGGGCGCAGAGACCTACGACTCGGCCGCCGCGACCGACGAGGCTCTCGCGACGATTGCTCCCGGTGACGCGCTCCTTGACGTGGTTTTCGTCGATTCCGCGACCGCGGGCGAAATCGGCACTGCGCTTCGCAGCGCCGGCGTTGAAATCATTTCCGGTCCTTCCGGCGTGGGTCGCTATCGTGTGCGCGTCGTCGACGAGGGAGTGGCGCTCAATCAAGCCGATCTCGTCGCTATTACGGCACGACTGAAATCCGGGCCGACGAAGGTCGCGCTCTTTGCGGAGCCGGTACTGAGATGAATGAACGCCGTCTCCTGACGATCGCGATCCTGATCGGGGCGCTGCTTGCAGCCGCCCCGTCGATTGCGTCTGGAGGCGCGTCCGGAAGTCCTTCCGGAGGTACGCTCTGCGGTCCATTTGCGGCATCCGCCGCCGGTACCGCCGTCTCGGCGGGACCTGTCGAAGAATCGGGAATCAGCGCCAGCGGCGCGTCGGACGACTACGGCTCGATCGTGCCCCTTCCCGCGCGGACGGCCCAAGCCGCCGCTACGAACTCGAACGATCCCAGCGAGGCGATTCTCGCTTTGCCCAAGAACGAAGCCGGCCAGATTCCGGACGATTTCGAACTAGGCCCGGGGACCTCGATCGCGGAGAGCTTCTTTAGCCCGGTCATCTGCGCCACGGTCGCGCGGGTGTCCGGACCGCCCGGAGCCTCGATCACGGAACTCGTGACCGTTGTGCCCGAAGGCTCGGCCGTCGTGCCGAACGACGTTTACGCGAGCGCCGCAGCCGAGATCACGAACGCGCCGCCGGAAACGACTCCCGACCCCTACGCGAGCCTGCAATACGGTCTCGCGATCTCCGGTGTTCGAGAAGCCCGCGGCCTGTCGACGGGCCAGGGCGTGACGATCGCACTCCTCGATTCCGCTCCGGAAGTGGGCCATCGCGATCTCTCCTCCGCCAACGTGATTCCCGTTAGCGACGACGAGGAGAGCCCGGAAGTCGGGGTGCATGGCACGCTGATGGCCGGCGTCATCAATGCGATCGAAGACAATGGCTTCGGGATCGCCGGCCTCGCGCCGGGCGCGACCCTCGTCTCGATTCCGATCTGTCGCCCGACCGGCGCTGCCGGCGGACAATGCACGATCTATGACCTGCTGCGCGGGCTCGACCAGGCCTGGGAGGCCGAGTCGTCGATCGTCAATCTGTCGCTTTCGGGGCCGCCTAATATCCTGCTCGAGCGAGGCGTTGCGCGGCTCGAAGAGCTCGGTGCGGTCGTTGTCGCCGCCGCCGGGAACGAAGGAAC